>Ga0114971_10003544_pt1 | contig 10580 bp, 6 predicted proteins | sample M_140625_MF_Meta_FD_87320 | JGI IMG/M metagenome (GOLD analysis project Ga0114971, IMG submission 87320) | Freshwater microbial communities from Lake Montjoie, Canada to study carbon cycling - M_140625_MF_MetaG | ecosystem: Environmental > Aquatic > Freshwater > Lake | place: Lake Montjoie...
AATTTCTCATTTGTTTTTTAAAAAAATTATTTTAATATTTTAAATGCTAAATCTATTTTTATAAAATTATTTAACTTGTGGCAGGCGTAGCTCAGTTGGTTAGAGCACCAGGTTGTGGTTCTGGGGGTCGCGGGTTCGAACCCCGTCGCTTGCCCCACTAGTTTTGTAGTTTTTAATAATTATAAAAAAAATTTTAGTAAAAATAATTATTTTCACTAAATGTTGTTGAAAACTAACAATAACAAATAACTCATATTTCATGGATATTCTAATATTTGCCATTATCGCTATTGTAATTTTTTATAAACTTAACAAGCAACTTGGCAAGATTGACGAGGAAGAAAAGCGTAATATTGAAGATAAAGTTTCATTAATGCGCAGAATGCAAGATGAGCTACTCAAGAAAAATAATGCAAATAATCAAACGCAACCTTTACAACAAAAGTTAATAGGGCAAAGTTCAACTATTCAAGGTTTGGAAAATGTCGATGAAGCTACCAAACAAAACCTCGAATCTATTTTTGCATCTTGCAATATTTCTTATGAATTTTTTATTAATGGCGCAAAATCAGCTTTTGAAATGGTTCTCAAAGCCTTTAGTGATGGCGATATTTCAACTTTGAAAATGCTTTTATCTGATAAAATTTTTTCGGCTTTTCAAAAGGCTCTTGATCAGAGAAATATTGAACAAAAAAAATTAACAACCAATCTTATCGCCATTGAAAAAGTTGAGATAATATCGGCGATTACCCTAGAAAACAATGCTTCAATCGTTATTAAATTTGTTACAAAGCAAATTAATTATATTTGCGACAAAGATGAAAAAGTTCTTGAAGGTAAAAAAGATGAGATTAATCAAATTACCGATGTCTGGACTTTTAAGAAAGATTTAACCATCGCAGATCCTAACTGGATTATCAATGCTACTTCGGCTTAGTGGTATTTTTGATTTAACAAATATTATAAATATTTAAAAATAATAAAAATAAACAAAATATTAATTTATGGCAAGAATTGTTGAAAAATCACTACTCTCAGTAGGAAGTAATAATTATAAATATTATTCAATTACAAATTACGCTCAAAAAATTAATGTCGATATCTCGAAACTTCCTTTTAGTTTGAAGATTCTTTTAGAAAATATGTTAAGAATTTATGAGGATGAAAATCTTTTGCGTCATCATGTCGAGGCTTTAATTAATTCAGTAAAAGATGCTAATAATCGTATTGAAATTGCCTTTACGCCAGCAAGAGTTTTGATGCAAGATTTCACTGGAGTTCCTGCTGTTGTAGATCTAGCAACGATGCGTGATGCAGTAAAAAAACTTAATAAAGATCCAAAAAAAATTAATCCACTTGTGCCAGTTGACTTAGTAATTGATCACTCTGTGCAAGTTGACTTTTTTGGCGATGACAAAGCTTTTGAAAAAAATGTCGCTCTTGAATTTGAAAGAAATTATGAGCGTTATGAATTTCTAAAATGGGCGCAAGAATCATTTACAAATTTTCGCGTTGTTCCACCAAATACCGGAATTTGTCATCAAGTTAATTTAGAAAATTTAGCAAAAGTAGTTTGGACCAAAGAAGAGCAGGGTGAGGCAATTGCCTATTTTGATACTGTAGTTGGAACAGATAGCCATACCACGATGATTAATGGTTTGGGTGTATTGGGTTGGGGAGTTGGCGGCATTGAAGCTGAAGCGGGAATGCTTGGACAACCCAGCTCGATGCTAATTCCTGAAGTTATTGGTTTTAAATTAACCAATTCACTGCGTGCAGGAATTACTGCAACTGATTTGGTTTTAACGATAACGCAAATGCTTCGCAAAAGAGGTGTAGTTGGTAAATTTGTAGAATTTTTTGGTTCGGGAGTTGCAAATTTATCTTTGGCAAATCGTGCTACAATTGCCAATATGGCTCCCGAATATGGCGCAACTTGTGGAATTTTTCCAATTGATAAAATTACTTTAGATTATCTGCATCTTACGGGTCGTAGTGAAGAAAATATTGCTTTAGTTGAAAAATATGCTAAAGCGCAAGGAGTTTTTTGTAATGAAGTTCTTGGCGATAACCAAGGTCAAGTGGAATTTGGCGATGTTTTGGAGCTTGATTTATCAACGGTAGTTGCGTCAATTGCTGGACCAAAACGTCCACAAGATCGCGTTACTCTAGACAAGGCCAGTGAATCATTTCATGCTTTACAAAATGAACTTAAAATTACCAATAAAAATAAATTTTTTATTCCCGAATTAAATACTGATTTAAGTGATGGTGATATCGTAATCGCTTCAATTACATCATGTACTAATACTTCCAATCCTTCGGTTTTAATTGGCGCTGGATTGCTTGCGAAAAAAGCGGTAGAAAATGGATTAAAAATTAAAGGCCATGTTAAAACTTCATTGGCCCCGGGTTCGCAAGTAGTTGGACAATATCTTCTTGATTCGGGTTTACAAAAATATCTTGATCAACTCGGCTTTAACATTGTTGGTTATGGTTGCACAACCTGCATTGGCAATTCTGGTCCGCTTCACAGTCATATCGAAGAAGTTATAAAAAATAAAAATTTAACCGTTGCCTCAGTGCTTTCAGGAAATCGCAATTTTGAAGGACGAGTTCATCCACTTGTAAAAGCTAATTATCTTGCTTCACCTCCATTAGTAGTTGCTTACGCATTAGCTGGAACTATGGAAATTAATCTCGCCAGTGATCCAATTGCCACAAATAATTTTGGACAAAAAATTTATCTTCGTGATTTATGGCCAAGCGATAATGAAATTGAAGAGGTAATTGCTAAGGTAATTAATCGTAAAATGTTTATCGATAAATATGCAAAACTTTTTGTTGGCAATAAATTATGGCAAGATATTAAAGTTGAAAAATCTGATACTTATCGCTGGAATCCTGCAAGTACATATATTCGCTTGCCAAATTATTTTGATGATCTTGAGCGCAACAACGCCAAGGAAATTAAGGATGCAAAAATCTTGGCGATTTTTGGTGATTCAATTACCACCGATCATATTTCTCCAGCCGGTAATATTTCTGCAACATCGCCTTCGGCAATTTATTTAAATCAAAAAGGTGTTGAGAAAAAAGATTTTAATTCCTACGGGGCGCGTCGAGGCAATCACGAAGTAATGATGCGCGGAACATTTGCCAATGTTCGCATTAAAAATGAAATGCTTGGAGGTGTTAAAGAAGGTGGATTTACCAAAAATGATCGCGGTGAAATAGTTTCAATTTATGATTCGGCAATTGATTATAAAAATAAAAATATTGATCTGGTAGTTTTTGCTGGCAAAGAATATGGTACGGGATCTTCTCGTGATTGGGCTGCCAAAGGTGTATTTTTACTGGGAGTTAAGGCGGTAATTGCTGAAAGTTTCGAGAGAATTCATCGTTCAAATTTAATTGGCATGGGCGTTTTGCCGTTGATTTTTAAAGCTGGAACTGATCGCAAAATTTTGCAAATTTCTGGCGATGAGGTTATTGATATTTTAGGTATTGATTCTAAAATTTTACCGAAGCAAAATCTTAAAGGAATAATCAAGCGCAAAGATGGATCAAACACAGAATTTGATTTAATCTGCGGTCTTGATACTGTTAGTGAAACTGAGTATTATAAACTTGGTGGAATTTTACAATATGTTATTAATCAAATCGGCAATTAGATATGGAAGTTAGAGTTATTGGTGCAAATATTGAAGTTGGCAATGCGCTAACTCTATACGCGCAAGAGCATCTTGAAAAAGCAGTGAAAAAATATTTTGAAAATGCAGTAAGCGCAGAAGTTCATTTTCATAAAGAAGGTCATTTATTTAAATCTTTATTGTTAATCAATGAAGGTGTAAAGCGCGGAATTATTGTTAAATCTGATGGCGAGGCAGGCGATGTTTACGGAGCATTTACTGAATCACTTCGCAAAGCGCAAACTCAGTTACAGCGCTACAGTAGTCGTATTAAAAATTATCGCAAAAAAGGCGGTGGATTAAAATCGGCAGAAATAAATTTTAAAGCTTTGAATGCTACCAAATACGTGATTCCAGCAATTCCTTTTGATATTTTACAAGAAATTGAGCAAGATAATTCTAAGTTCGAAGATAAAATAAATCATAAAATTATCGCTGAAAAAACTACTGAAATTCAAGAGCTTAGTGTTGATGAAGCGATTATGAAAATGGATTTAGAAAATCTTCCAGCATTAGTTTTCATAAACAATATTGACAAAAATATCAATGTTGTTTATCATCGCAAGGATGGAAATATTTCTTGGATTAATCCACAGAAATAATTTATAACATGCATGAACATTTTTGCTTTTTTGTAAATTGTAAATCTGGTAAAATAATCAAAATTAAAGCGAGCTAAAAGGAGGTATTTTAAGTTATGGAAGTTTCAATTCATGGAAAAAATTTTGAAGGTGCAATTCGCGCATTCAGAAAAAAAACTCAAAAAGATGGAGTGGTAAAAGATTGTCGTCGCTATGCAGAGTTCGAAAAACCGTCTAAAAAGAAAAAAAGAAAAAGAGATGAAAGTGTAATTCGTCGTCGAAAATTAAGAAAGGGTGAATTTGTTTTTTAATTAAAATAAATATCGTTAAAAAGGGCTAAGTGGTAAAAGAAATTTTATCGCTTAGCCCTTTTTTGTTTGAATAAATATTTATATTGGCGAAATTAAAAATTAAGCAGTGGTAAAAATTTACAAAATTTACAAAATTTCTAATAAAAAATTATTGACTTAAGCTATAAAAATTTTATTTTTAAAAAGATATTTTATTAGAAAAATTTTGAATCTAATTATTTTTTGTTTATAAATAAACAAATGATTAGTTATAGCTAAAGAAAAATAGTTATTAACCAAAAATAATAAATATAATTTTATTAAATAATTCTCTATAAATGAAATTAAGTTCAAAAGATAAATCTCTCCTACTCCTTGTTGCATGCGCAATTATTGTTATTTGGTTTTTTAGCTCGTTTTTTTTCAGTATTTTTTACTCGACAAAATACAATAACGCTGATTTAAAGAAACTTATTACAACTGAAAATGAACAATGGTTCAATCTCACTCGTCCCCTTGAGGTTAAAGATTTAGAGGATCGCGTTATTCTTTTACATTTCTGGAGTTATTCCTGCGTAAGCTGTTTTGAATCAATACCAAAAATCAAAGAATTGCAAAAAGAATATGGAAGTAAGTTGGTTATTATCGGTATTCATTCGCCAATTTTTTCAAGTGAAAAAGATTATAGCGCTGTTAAAAAAGCGATATTGCGTCATGATATTACTTATCCTGTAATCAATGATTGCGAGCGTCGTATTTGGAAAGAATTTGCTATGAAGCAATGGCCGAGTTTTTTAGTTATTAATCCTTATGGCGTTGTCAAAAAAAGATTGGAAGGAAAAAATGAAATTAATAAATTAAGCGAATATGTTGCTAGTCAAGTCAAAAAATATAAATTTCAAATTAGTCGAGATGCTTTGCCAATATTGCTCGAAAAATTTAATAATATTGGCAATGTTTTAAGCTTTCCAACCAAGCTAGCTTTTGCAAATAATTTTACTTTTAAATCGGGACAATTACCGGTGATTTTTGTTGCCAATACTGGTCAAAATTCAATTGTTGTTTCAACTATTACGGGTGAAACTCTTTTGAAAATTGGCAATTCTCAATCTGGTTTGGTTGATGGTAGTTTTGATGTTGCGTCATTCAGTGCTCCACAAGGTTTACTTTATGATGATAATAAACTTTATGTTGCCGATACAGGTAATCACGCCATTAGAGTTATAAATTTTAAAGAAGGAAAAGTACAAACAATAATTGGCAATGGTATGCGAGGGGAGGTTATTCAAGATAATGATATCGATGGCAAAACAATCGCTTTGTCAAGTCCAACTGATATAGAATTTTTCCCAGATAATAATAATATCGTTATTAGCAATTCTGGTACTAATCAAATTTTGCTATATAACATAAACGAACAAGATATATCGGTGTTTGCTGGAAACGGCCAAGAAGGATTTGTTGATGGAAAATATCCCGATAACAGCTTAGCTCAAACTGCTGATATGTCCGTTTATGGTGATAAACTTTACTTTGTTGATGCCTTATCTTCATCGCTTAGAAGTGCTAATGAAGATGGGGAAATTAAAACTTTAGTAAATGCGTTTAACGATTCAAAAACTTCCAATAATTCTTTAGAATTTGCAACTAACAAAGTTATTGAGCAATCGAATCAAGCTCTGCAACTTCAATCGCCCAAGGCATTACTTGCTGATGATACTGGAATTTATATTGCTGATAGTCTTAATAATCGTTTGCGTAAATATGACTATATAACTATGCAATTACGAGATTTGGCTGGCGGAAATCGTGGTGATGAATTAGGACAAAAAACTAACTTTGATGAACCAAGCGGAATTATTTCTGTGTTGGATCGTTTTTATATTTCGGATACTAACAATAATCGAGTAGTTATGGTTAGTCGTAGTAGTTTTGAATCGGAATTGTTAAACATTATGCCACCATTAAAACTTCATAAAGAAGGTTTTCTACAATATCTTCCGAATCTAGAAAATCAAGGTGAAATAACGCTTAAGGCCAATAGTGAAATTGATTTAAAAATTATTTTACAGCAAGGTTGGAAAATAAATGAACAGGGTCCAAGCTTCATTAATTTATTAACCATAAAAGATGATCAACAAGCAGATTTATTGGCTAATTTTGATTGGAATGTTATAAAAAATAAAGAAGCAAAATTGCCAAAACTTGAAGCTGAAAAAAAATATTTACTACAAGGAAAGCTTTACTACTGCAAGGATTCCAAAAATTCTTTATGCTATATCAAAAGTTATGAGCAAAGGATTATTGTTAAGCCCGAAGAAATTAATGCTAAAATCGAAATAAAATTGGGTAAATAATTTGAAATAAAGCTTTATTTTAAGTTTTTAAAAATTATGATTATAAGCAATATTTTGATAGTCAGACGGGTAAGTTTTTTGGGGATTTAATTTAACAAAAAATAATTTATTAAAAATTAAATTACTTTTTGTTAACCGTTATTGTAAAATGTTAATGTTAGTTAAGAATAAAATATTGCTATTAAGTTTTAATATTTTATTTTTAATTAATATTTTTACTAATTGGATTGGATTTACAATATCTCAATTTCTAATTTAAATTTAAGATTTAAACTTTATTGAGCTTCACAACAGCTTAATAGAGGGATTTATAACTGTTTAAAAATAATTTAACAATGAAAGAAATGGTGAAAAAGAACGAAACTTCAAATGAAGAAATTGAGAATTTGCAAGTAGAATACGGTGCAGATTCCATTAAAGTTTTAAAAGGTTTGGAAGCGGTACGTAAGCGTCCGGGCATGTATATTGGCGATACTGACGATGGAAGTGGATTGCATCACATGGTCTATGAAGTTGTTGATAATGCTATTGACGAAGCCTTGGCTGGTCATTGTAATGAAGTTGTAGTTCTACTAAACGCCGATGGTTCGGTAACAGTTCGAGATAATGGACGAGGAATCCCAGTTGATATCCACAAGGATGAAGGTGTTTCTGCTGCAGAAGTAATTATGACTCAATTGCATGCCGGAGGAAAATTTGATCAAAATTCATATAAAGTTTCTGGTGGTTTGCACGGTGTTGGTGTATCAGTTGTCAACGCATTATCTGATTGGTTGGAATTAAAAATTTGGCGTGACGGTAAAGAATATGCAATGCGTTTTGAACATGGTGTAGCAACAGAATCACTGAAAGTTATCGGTAGTGCAAATGGTAAAAAAGGAACTGAAGTCACCTTTCATCCTTCAAATTTAACATTTTCAAATGTTCTTGTTTTTAATTACTCAACTCTTGAACAGAGATTACGTGAACTTTCTTTTTTAAATTCTGGAGTAAAAATTATTTTGCAGGATTTGCGCTCTGAAGATCCAAAAGAAGTTATATTGCTTTATGAAGGTGGAGTTGAAGCTTATGTTAAGTTTTTAGATAAAAGTAAAAATGCATTACATCAAACGGTAAGTTTAGTTGCAAGTGATAAAACCACTGGTATTAGCATGGAAATTTCAATGCAATGGAATGATTCTTATCATGAAAATGTTTTATGTTTTACTAACAATATTCGTCAAAGGGATGGTGGAACGCACTTGGCTGGAATGAAGGCAGCGTTGACAAGAACAATTAATAATTACGCAACTGATAATAAACTTTTTAAAAAAGAAAAAATTGTTTTAAGTGGCGAAGATGTGCGCGAAGGTTTGACTGCTGTGTTATCGGTCAAAGTTCCTGATCCAAAATTTTCCTCACAAACTAAAGATAAATTAGTTTCATCGGAAGTGAGAACTCATGTTGAATCATGGGTTAATGACCGATTAGCGCAATGGTTCGAAGAGCGTCCAAGCGATGCAAAAATTATTATCGCTAAATCCTTAGAAGCTGCGCAAGCTCGAGAAGCAGCGAGAAAAGCACGTGAATTAACGAGACGAAAATCGGCTCTTGAAGTTTCAAACTTACCAGGAAAATTAGCTGATTGCCAGGAAAAAGATCCTGCACTTAGTGAAATATTCATCGTTGAAGGTAACTCAGCGGGAGGTTCTGCCAAGTCAGGTCGTAATCGAAAATTCCAAGCAATTTTGCCAATTAGAGGAAAAATTCTTAATGTTGAAAGAGCGAGATTTGATAAAATGTTATCTTCTGATCAAGTAGGAACGATCATTACCGCTCTAGGTACAGGAATTGGCAAGGATGATTTTGATCCAAGTAAAATTCGTTACCACAAAATCGTCATTATGGCTGACGCGGATGTCGATGGTTCGCATATTCGTACTTTATTGCTTACTTTTTTCTTTCGTCACATGCCTAAACTCATTGAGTATGGCTATCTTTATATCGCTCAACCTCCACTTTATAAAGTTAAAAAAGGAAGTAGCGAAGTATATCTAAAAAATGAACAAGCTTTGCAAAATTATATTATCCAAAATGCTTTAAATTCAGCAATACTCAAAACTAAAAAAGAAGATCGTGCTGGAGCTGATTTGAATGATTTTGTAAATAAAGTTTCTAAGATTAATCATCTAGTTTCAGCCCTTGTGCGCGTAATGCCAATTGACATTGCAGAAAATTTAGCATTGATTGGAGCATTTGATAAAAAATGGTTTAATAATGAAACTAAAAGCAAGGCATTAATTACAAAAATCGAAAAATATTTTAATGAAAATTGTGACGAACAAGTTACTTGGAAATGTGAAATTAACGAAGCGCAAGATATTGAATTAATTAAAGAATCGCGCGGAGTTAAAACTAATTTTTCCATAAAAAGATCTTACTTGGATTTACCAGAAATTTCGGTAATTGCCCAACTAGTTGAACAAATTGCCGATGATTTTGCTAAGCCAGTAAAGTTGGTGCGCGGTGAAGATCAATTCACTGCCAATAAGCCAATAGATTTAATGAATTTAATTAATGAAATTGGTAAAAAATCAGTTTCGATTCAAAGATTTAAAGGTCTTGGTGAAATGAATGCTGAACAACTTTGGGAAACTACTCTTGATCCATCTAATCGTACTTTACTACAAGTAAAAATTGATCAATTTGATGAAGCTGATCAAACCTTCTCAGTATTGATGGGAAACGTCGTTGAGCCAAGAAGAGAATTCATTCAAGAAAATGCTTTAAAAGTAATAAACTTGGATATATAAATTTCTTGTAGTTAAGTTTAAATAATTAGAATATAAATTTACCATTTATGTTTAAAAACAATTGTTAAAATTATTTAAGAGTAAAGTTTTTTAATTTAAAATTAACTTATTATAAAAATAACAATAACTTTATCTATGACAAGCAAAATCAGAACTGCATTTTCTTTAATTGAATTGTCAATCGTGATTTTGATTATTGGAATTTTAGTTGCTGGGGTTACTCAATCAAGTCGTTTAGTTCGATCAATCAAACTACAAAGTGCCAGAAGTCTTACTATTTCATCTCCGGTTGCATCAATTAAAAACTTAACTATGTGGTATGAAACTACATTAGAAAAATCAATAGATGAAGTAGAAAGACAAGATGGCATTGAAGTTAGTAAATGGTATGATGTAACTCCTACTTCAGTTACCAAGAATGATGCTACGCAAGTTACATTAGCTAATCGACCAAAATTCACCGATAACATGATTAATGGTTTACCGGCTCTAAAATTTGATGGAGTTGCCAATTACTTTGATTTCAATGGATCATTATTGGTTGGAACAGAATATACATTTTTTATTGTTGAACAAAGAAGATCGAATGCCGATGTATGGTTTATAGGAGGCGGAAGTTTTGGTTTAGATATGTGTCTCCATATTGGTTACTATAGCGGTGTTAATTTAAGGCATGCGCAATTTGGAGATACTCCAAATGATTGTCTAAATTGTTTTTCTGCATATTCTGCACCAACTGCAAGACTTCATATTATAAGACAAAGCGTAACAGATGGAAGAAAATATTATCTTAATAATAGTTCTACACCAACAGTTCAAAACACAGCTGTAAAAAGCCTATTAGTTTCTTATAATACTGCTTATATAG
>Ga0114971_10003546_pt1 | contig 10578 bp, 7 predicted proteins | sample M_140625_MF_Meta_FD_87320 | JGI IMG/M metagenome (GOLD analysis project Ga0114971, IMG submission 87320) | Freshwater microbial communities from Lake Montjoie, Canada to study carbon cycling - M_140625_MF_MetaG | ecosystem: Environmental > Aquatic > Freshwater > Lake | place: Lake Montjoie...
ATTTTCATTTTTGAAAACAAGGACAGGCCCGGAATTGTCGGCGAAGTTGGAACCCTTTTTGGAAAACACGGGGTCAATATCGCCAGCATGTCGTTGTCCCGGAATGAAGTCGGCGGCCGGGCGTTGACCGTCTTGAATTTGGACTCCGTGCCCGGTCCCGACCTTGTGAAGGAGCTGCTCTCGAATCCTGACATCTTCTCCTGCCAGACGGTGAATCTGGGTAATTAGACTTATGAAGCTGCGAGCCGTCGCTGATCTGCCAGCGGGAGCATGGAAGACTGTGCGCCTGATCACAAAGGAGCAGCGTGCTCGATTGGTTCCAGAGCCGTCGGAAGGTGAGTTTTCGGCATCCGTGGGAAGCCTCCTTTCCGACAGAAGTTCGGCTTGTCTGTATGTGGGCATCGGCTCCAGCGGGAAGGTGGATGCTTCGGCGATTCGCATCGCAATTGGCTCTGCGAGCCTGGCGTTGCGCAAGTGGGGGGCGACAAAGATTGCGTTTGAAGTCGCGGAATGGTCGCGGTACGCGGAGGCGGCCGCCGAGGGCGCGGTTCTAGGGGGGTACCGCTACGAGACTTTTCTTTCAAAGAAAACGTGCCCGGTGTCAGAAGTGTGCTTTTTAGCCTCCTCCAAGGACATCGCATCTGTGCGAAAGGGAATTGAGCGGGGACGCATTCTTGGAGAGGCAGGCAATGCAGCGCGCGATGTTGCGAACACGCCGGGAAATCTCCTGTTTCCCGAGTCTTTGGCGGACGCCGCGACGGCGCTCGCAAAGAAAACGGGCCTGCATTGCACCGTGCTTGCCGAGAAGGATTTGAAGGCTGGCAAGTTCGGCGGGATGCTGGCGGTGGGCGGGGGCAGCGCGAGAGGACCAAGAATGATCGCGCTCGAACACAGGGGAGGGAAGAAGGGCGAAGCTCCGCTCGTGTTTGTCGGGAAGGCGATCACCTTTGATTCGGGCGGCATTTCCATCAAGCCTGCCGCCGGAATGGAAGAGATGATTTACGACATGTGCGGCGGTGCGAGCGTGCTCGGTGCGATGCAGGCCGTGGCTGAGTTAAACCTCCGCCGGAATGTAGTTGGAATTTTAGCCTCTGCTGAAAACATGCCCAGCAGCACCGCCTACCGTCCGGGAGACATTGTCACCATGCGGTCTGGTGTGACTGTTGAGGTCGTGAATACGGACGCCGAAGGGCGCATGGTCTTGGCGGACGCCCTGCATTGGGCTCGCGATGCGTACGGTGCCGCTCGGATCATTGATCTGGCGACGCTCACGGGCGCCTGTGGGATTGCGCTGGGCGAGGCTGCCGCCGGAATGTGGACCAATGACGAGGCCTTCCAAAAGCGGGTTTCTGAAGCGGCAAAGCTATCTGGGGAGAGAGTTTGGCCCATGCCGTTGTTTCCTGAGTACTCCTCGCAGATCAAAAGCAAGGTGGCTGAGATCAAAAACAGCGGAGGACGTCTGGGGGGGGCGTGTACGGCTGCCGCGTTTTTGAAGGAGTTTGTCGGCGAGACGCCTTGGGTGCACCTGGATGTTGCTTATACCACGCACCGATCCAAGGATTCTCACGGGCTTGCCTTGGGGGCGACTGGTTTTGGGGTCCGCACCTTGGTGGAACTGGCCTCCGAGCCTGCAGCTTAGAGGAAGGCCACGGCGATCACCGTGTTTTCGTGCACGATGTGACACACGTTTGCGGCGGGGGGAACGGTGTGTTCCTTAAGCGGGAGACCGGCTCGTTTGAATTGAGCCTCCATTGCGGACCAGCGTTTTGCAAACTGCAGGCCTTTCTCCTCAGGCTCGGACGGGTGTGTTTCTACAGCAGTCGCAAAGTAGAGGCTTTCGACAGCCGGTAATTGTTCGAAGGCTTCCACTTCGACGGCATCCACTCCGATCTCTGCGCCCAACGAAATGGCTGCCCAGGCCGAGTTGCCTGCATAACTGATGGAAACAAAGCACGGTCGTCCTCCGATTGTTTGTTCTACAAACGGACCCCGCGGTGATTCTTTTAGGCAGACGGGAGATCCTACCCAGTGGCTCAAGAGGGAGGTTAAAGTTTCACGGACGGTGATACGGCCGGAGGGCGAGCGGGATACATCCGGAATGCGAAGAAGGCTGAATCTTTGAGCGCTGCTGGTGTGTGCATTCGGAAGCTCGGGATGTTTCGGCCAAGTGGTCCAGACAACCGGGTCGCAATTGGAGGACAAATTCAGCACGAGAAGGGGTGCGATTTAGGGACTCGTGGTGCCGGCCTTGCGCGGTGCAGAGGGAGTGCCTTCCCATGAAGTCTGGTTGGGAAGATGCTCGCCCTTGGCGACGAGAGTCAGCGGTCCGAGCCTGCAGAAGTCGCCGACGATTGCATCGTATAAAACAGTGGTACGGGCGCCGAGCGTTGCGCCTTCGCCGATTTTGACGTCACCGATCCGCATGACACGGTCCTCAAAGAGATGTGTTTGAGGTCCGCAGTGGGCGTTAAGCTCGGCGTAAGATCCGATCTGAACGCAGTCAAACTCCGTGAGGTCCGTAGTGTTCATCCAGACACCCCGGCCTACGCTGGCTCCCATCAGCCTCATTGCCCAAGGAAGGAAAGGAGTGCCTCGCAAATGGTTTAAAAATGAGGGCACTGCAAGAGACTCGTAGGCCACTGTGACGGCTTCGCTCAACCACACAAAAACGGTCCACATAGGGGCCTTTCGTGCCTTGTAACGGCCGATGAATATCCACTTGAGTGCGAGCACAATTAGAAACGAACTAAGCGAATAAATCGCACTGGATACGAATGAGGCTGCGATAAATGCCTTCCAATTGCCGTCCTCCGCAAAATCCATCACCCGGTAGACGATGACATAGCCCGCCGCTATCAGGAACGCCATTGGCAGAACGATGCGGAAAGCCTCGATGGTTCCCCTAGCCAGACGTCTCCAGGGTGCTGGATGGAAGGTGAGCGCCGGATCTGGCGTCGATATGGTCTCCCGCGCGGGAAGACGCATGGGCGGTGATCCCATCCATGTCTGTCCCGGCACAAGGAGATGATTGGCAGGTGCGCTGGACTGGACTCCGAGCAGGACGTCATCGGGAAAAATGGCACCGTCAGGTACATACGCGCCGTTGCCGATGAATGTGCGTTTCCCAATGAATGTTCCTTGCAGGCTCATCCAACCATTGCGCTGTTCTTCATCACCCAGAAGAGCTCCGTCTGCTATAAAAGAACCGTCGCCCAGTTGGAGAAGGCTGGGTATGACACCCTCCGCTGTGGAGATCTCGGCATCACGGCCCACCTTTGCCCCGAGAAGGCGCAACCAGGCGCTTGCAAATACAGAAGCATAAAGCCCGTGGAGTACTTGAAGGCTGGCGTCCAATACGGTTGAGAGCAGCCATTTGCTGCGGTATGCGGCGCCGTGCAGCGGGAATCTCCCGGGCTTGGGCCGTGGAAGAAAGCTCCGCAGGCAGCCGGCAAGCAAAGCCGTCAGGGTGACCAGAACCATAGACGCGGGAAGGGCCATCGCGAAAAAAAACGGGAAGGCCTGCCACCATGTCAGCGTGCTGTCGAAAAGGTCGATGGTGTTGGCGTCTATCCAGTCGATGAGAACGAAGGCTGGAAATGTCGGGACGAAAAACAGCACTGCCACCAGGCTTCCTCCAATGGCGAAGTAAAGCTGTTCGAGTAGTTTCGAAACTCCGGATTGAGCGGGTGGCGGAGTCCACTGTTCGGGTTCGTGTGCCACTGGAACTGCAGGGGCGCCCAGCCATGTTTGATTGCAGGGAATGCTGCGCCCGCTGGCGAGCGTGGACTGTCCGCACAGTCTCGCATGCCTGCCCAAAGCTGTGTCGTTTTCGAGCACCGAGTAGGAGTCTATTGAAGCGCCTTCCTCAATGTGGACCCGCCCGACAATAAAGCGCCCTCCCTCCACGCGGGCGTTCTCGATGTTCACGAAGGTTCCGATGCAGGCGCCATCCCCGATTTCAAGCAACTCGGGTGCGGCGACTGTGAGCGAATTGAGAGTGGTGTTAGGCCCGATTTTTGCACCCATCATTCTCAAATGAACTGCCCGCCATGGCGTTCCTGAGATGAGATGTACGGCGCAGGCTTTTGAAATGTGGCTTCCGAGCCACCATCTGAAATAAGTGAAGCCCCAGAGCGGATAGTTTCCAGGCAAAATGGTTCCCACCAAAAGATTACGAAGCAAAACGGTGAGCGGAAACGACAGGATGATCGTGAGTACAAAAACAATAACCGAGGTCGCGACCGCGACCGTAATGCTGTCGGTTTTGGCTCCGGTAAGAGCGTGGTATGTGAAAAATGGAGCGAGCCAGATTAGGAGATCCAGAAGGACGATAAATGGCAGGCACACGAGCTGTCCTAATCCGCATGCAAACCGGCGCCAGAGTGGAGGCGGGTTGTGCGGTGTTTCGAGTCGGTTCTCGCTTTGTTCCAATCCAGCCAATGATTCCGCGATCGATTCAAGGCGTCTGTTCTGGTAGACGTTCTGGACGCCGACGGAGGCAAAACGTGGGTCCTTTCGCAGCAAGGAAACAAGCCTAGCGGCCAGAAGTGAGTGACCGCCGAGGTCGTCAAAAAAATCATTCTCGGGGCGGAATGTTCTTCCCGGGAACAGTTTCCCAAGGGAATCCCAGAGCACTTGTTCGGAGCGATTCGCGGGTTCGTAAGGGGCGCCGCTGGCATCTTCAGCCGCGGGTGAGGTCAGCAGCGGAAGCGTCTTTAGTTTTGCCAGATCAATCTTCCCAGACGGCAGTCGCGGCATTTGGTTCAGCAACTCGATGTGCGCAGGCACCATGTATGAGGGAAGCTTTTGCGCCAGATGTTTGCGCAGAGCGTCAACTTTTGGTGCTTCACCGGATCGAACGGCAAACGCCACGATCTCTTCGGAACCGTAGAGTGGCATTGTGACAGCCGCGGCGGTGCCGATGCCGGGTTCGCGCGCAAGAGCTGCCGCCACTTCGTCGAGCTCGATCCTGAAGCCTCTTATTTTGACCTGGTGGTCCACCCTGCCCAGGCATCGCATGCGGCCGTCCTCTCCAATGGAGCCGAGATCACCAGTCAGATATAGGCGCTCTTCCGAGGGACTTAGCGCATTTGGGTTTCGCAGGAAACGCGCCGCTGTCAGGGATTCAAGATTCAGGTAACCGAGGCTCACACCGGGGCCGAATATGGCGATTTCACCGATGTGGCCTGCAGGAAGCGGCTTGCCATCCTCCCCAGCGACAAGCATTCCGTAATTCGGGAGCGGCCGACCTATCGTGACTTCCCTCCCGGACTGAAGTTCTTCAACGCTGGCCGTGACTGTGGTTTCCGTTGGTCCATAGGTGTTGAAAACACGTTTTCCAGTTTTACTCAGTCGTTCGGCGAGGGCGTCGGGGCAGGCCTCGCCGCCGATGTTGAGAAGCCTCAGATGGGGCGGAAAACTTTCAATGAGAGAAACGAGCGTCGGGACGGCGTGGAGAACGGTTATTCTCTCCCTCTCAAGGGCGCTGCCGATTGCATCCGGATCTGCGACGATCTCTGCCGGGGCGATCCAGATTGAGGCGCCGACAAGATAGGAGATCCAGATCTCCTCAAAAGACATGTCGAAGGCGGCGGAAAAGCCCTGATAGACCCTGTCGTCGTGGCGGATTCCTAGAATTTCATTTTCGCTGCGCAGAAAGTGGCAGATGTTGGACTGGCTGACTGCAATGCCTTTTGGCGTGCCTGTCGAACCCGAGGTGTAAATCACGTAGGCCGGATCGGATGGCTTTGGACGGGGGAGAAGTTCCGGTGTGGAAACCAGTTCAAGGAGGTCTTCAAAACACCAGACCGGGATGGTAAGCTTCGAAAGCTGGTGGGCCAGGGCGCGGAGTGTCACTATGCCAACAGCCTGCGCTGATTGGAGGCAGTTTGCGGCGCGCTCGAGGGGAACGTCCGCGTCAAAAGGCAGCCACGCGGAGCCGGAGGCTGTCACACCCGCTTGGGCGATCAAAAGGTCCGCGCCGCGCGGCATCCAGAGCCCGATAATTTTGCCTGGGCCCGCCCCTCTTTGTCTGAGTGACTGTCCAACTGCGGCGGCTCGCTTTAGAAGTTCTTCGTACGAAACTGTCTCGTCAGCGAACTGGAGAGCGGTTTGCTGCGGTTGTCGGGAGGCCGTTTCTTGAAGGATGTCGTACAGGGTTTCTTCGCGAAGAAGGTCTGGTCTGGCAGGGCCTCTGAGGATCATGAAGCAGGGGAATGTCTAAACTCGGGACAGGTGCCTTGATGCGAGTCCGCGGCGGTCAACCGGTTTCGAGAGATGTGAACACCGCCACTCGTGTCTAGTTGCGGGGCTCAAAGAGTTGAAGGCGGCGGGTTTTGTAAGCGCCTTACCAAGGTGGAAAGTAGGCCGGACTGACTGGGAGGTGCCCTTCAAGGTGTGTGAGTCTCGAAGACGAGCTGCTAATCAAATCTGTTGTGCAGCCATGTGTAGGGGAAGTCGTTCCCTGGGCAGTCGGTCGGCCAGCGGGGGGGATTGATTTCCCTGTGGGCCTTCACAACGGACCATTTTGAGTCAATTTTTCCGACTCTTTGCCTGAGGTAGCGGATCAGTTCATCGAGGGATTCGAGCTGTTTTTGCGTCGGTTTGTCGTGGTTGTAGTCGCCGACCAGGCATATGCCGAGGGCTATGTTGTTAAGGTAGTCGCTGTGAACATGGCCGCCGTTGATTTGTCTCCGCCAGCGCGAACCGACCTCGATTTGGCCGTCGCCGGACGAGGTTCCATTTCCAATGACAAAGTGGTAGGCCAAGCCGTTTGGCATTTTACGAACATTGGTGTGATAGTACTCGAAAGCTTTCGCATTGCCCTGTCGGGTTCCGCTGTTGTGGACCACGATATAACGCCAGCGGGCCTTCTGTACGGGCGCCTTGTCGATCTGCTCTCTGAGTGACTTCGACAGGTATTTCCAGCGTGAAAACCAGCTGAAAAACCCCGGAGACTGAAGCCCTGCTTTTGAATCGTACCCGGATTTTTCAACCACCAGCTGTTTCTCCTCGGTGGGGGCGGCGGGAGGCTTTTGGGGACTTGGCGGTTGCGGCGCTTGCTTCGGCTGCACGTTTGCCGAGGGGGCGACCGGAGTAGGCTTCGGAGGTGCGCTGGGCGGAGTCTGCTTTGTTGAAGGAGCCTTCTTGGATTCTGGTGAAGGATGGGGCTTTGGCTTGGGCTTCGGCTTTTGCTGAGGGGCGGCCTTTTTTGGGGCGGGTTGGACCGCCTCCTCCCGGCTTTTCATGAATTTCCTCCGCTTGTCTTCGTCTTCGCTCTGTTGAGCCGGCCCCTGCGTCGATGGCAGCAGGGACAGCGCGCAGAGGCAAATGAAGAGAGTAAGGCGGGGTGGCACGGGGTTAGCTTATCAAAGCCATTGAGTCCTGCAAGGCGCGGGAACGGGCTCAGTCAAAAGATTAGCCTGCGGCATCTTAAGTCGGGTTCGCACGGGCGGGTCCGGAACTTAACGAGAGATGTCCGATTGACCTAAAATTTGAAAACCATGCTGGTTGAGGACAGAGATGGCGCACTCATTATCTTCCACATGGAGGGCCAGGGCGGATCGCCCGCGGGGACGTGTCAGGAGCGCGTAGGAGCCAAAAATGTTCACATCTGCCGCGAGCAATGCGGCGAGAAGGCGGCCGAGTTCGGTTGGGCCTTCTGGAAGTTCAACAACCACGAGATCGCATACTGAGTGCGGAATTTCGTGCTCTGCAAAAATATCCTGAACGGACTCTGGATCGCTCACTACAATCCGAACGATCGCGGTATCCGCGGATGCTTGCACGCTTGTTGCAACGACATGAACATTGTGGTTGTTCAGAAGATTTACGACTTCCACCAGGGCACCAACTTTGTTCGGTAGAAATACGGAAAACTGGGTGACGCGAGGGGTGCCTGTCTTTTCAGCTGTGAAGGATTCTTCGAAGGGCATTTTGAATAGTGGTAGATGGGAGATTTAGAAACGGAAGAGAGATGGTTCGTGCAACCGGTTAAGTCGTCAGTTCTGACGTGAAATGATCTCCTGAAGAATCGAACTGAGTACCGGGGCCAGCTCAATCATCTCTGAACGTGAAACGGGTACATCGGAAGGTCCGTCCAGCAGGGAACGTAATTTTTCGAGTCGGGGTCGGAGCGCGATCATAAGAGGGTCCGGACGCTGAGGGTCCGGCGGGAGGTCCATTTCAGATTGTAGAAGCTTAAGGATGCTTTTTTGTCGCAGCAATGAAGCCCCAATTTCCGTGTAGGTCTCTCTCAGTATGGATGAGCTTATTTCGAGTCCTCGCACCCATGCACCGATGAGAACTAAACGCACCAGCCTTTCGTCTTGATGTTTGCGGAGTGCATTTTCCAGCTCGACGCCGGTGGCGCCAAGTTCCTGCCTGAAGGTGGCCCATGATTTTTTTTGAGCTGAATCCATCAGGCTCCGACTGCGGTCTAACAATTCGTTTTGAACCCCCAGGGTTTTCGCGAGGGCAATCAGGTCCTTCACGACATTTTTACACTGCTGTGTGTCCTCGGCCTGAGCCGCCAGATAACCATCTGTAAAAACACTGCCGACCAGAATGGCGGTTTGAATCCGGCTGTTGAGCGTTGAGGGTGGGCCGCGGAAATTAGCCGACCAATCCGGCTTTGTAGAACGGGAGATGGCAATCAGAAGCTCCTCTGGAGTCCGTAATTCGCGGAAGGGAGAGGACGTGTCGTCCGCAAGTCCAGCGGAACCCAACAGGAAGAGTTGGACAAGCAGGAGAGCCAGACAGGCAAGATGCAGCCGGTTGGAATATGGCGGCTTCATGGTTCGACAACTTATTCGTTTTTCGAAACCTGTCAGGTCCCTTTTAATGAGTTCTGGCATGCTGTGAGAAGAATCCAAACCGGGCCCCTTCAATCAGCTCCCGGTCTTAACTTCGATCACGTCATGCGGAGCGCTCTCCCTTTGGCCCGCCTGGCTTACCTGAATAAAACGCGCATTGTTCTTCAGTTCCTGCAGGTTTTTTGCACCCAAATAGCCCATGCCGCTCTGAATGCCGCCGGTCATTTGAACCATTACCTGGTCTAATTTTGGAGAAAGTTCCTTGAGTGCCTCGATTCCCTCGGCCGCAACTTTTCTTGCGGCATCCTTTGCGGCGTGGCCGTAGCGTGCGGCGCTGCCGGCGCTCATGGCAGCGAGTGAGCCCATGCCCCGGTACTGCTTGTAGAGCTTTCCGTTGATTTCCATCACGCTTCCCGGTGCCTCGGGACATCCAGCAAGAAGCCCGCCGCAAACGACTGCGTCCGCAAGAGTCAGCGCTTTCACCACATCACCCGATTTGGTGATTCCACCATCTGCCAGGATGGTAACTCCCTTTTTGGCGGCTGCGCGGCTTGCGACATAAAGAGCCGTAAGCTGCGGAATTCCGACTCCAGCCACGATTCGGGTGGTGCAGATGGAGCCTGGCCCCTGTCCGACTTTCACAACAGTGGCCCCGCAGTCTGCCAGATAATCGACCCCGGCTGCGCTTGTGACATTGCCGGCTATGATCGGCAGGTCCTTGAACGCTCCCCGGACCAGTCGCACCATGTCTCCAACTCCCTTCGAGTGGCCGTGCGCGGTTGAGATAGCGACAGTGTCGACCCCCCTCTCCACCAGCCCGGCTACGTGTGAAAGAATCCGCTCTGAATCTAACTCGCCATTTGCTCTGCGGGGAGAGGACAGACTCGCGCCACATAGGAGGCGGAAATTTGAGTCTCTGGCCGGTTTCATTTGGGAGTTATGCTCCTGCCTGATGCGCTCAACGTCCGATAGCGTGAATAGCCCGCGAAGCCGGTCTTCTTTGTCGACGACGAGGAGCTTGTGTGTTCCGACGTGTTCGGTAAAGAAACGGTCCGCGCTCTCGATAGGGTCCGATCCCAGTTCTGTATCGCAGATTGAAGGAGCGAGAGAGCGAGGCGTCATCACCTCGTGAACTTTTTTCGCTGCGTGCCTTTGCCTGACCACTTGTCCCGGGAGCAAACCGAGAAGGCGGCCGGAAGAATCCACAACGGGAAAGGTGCGAAAGGTAAATTCCTTTTCCTCCAAATAAACGAGAAGTTCGCCGATGCTCTGGTCCGGAGCTGCCTTGATTGGGTCGCTGATGAGGCCGTGGACGTTATTTTTCACCCGGCTCACCTCGGAAAGTTGGGTCCGCTCGGGCATGTTGCAATGGATGAGCCCGAGCCCGCCGCACCGGGCGAGGGCGATCGCCATCTCGGCTTCGGTCACCGTATCCATGTCTGCGGATACTACTGGTATGCGCAGGTGAAGTTGGTCGGCCAGGCGCGTGTCCAACTGGGCCTCGCGGGGAATCACCTCGGAATAAAGCGTGGACAGGGTGATGTCGTCGTAGGTCAGCGCGGTGAGCGCGTGATCCGTAAAGAAAGAGTCAGCCGGCTTGTAGAAGAGGCTGTCTAGGGACTTGGAGTCTGCCATGGCAGATCATGAACGGAGACCCTGTTCCGTGCAAAGCCATAAAAACGCCAGCGGGGGTGGAGCTGTTCTGGGTGTCGGAGGGTAGGAAGTATGCGGGATCTTTGACGAAGACGGTCGCTCGGGAGTTCCG
>Ga0114971_10003549_pt1 | contig 10568 bp, 10 predicted proteins | sample M_140625_MF_Meta_FD_87320 | JGI IMG/M metagenome (GOLD analysis project Ga0114971, IMG submission 87320) | Freshwater microbial communities from Lake Montjoie, Canada to study carbon cycling - M_140625_MF_MetaG | ecosystem: Environmental > Aquatic > Freshwater > Lake | place: Lake Montjoie...
CACCTGCTCGTAGGCGGGCAGCGCCAATTGCGCGGCCAGCAGGCTGGTGCAGGCGGCCTCATGCTCATCAAAGCGGCGCAGCATCACTGCCACGTCGGCGTGTTCAAAGTTATAGGCCGATTGCTCGACTTCGTTCTGGTGAAACACATCGCCATAGGTGGTGCGGCCGCGCGGGCCGTCGGCCCACACCAGGTCATAGACGCTCTGCACGCCCTGCAGATACATGGCCAGTCGCTCCAGGCCATAGGTGATCTCGCCGGTCACCGGCCGGCAGTCGAGACCGCCGACCTGCTGAAAATAAGTGAACTGCGTAACTTCCATGCCGTTGAGCCAGACCTCCCAGCCCAGACCCCAGGCCCCCAGCGTCGGTGATTCCCAGTTGTCTTCGACAAAGCGCAGGTCGTGCACCAGCGGGTCGAAGCCCAGCGTACGCAAGCTGCCGATGTACAGATCGAGGATGTCGACGGGCGAGGGCTTGATGACCACCTGAAACTGGTAGTAGTGCTGCAGCCGGAACGGGTTCTCGCCATAGCGACCGTCGGTCGGGCGGCGCGAAGGCTGCACATAGGCGGCGCTCCACGGCTCGGGCCCGATCGAGCGCAGGAAGGTGGCGGTGTGAAAGGTGCCGGCACCGACCTCCAGATCGCAGGGTTGCAGCAGCACACACCCTTGCTCGGCCCAATAGCGCTGCAGCGTCAGGATCAGGTCCTGAAAGGTTTTGGGCGGGGTGCCGATCTTCACGGTCGCCATGGATACAAGCCTGCAAAACAGCGTAATTGCCGCGGCATCAGTATAGCGAGTCACCGCCATAGCCGTGCGCACCGCTTGGGGGCAAGGCGCAGCGCAGCGCACTTAAACAGTGCAGAATATCGCCCCGTAACCGCCCCAAACCCGCCACGGGCTGACTTGAGATGGGGCAGTTATTGGCACGACCCATGCATCATTTTGGGGCCAGCGGCAGACGAAAACATTTCCTATTGGAGGAGCTATGACGACACCGGCAGATGTTCTGAAAATCATTGCAGAGAAAGAGGTCAAGTGGATCGACTTCCGTTTCTGCGACACCCGCGGCAAGGAACAACACGTTTCTGTGCCCTCGCACACCGTGAAAGAGTCCTTGTTCACGGAAGGTAAGATGTTCGACGGCTCCTCGATTGCCGGCTGGAAGGGCATCAACGAGTCCGACATGATTTTGTTGCCCGACGCCAGCAGCGCCGTGCTCGATCCGTTCTTCGATGAGACCACGCTGAACCTGCGCTGCGACATCATCGAGCCGGCCACCATGCAGGGTTATGAGCGTGATCCGCGCTCGCTGGCGCGTCGCGCCGAGGCCTATCTGAAGGCCACCGGCATCGCCGACTACGCGCTGTTCGGACCGGAAAACGAATTCTTCGTGTTCGACGATGTGAAGTGGAAGTCCGAGATGAACGGCAGCTTCTACAAGGTCGATAGCTACGCGGGCGCCTGGAACAGCGATCGCAGCTATGGCGAGCAGCCCAACCTGGGCCATCGTCCCGGCGTCAAGGGCGGCTACTTCCCGGTGCCCCCGGTCGACACGCTGCACGATATCCGTGCCGAGATGTGCAATGCCCTGGAAGAGATGGGCATGGTCGTCGAAGTGCACCACCACGAAGTCGCCACCGGCGGCCAGTGCGAGATCGGCGTCGGCGCCGGCACGCTGGTGCGCAAGGCTGACGAAGTGCTGATGCTCAAGTACTGCATTCAGAACGTGGCTGCCCGTTACGGCAAGACCGCCACCTTCATGCCCAAGCCCATCGTCGGTGACAACGGTTCGGGTATGCATGTGCACCAGTCGCTGCAAAAGGACGGCGTTGCGCTGTTCGCGGGCGACAAGTACGGCGGTCTTTCGGACACCGCGCTGTACTACATCGGCGGCATCATCAAGCACGCCAAGGCCATTAACGCGTTCACCAATCCGGGTACCAACAGCTACAAGCGTCTGGTGCCGGGCTTTGAAGCGCCGGTCATGCTGGCCTATTCGGCCCGCAACCGTTCGGCTTCGATCCGCATTCCGTGGGTGGCAAACCCCAAGGCACGCCGCATCGAAGTGCGCTTCCCGGACTCGTTGGCCAACCCCTATCTGGCCTTCTCGGCCATGATGATGGCCGGCTTGGATGGCATCCAGAACAAGATCCACCCGGGCGAAGCCGCGGACAAGGATCTGTACGATCTGGAACCGGAAGAGGCCAAGCACATCCCCGAGGTCTGCCATTCGCTCGACATGGCGTTGGAGCACCTCGACAAGGATCGCGCCTTCCTCAAGGCCGGCGGCGTGTTCACGGACGATGTGATCGATGCCTACATCAAACTCAAGATGGATGAAGTCACGCGTTTCCGCATGAGCACGCATCCGGTTGAGTTCGATATGTACTACAGCCTGTAAGGGCTGCCAGGTCGCAAGACCCCAAAGGTGGCGGTGCCTCAACAGCCCGCCACCTGATTTCAGGTTCAACCCTGCGGTACCAGGAGCTATGCTGACAGTTCATGCGCTACCCACTCTTCAGTCTGTTGCTGTTCGTCGCCAGCGCGTCGCCAGCGGCACAGGCGTGGCGTTGGGTCGACCAGAACGGCGTGGTGCATTATTCCGATCAGCCGCACCCCGGTGCCGAGCCGGTGCAGGTCAAGCCTGCGCCCAAACCCGGTTCGGTGGTGCCGCGTTACGTACCGTCCTCCACAGATTCCGAAACGACGCGCCCTGCAGAGCGCGTTGCTGCCGTGACGCAATGCCGCATCACGGCTCCCCTGCCCGACGAAGTCTTCGAAAGTCCCGAGACGGTCAGCATGCTGTTGCAGGTGCTGCCCTCACTGCCGCCAGACCTCAGTGTGCAGGCCACGCTCAACGGCGAGCCGCTGCCTTGGCCATCGCGTTTGTTTGCCTATCAATGGCCCGAACCCGTGCGCGGCGCTCACGTGCTGCGGGTGCGCATCGTCGACAGTCGCCAGCAGGCTGTGTGCGAGTCCCTGCCGGTGACCTTCAACGTGCTGCAGCCTTCGCTGCTGGCACCGGGACGCAAAGTGCCCAAGCGCTAAAAGGCTGCGGCTGCGGCCAGTGGTGTGCCCATGGCCAGTGACTTCGAATACAGCTCACCGCTGTCGCATTTCGATCCGGCTGATCTGCTCGATGCCTTGTCGACCGGCATCGTCATGCTCGATTCGCACCTGTGCCTGACCTACGCCAATGTCGCCGCGCAAGACCTGATGGCGGTCAGCGTGAAGTCGGCGCGCGGTCGTCCGTTCGGCACCTTGTTTCATGATTCAGCCAAGCTGACGCAAACGCTGCATCGTGCCATCGAGAACGTTGAACCTTGCGCACAGCATGAGATCACCTTGCGGCCGCTGGGCGCACCGGCGCCGCGCGAACCGCAGATCGTCGACTTGATCGTCACGCCGCTGGAAGGTCAGGTGACGGGTACGCATCTGCTGCTTGAAATGACCGATGCGCGGTCGCGTCGCCGCCTGACACGCGAAAACGATTTGCTGTCGGGCATGGATGGCAGCCGCTTGATGATCCGGCAGCTGGCGCACGAGATCAAAAACCCCTTGGGTGGTTTGCGCGGCGCGGCGCAGTTGCTGGAGCGCGAGTTGGGCAGCGCATCGCAGCGGGAATACACCACCGTCATCATCGGCGAGGCCGATCGTCTGACGGCGCTGGTCGATTCGATGATCGGACCGAGCCGGCCGCCGCAGAAAGTGCCGACCAACATCCACGAGTTGTGCGAACACGTGGTGCATCTGCTGCGCGCCGAGGCTTCGCCGCAGATCGTCATCGACCGCGATTACGACCCCAGCCTTCCCGATGGCTTGTTTGATCGCAACCAAGTCATCCAGGCGCTGCTCAATGTCGCGCGCAATGCCATGCAGGCCTTGGGCGACGCCGGTCGCATCGTGGTGCGCACCCGCGTGCAGACCGGCGTCAGCATCGGACCGGTGCGCCATCGCCTGGTCGCTTGCGTACAGATCGAAGACAACGGTCCCGGTGTACCGCCTGAACTCACCAAGACCTTGTTCTATCCACTGGTCACTGGCCGCACATCGGGCACCGGACTTGGCCTGGCCGTCGCTCAAGACATGATCACCCGCCATGGCGGCATCATCGAGTTCGATAGCGAGCCGGGCCGCACGGTGTTTACCTTGTTGCTGCCGCTTGAGGCACCCGAATGAATCCTGCACCGCTGCGCGTCTGGTTGGTTGATGATGATGCCTCGATCCGTTGGGTGCTGGAGCGCGCCTTACGCAACGCCGGCATGGCGCCGCGCGCGTTCGAGGCGGCCGAGCCTGCCATCGCAGCATTTCGCAGTGACAGCCCCGATGTGCTGATCACGGATGTGCGCATGACCGGGGCGTCTGGCCTCGATCTGCTCAAGCGTGTGCACGAGGCGCATCCGGACCTGCCGGTCATTGTGATGACGGCCCATTCCGATCTGGGTAGTGCGGTCTCGGCGTACGAAAGCGGCGCCTTCGAATACTTACCCAAGCCGTTTGATATCGACCAAGCCGTCGACCTGGTGCGGCGCGCTGCGCAGGCTGGCGTTCGCCCCGTCGAAACTCCGGGCGCCACGGCACGTATGCCCGAGTTGCTGGGCCGTGCACCGGCTATGCAACAGGTGTTTCGCGCCATCGGTCGTCTGTCGCGCTCTAGCGTCAACGTGCTGGTGACCGGCGAGTCGGGCACCGGTAAAGAGTTGGCTGCACGCGCTCTGCACGAACACAGCCCGCGTGCAGGCAAAGCGTTTATCGCGCTCAATACCTCGGCTATTCCGGCCGAACTCCTCGAGTCCGAATTGTTCGGTCATGAACGCGGCTCGTTCACAGGCGCCGATACGCTGCGCCGCGGTCGCTTCGAACAGGCCGACGGCGGCACGCTGTTTCTCGATGAGATAGGCGATATGACCACGCCTTTGCAGACACGCCTGCTGCGCGTGCTGGCGGAAGGCGAGTTCTATCGCGTCGGTGGTCAAACGCCCATCCGCGTGGATGTGCGCGTCATCGCAGCCACGCACCAGCACTTGGAGCAGCGCGTCGAAAAGGGCCTGTTCCGCGAAGACCTGTTCCATCGGCTCAACGTCATCCGCATCGAACTGCCGCCGCTGCGCGCGCGCCGTGAAGACGTGCCGGCGTTGCTGGGTCACTACCTGTCGTTGGCGGCGCAAGAGTTGGGCGTCGAGTCCAAGACCCTGACGCCGGCAGCCAGCGAACTGCTGGCCGCCTACGCCTGGCCGGGCAACGTGCGCGAACTGGTCAACTTATGCCGTCGCATGACCGTGCTGGCGCCGGGCAATGAGATCCATATCGAAGACCTGCCCGGTGAGATCACCTCGGCCGGCGCGCCGCCGGCTGCGGCTGCGGATTGGACCGAGGCCCTGACGCAATGGGCCGAAATCGCTTCCGCCTCGGGCAAAACGCTGCTCGACGATGCGCTGCCGGCCTTCGAGCGCACGCTCATCACCGTGGCGCTGCGACACACGCAGGGCCACCGTCAGGCAGGCGCCAAGCTGTTGGGCTGGGGCCGCAACACGCTCACCCGCAAGCTCAAAGAACTGGGCATGGATGACATTCCCGAGTAAGGCGCGATAATCGCCGGCGCACATCGGGTGCGCCTCTTGCGGACGATCATGACCGAGTTACACGAACTGCTGGGCCAGAGCTATCTGGGCAATTCACTGGCGCAGTGGGGCTGGGCGGCGTTGGCCTTTGCCATCGCCTTCATCGGTCTGCCGATCCTGCGACAGCAAATCCAAAAGCTGCAGCGCAGTTGGACCTCGACCTCGCAAGGTTCGCAAGTCGTGCAGTTCATCGTCGGACTGCTGGGTAGTACCAGCCGTGTCGTGCGGCTGGTCGTGGCGTTCTACCTCGCCGAAAAAATCCTCAAGCTGCCCGCTGCTGTCGATCACTTCTTTGATGTGGTCATCGTGCTGGGTGTCTGGCTGCAGGTGGGCTTGTGGCTGGTGGCAGCGGCGCGGCATTTGCTGGGTCAGCGCGAGTCCATGCGCGACCCGGCGGTCGGCGGATCGCTCAATGTGCTGATGTTCTGCGTGCAGGTGTTGGTGTGGGCCGTCGTCGCCTTGCTGGCGCTGGATAACCTGGGCGTCAACATCTCGGCCTTGCTGGCCGGTTTAGGTATCGGCGGTATCGCAGTCGCGCTGGCGGTGCAGACCATGCTCGGCGATCTGCTCGGCTCCTTGTCGATCACGCTCGACAAGCCTTTTGTGGTCGGCGATTGGGTCAAGCTGGAAGACTATGAAGGCGTGGTCGAACACATCGGCCTGAAGAGCACGCGGCTGCGCAGCGTGTCGGGTGAGCAGATTATCGTCAGCAATGCGGACATGCTGAAGAGCCGCTTGCGCAATCTGGGTCGCATGCCCGAGCGACGTGTGCAGTTCAAACTCTATGTGGCTTATGACACCGCGCCCGACAACATCGCCAAAGTGGCAACACTGATCGAGCAGATTGTCCGTGCGCAACCGCAGACCAACTATGTGGCTTGCCTGCTGACGCGGCTGGGCACGTATGCGCTGGAATATGAAGTGACCTACTTCGTAGTCGAGCCGCAGCCGAAGCAGTATGGCGAGACCGTCGATGCGATAAACCGCACTATCGTCGCGCGCTTTGCCGAGACCGGCATCAGCTTTGCCTATCCGACGCAGCGCAACATCAACTGATGTGCGACGCGCTCAGTGCGTCATGACATAGGTGATGTAGTTGATACCCAGTCGATAGCCCAGCGCTGTCATGGGTTCGGGATAGTCCGGGTTATCCGCTTCTTCCCAGGAATCACCAACGTCCTGGTTGTAGTTCATGGCCACCAGCAGGCGGCCGCTGTCGTCATAGATACCGCGCCAGCGCGGTGCCGGCAGCTGCGCCATGCGCCCGAAGCGGCCTATATGCCGCAGTCCCGGAATCTGCGTGAACTCGCTGATCGGAAACACCACGCGCAGTACTGCGTCATCGGCCGGAATATCGACGATGGGCCGGTCCGGGAAGGCGCGCGCGATCGAAGCCTCAAAGTTGGCCCGCTCGCCCTCACCCCAGTAGTCATCGCCCATCAACAGGCCGCCACGCAGCAAATACTCGCGCAGTCGGGCAATTTCGATGTCGCTGAGATCCCAGTAGCCCACCTGCGTCGCATACAAAAAGGGATAGTCGAACAACTGCTCGTCGGTTAAACGCACAGTGACCGGCTGACCTGTGTTGATGCGCGTGAGCCGCTGCAGATTCTCGCTGAAATGCTCGTCGGCTTCGGGCCAGTCTTGAGACCACCAGCCGCTACGGCGACGCCCGAATTGCGGCGCATCGGCATAGATGAGCCGCGCGAAGCGAAACTCGTCGGGCGCGCTGCTGCGCGCGGCGCCGGCTGCCGTGGCTGCATAAGCGGCAACAGCCGCGAGGCCCGCAGTCAGCAGTACACACACAGCAGCAGTGGCATAACGATGAACAGATAAACTCATGACGCCAACCTTGCAGTAGACCGCAGCGCTGCCCGACTATAGCCCGCGCCGCGCCGTTGTCACGCCATGAGTCACTGTCAGCCGATATGAATACCTCGCCGGTCCCGGCCGGATCTTTCGCCGAATGGCTGACGCAAATACAGCAGGCGCTGCGCGGTCAAGGGGGCACCGATGTGCCCTGCGGTGAGTGCGTCGGTTGTTGCGTGTCGTCCTATTACATCCCGCTGCGCGCTGGCGATGCGCAGGTGGCCGCGCAAGTGCCGCGGGCCTTGTTGCATGTCACGGGACCGGCCGACGCGCCGCAGCAGTGGATGGGCTACGGTGCCGATGGCCACTGCCCCATGCTGCGCGACCGCCATTGCACGGTCTATGCACAGCGACCGCAGACCTGTCGCGACTATGACTGCCGCATCTTTGCTGCCGCGGGTCTGCCGGCCGGTGATGAGACACGCCGTGTCATCAACGAACGCGTCGCGGCCTGGCAGTTCTCGTATGACTCACCCACAGCGCAAAACGCGCATCAGGCCGTGACGGCAGCGGCAGCCTTCATCGCCGCACACCAGCACGACATCGACGGCATACGTTTTCCCGGCGGCCCGACCGGCATCGCAGTGCTGGCGCTCAAGGTGTATGGCGTGTTTCTGGATGAAGCACTGCGCGACGCGGACGCAACCACCATCGCCTGGGCCATCATTGCGGCCAGCAAGGCTTTTGAGGCTGGCGGCTGACAGCCGCTACAATCGGGCGATGAGCTTCATATTAATGACCGCATTGACCGTGCTGGCCTTGGTGCTGGGCATGATCGCCCTGTATCTGCTGGGCGGGCGTCTGGGGCAGCGGTTTAAAGCCGGCGATGACGACAAAGGCAACAGCGCCGCCGAGACCGCGGTGTTTTCTCTGTTGGGACTGCTGCTGGGCTTCACCTTTTTTGGTGCGGCTTCGCGGCTCGAGGACCGCCGGCATCTGGTGACCGAAGAAGCCAATGACATCGGCACGGCCTGGTTGCGCTTGGACATGCTGCCCGCTGATGCACAGCCGGCGCTGCGGCAGTTGTTCCGCGATTACACCGACGCGCGCATCGCCGCCTTTGCGGACGTCGATAACGCGACCGCAACCGGGGCGGCCAATCAGCAGACCGCCGACCTGCAAGGCCGCATCTGGCAGAGCGCGGTAACCGCAGTACGTCTGCCCGAGGCGCCGCCGCAGGCCGCCATGCTGGTGTTGCCGGCGCTCAACGAAATGATCGACATCACCACCACGCGTTCGGTGGCCACCGAAAACCATCCGCCGCCGGTTATCTACGTGATGCTCGCTGTGTTCGGTCTGGTGGCGGCGTTGCTGACCGGCTTCGGCAATCGCAGTCGTGGTGCGCGCGCCTGGTTCAACATCGGCCTGTTCGCGTTTGTGGTGTCAGCCACGCTGGCGGTCATCATTGATCTGGAGTTCCCGCGCCGTGGCTTGATCCGTGTTGATGCGGTCGATCACACCTTGGTCGAGGTACGCCGTGGCATGGGTCCGTAACGTCCCTGCGCCGGCGCTGTGGCTGGGCTTAGGCGGCCTGTTGCCGTTTGTGGGCTTGGCCCTGCGCGCCAAACTGGGATCACCCGAAGTTCACACCACCAGCCTGGTGGCCCTGCTGCAGTACGGTGCGCTCATCATCACTTTTGTGGGCGCGTTGCATTGGGGCTATGCGGTAGCCGGGCTTGCTGCGCGGGCACCGGCTAGCGTGCGTTACGGCTGGAGCGTGCTGCCGTCGCTGCTGGCTTGGTGGTCGTTGCAGCTGCCCTTGAGTGCGGGCCTGTTGCTGCAGGCAGGGCTGCTGGTGGCCTGTTGGCTGGTGGATCGCTGGCTGCTGCTGCCCGATGTGCGTCTGGCGTGGATGGCGTCGTTGCGGCTGCTGCTGACCGGCGTGGCCGTGGCCAGCCTGGTGGTGGCCGGGCTGTCCTGATTTTTAGGGTTGGGTGGCTGCGGCTCACCGGATGAGCCAGCCGGGGTGCAAGCTGTGAAGCATGAACCTCGCACCGCTTGTTGTCATTGACAGTTTCTACTGTCAATGTATAATTACTGCCATGACAAGCCTAGACCCCCGCCATGTCCCCTGCCAGTTGCCGTCCGATGCCCCGCAGTGGCGCGGCACCGCCGCCAGCCTGGCCGCCTACCTCAACAGCTTCTTGCCCGAGGCTCAGCCCCTGTATGGCGAGCCCCGTCCCGTCACCGAGCGGCTCATCCGCTATTACGTGACCGAGGGGTTGCTGTCCGAGCCCGCTGTGGCCGGGCGTGAGCGCCTGTTCGGCCACTTGCATCTCACCGAATATCTGGCCGCGCGCAAGTTGCTGGCCGATGGCTGGCCCATCGCCAAGGTGCGCGAGTTGCGGCGCGGCAAAACACCGGCCGAGCGGGTCATCGAGCAACTGCGCAGCCCATCGGCCGGGCGCCCGTCGCAGGTCAACGAGTCTGCTTCAAAACAGCTCTTCTTCAGTCGCTCCCACTCGGTAGCGCCGCCGCCTTCTGCCAGCTTCGATGTGCTCGAACTGGCCGCTGCAGCCACGCAGCGCCGCAGCCAACTGCGCGCCGATCTGCAGACGCTGGGCAACACCGCCGGCACACCCGAAGTCACACCGGTCGTGCACCTGCAGCTGGCGCCCTGGTGCCAGGTCTATATCAACCCGCAACAACTGGAGAACGCCGACAGCGACACCTTGCAGCGTCTGGGCCAGGCCCTGACGGCTGCGCTTGAAGAACACAAGCTACACACCGGAGATGCCCCATGAGTCTGCCCATCCTCAGCCTGACGCCGCTGCGCACCGCGCTGCCGCAAACCACCCACGAAGTCGAAACCCACGTGCTGTTGCGTGTGACCGTCCCCGAAGCGAGCGGCCCCCAGACGCAGCGCTTGCCCTTGCACCTGTCGCTGGTGCTGGACCGCTCCGGCTCCATGAGCGGCGAACCCCTCGAGCAGGCCAAGCGCTGCGCGCAGTTCATCGTGTCGGGCCTGCGTCCCACCGACCGCTGTTCGGTTGTCGCCTATGACAACCAAGCCACGGTGCTCGCCCCGGCCCAGCTGGTGGGCGACCGCAGGGCTTTGCAGCAGGCCATACAGTC
>Ga0114971_10003556_pt1 | contig 10561 bp, 9 predicted proteins | sample M_140625_MF_Meta_FD_87320 | JGI IMG/M metagenome (GOLD analysis project Ga0114971, IMG submission 87320) | Freshwater microbial communities from Lake Montjoie, Canada to study carbon cycling - M_140625_MF_MetaG | ecosystem: Environmental > Aquatic > Freshwater > Lake | place: Lake Montjoie...
ATAAAAACTTAGGCGTAAGTCCCTTGAAAGTCTCCCGCATCTGCAGTCTTGATTGAGTAAACCTTCGACATATGGCTGTGGCCGGTCAGCATGACGATGCGTTGACGGTACATACTGGAGACATCTTTTACAGTTTGTGCCGGTCACATCCCTAAAACTCAAGGCAAAACGAAAGCACAGACACACGCACAACTAAGCGCGCCTTAACTGCCTTTGAGTGCTTCGTGAAAGGTGGTGATTTGTTTTTTTAACCCAGCAATCATGCATGTGATGTCTGAGGTGATCATTACCATATCAAAGCCACGCTTAACAGACGCTGCTGCAAACTCAGCACTCGCGCAATGCATACACACCTTTTTGCCATGGCGATGGGCCACTTCTTTAATACGGTCGCAGGTGGACATGTGAAGCGGGTCTGGGTTGTCAGCGCGTGGCGCCATACCCAAAGCGTAAGAAAGATCAGCGGGGCCTATGTAAATGACATCGACCCCAGGTGTCGCGCAAATCTCTTCCAAATTGTTCAAGCCTTCTTTCGTCTCGATCATGGCCATTAAAAGGATTTCATCATTGGCTTTAGAAAAATAATCTGAGCCGTGAATTTGCAAAGCACGGACAGGTCCTGACGAACGGTCACCTAATGGAGGATAGCGGCAAGCCGAAACTGCCTTACGGGCTTCAGCGGCGTTATTGATAAGGGGAACAATGATGGCTGAGGCGCCAAAGTCCAAGGCTTTCATGATGGCGGCGGGTTCATTCCAACCCACACGCACAACTGGGGCTGCATCGGTTGCTGAAACTGCTTGCAGCATTTCCATCAAATTACTCAAGCCCGTTACGCCATGCTGCATATCTATACACACCGCATCAAAACCTTGACTGGCCATTATTTCAGCTGTAAAGGTATTGGCGATGGAGATCCATCCCAAGGTAACAGGCTTGCCTTGCGCCCATATTTGCTTAATTTTGTTGGGTTTCATTTTGATTACTTTTTGTGACCTTCGTTAAGTCTGCATTATGAAGTGTATCTGCACTTACAGCTTGGCGGCCGTCACTATGATCTCAACCAATAGATCGGGTGAGGCTAGATGCACTTCGCCTGTTGCACGTGTTGGAAGGGCGTCCTTAGGCGCCCACTCTGCCCAGACACTGTTCATGCCTGCAAAGTCCGCAGAGATATCTTTGAGCCAGATCTGGACGCTTAATAAATGTCGTTTGTCAGAGCCTGCTGTCGCTAGATACCCGTCTATCTTTTGAAGCACATCGCGCGTTTGCGCAACGATGTCTCCTTTGACACTTGCAGTAATGCCTGCGATATAGATTGTGTCTCCATGAATGACAACCCGACTGAGTCGTTCGTTTGAATCGATGCGAGTGATATGGGTCATTTGTATGCTCCAGTTTTTTGATAGTCAATTTCGCACACGACTCTGCCTATCACATTACCCGCTTTAAGTCGATCAAGCACTCCAGAGATATGATCCATCGAGCATGTTGCAATAGGTATCGGTTTTAATTTTCCAGACTTTGCCAAGTCTACAACTTCATGTAACTCTTGCAAGGATCCAACATATGTGCCTGAAATTGTGATTGCACGTTGAGCGATGGGGACAAGAGACATCGGTATTTCACCTCCATACAAACCCACGATCACATAGCGGCCACCTTTACGCAATGAGGCAATTCCTAAAGTCGCAGTGTTTTGTGCGCCAACAAAATCAATGACTCCCCAGACACCTCCCTGCAAAGCCTGCAATTTTGCAAGAGCGTCTTCTTTAGAAGGATCGATTGCTTCCATGGCACCCATATTGCGAGCAGTTTGCCATTTGGATTCATCAATTTCGCACACTGCAATATTGTCATGACCCATCGCCTTAAGCATCGCAACGGCCATAAGTCCGAGCCCGCCAGCACCCATGACAACGATCCAATCTTTGGGCTTGCACGGCATAAGCTTTCTAGCCGCGCTGTACGTTGTAAGCCCTGAGCAGGCTAAAACAGGTGCATAGCTCGGATCAATGCCTTTTGTATCAATTAAATAGCGAGGATGTGGCACCAACACATGATCTGCATACCCACCTGCCCGCTGTATACCAATAAAACGTGGCGTTGGGCACCAATTGTCAATGCCTTCTTGACAGCGCGCGCACTCACCACATCCTGTCCAAGGGTAAACCAAACGATCCTCCCCTACTGGTAATGGCCCAGCCTCTGGTCCTCCCGACAACACTACGCCAAAGGGTTCATGACCCATCGTTACTGGAGGCTTCATGCCTCTATCAGACATTTGAAACTTACGACCACCACCCAGATCAAAGTACCCATCCCTAATGTGAACATCTGAGTGGCAAACGCCGCAATACTTTACTTTAACAAGTACCTCTGTTCCATGCGGCGTTGGTGTCTCACGAACAGCTTGTTGGAGCGGTTTTCCCCATTCGACGACGTCCTGGCTAATCATGTACATTTCCCTTAAATATTTTGTATTTCATGAAATTTCTCTGGTTGCTGCGCAAGCCAAGTTTCGCGCTCCCTTTAATTCTGCGCTTGATATTTAAGCTTGGCAATTCTTTTGAAAGTGAGGAGATGGTCAATGCTACTTGCTGTCTAAAAATTTTAGTGCTTGCGCTGAAGTTTAAGTTTTATAAATACTAGGTCGAAAGCCTTCCGCAGCATCTAACTTTTTCGCAACCTAGGTGACAGGTCCGAGTGCAAAATAAACGAAATTGCCGGAAAGATTGCCGCTGTAAAGCGGTAGCTCTTGTAGGATTTGGGTGTCATGCTGCTCATGAATGGGAGTTAGTGAGTAAGCTCCCCCCCCCCTGGCGCCGCTCCTGCCACTGCCAGCAGGTGTTCAGTCACGTTACATTTCATTGGTGCACTCTTCTAATGGATACTACCTATGAAGGCAATTTTTACACATGTTTTAATTATTCCTCGCGTTTGCTTTTAGATCAGCGAAGTGCAATGGAATTAAATCAATGAAAAATGAGAAAAACACCCAACCTGTTGCGGTTATCACGGGGGGTGCTCGCGGCATCGGCCTCGAAATTGCTCAACAATTTTTAAACAAAAATTATCGTGTTGCCATCCTTGACATTAACAAGGCCACGCTGACCAAAACAGAAGCTCAATTCAAAAATAACAATGTGCTGGCCATTCATTGCGATGTGTCTAAGCCTCAAAAGGTGGCAGCAGCCGTAGCCAAGATTGAAAAGAAATTTGGTCGCATCGACTCACTGGTGAACAATGCAGGCGTTGCCATCTTCAAGCCCATTTTGGAAATCACTTGGAAAGATTGGCGCCACATCATGGACACCAATTTGGACGGTACATTTTTGTGCACGCAAGCCTGCGCGCCTATCATGCTCAAAAATGGAGGGGGCAGTGTGGTCAACATTGCGTCCATCTCGGGTCTTCGTGCCAGCACTTTGCGCGTTGCCTATGGCACCAGCAAAGGGGCCATTGTTCACCTTACTAAGCAACAAGCGGCTGAATTAGGCGACGTCGGCATTCGCGTTAACTGCGTAGCACCTGGCCCCGTTCTCACAGAAATGGCCAAGTTGGTTCACAGCACGGCCATCATCAAAGACTATTTCGACACCATACCGCTTAACCGATACGGCAGCACCACCGAAATTGCCAACGCTGTGGTATTCCTTTGCAGTCCAGAAGCCAGCTTCATCAATGGCCAAACCATTGCAGTCGATGGTGGTTTTGATGCATCGGGTGTCGGCTTGCCCACCCTGCGCAAAAATCGTGCGGCATCTTCAGCTTCACGAACTCAACCGAAAAAACGCAAATCATGACTGAGTCACTCACAACAGCCACTAAAGCCACACCCTACATGGTCGGTTGGGGTCATACCCCCTTTGGCAAACTCGACAACGCCGATCTCGAACAACTCATTCGAGATGCAGCTTTACCAGCAGTTGCCAGCGCAGGCCTAGAACTCAAAGATATTGATGGCATTTTTGTGGGCCACTTCAATGGTGGTTTTGTTCGCCAAGATTTCAGCGGTGCCATGGTGGCTGTGGCTATTCCCGAATTCAGGCATGTTCCTTCGGTGCGACTTGAAAACGCCTGTGCTACGGGTTCAGCAGCTATTTGGGCTGCCATCGACGCCCTGCAAAGTGGTCGCGTCAAACGCGCCTTGGTCATCGGCCTTGAGAAAATGAACGCCCTGCCCTCGGCACAAATTGGTGAAATTTTGCTGCGCTGCTCTTATGTGAAAGTAGAAGGCGACACGCCCGGTGGTTTTGCGGGCGTCTTTGGCAATATTGCCACCAACTACTTCGAGCGATTTGGTGATCAATCAGATGCCTTGGCCAGCATTGCCGCCAAAAATCATGTCAATGGTATGAACAACCCCTATGCGCACATGAAGCGTGATTTTGGGTTTGATTTTTGCAGAAATCCTTCTGAAAAAAATCCGTATGTGGCAGGCCCCCTCAAGCGTTCAGACTGCTCCTTGGTGTCAGATGGCGCCGCAGCTTTGGTACTTTCACTTGAACCCCTTGGCAATGCCACTGTGCCGCCTGTGAAATGGCGCTCGCGAACGCAAGTCAATGACTTTCTGCCCTTGTCGATGCGCGATCCCACTCAATTTGAAGGCGCTGCATTGGCTTGGAAAAAAGGCTTGGCCGATGCAAACATTGGTTTAGCCGACCTGCAGTTTGCAGAAATACACGATTGCTTCACAGTTGCAGAGTTACTTGAATATGAAGCAATGGGACTGGCCCCGCACGGCCAAGGCGCCAGAGTTATTTTGGACGGCGTCACCACCATGCAAGGCAAATTACCAGTCAATCCCTCTGGTGGTTTGAAATCTAAAGGGCACCCCATTGGGGCCACGGGCGTTTCTCAGCATGTCATGGCTGCAATGCAACTGTCTGGCACAGCCGGGAACATGCAAGTAGCTAACTCTCATTTAGGCGCCGTCTTCAACATGGGCGGTGCAGCAGTAGCTAACTACTTGAGCATCTTGGAGAAGGTGTGAATTCTGCGCAAGTGATGAATCTGGGACAACTGTTGACCCAGACTTCTCAGCAGTTTCCAGAGCGCATTGGGCTCATCCAAGGTGAACAGGAATGGACTTGGCGCCAACTGCAAAAGCGAGTGCATGCCATGGCCTATGCATTACAACAACTGGGTGTTCAAAAAGGCGACAAGATTCTCACCCAGTCGCGTAACAATGTCCAAATGTTTGAGAGTTGTTGGGTTGCACTTCAGCTTGGATGTGTTTGGGTGCCAACCAATTTTCGACTGTCGCCATCTGAGGTAGCTTATCTGGCCCAATCCAGTCATGCCAACGTCATCATTTGCGAAAGTGTGTATGAGCAGCACATCGATGCTGCATTGGCTGCAGCGCCCACCCTCAAACACGTTATTGCCATAGGCCCAGCACGACATTCAGAGCAAAGCTACGAAAATTTGGTAGCTCTCAATCTTGGCAAGCAACCCTTAGAAACCGTCGTCGCCTATGACGATCCACTTTGGTACTTTTACACCTCGGGCACAACAGGCAAACCCAAGGCAGGCATCCTAACGCATGGTCAAATGAGTTTTGTGGTGACCAACCATTTGGCCGACCTCATTCCGGGTACAAATGAAAACGATTGCTCTATTGCAGTTGCGCCTTTGTCGCATGGCGCAGGCATTCATGCCTTGTTGAATGTGGCCCGTGGTGCGACCACCATTTTGTTGCCCACCGAAAAACTCATCCCTGAAATGTTTTGGCAACTTGTGGAGAAACACCGCGTGACCAATTTGTTCACAGTGCCTACCATTGTCAAAATGTTGGTGGAAGATGAATCAGTAGACCGCTACGATCACAGTTCGCTCAAATATATGATTTATGCAGGTGCCCCGATGTACAGGGCTGATCAAAAATATGCCCTGCAAAAACTGGGCAATGTGTTGGTGCAGTACTTTGGACTAGGCGAAGTGACAGGTTGCATTACTGTGTTGCCCAGACACATGCACAGCGCTGATGATGCCAACCCCAACGCCAACATCGGTTCTTGCGGCCGTCCCAGAACAGGTATGCAATTGGCTATCTTGAAAGATGATCTCAGCCCTGCGGCACGTGGAGAAATAGGAGAAATTTGCTGCCGCGGTCCTGCCGTTTTTTCAGGCTATTACGGCAATGCAGAAGCTACGCAAAAAGCCCTAAGAGGTGGGTGGTTTCACACCGGTGATTTGGGCTATGTGGACGAGCGTGGCTTCTTGTTCATTTCTGGCCGCCAGTCCGACATGTACATTTCGGGTGGCTCTAACGTATACCCCAAGGAGGTGGAAGAAGTGATTTTGAATCACCCCGATGTGGCAGAAGTGGCCATTGTGGGCATGCCCGACCCCAAATGGGGTGAGATTGGCGTGGCAATCATCGTCAAGCGTGATGAACAAAAAGACTTAACAACCGAAGACATTCTGACTTTTTTAGATGGCAAAACAGCCCGATACAGATGGCCGCGCCATATTCAATTTTGGTCTGCCTTGCCTAAATCTGGCTATGGTAAGGTGGCCAAAAAAGACATCCAAGCATTGCTCCAACAACAGGAACACTCCCAATGAGTACCGAAGATTTGCAAAACCCCCTGCACATGAACAATGCATGGCTAAAACCCCTTGAAGCCGTTGCAGCTTTGTTGCTGGTAGTGATATTCACTCTGCTACTGGGTGGCGTTATTTCGCGTTACGTGTTTGCCTACCCCATCATCTGGATCGATGAAGTGGTGTCTCTGTCTTTTCTTTGGTTCGCCATGATTGGCACCGCCATTGCCATGCACCGCAATGAGCACCTCAGACTCACCCTCTTTCAAGATATGCTGCCCCCAAGGTTGAAAGACTTTGTTCAAGCCTTTGGTCTGGTGGCCATAGCCGCCTTCCTGCTTGGGATGATGCCGCATGCCATCGAATATGTGAAAGATGAAATGGTGGTCAGAACACCCGCTATGGACATGCCCAATGGGTACCGGGTGGGCGCCATTGCCTTTGGCTTGCTATCCATGTTGGCCATCATTGTGGTGTACGCCGTGAAAAGCACAAAGTACATTGACTTGGCCATCTCCCTTCTCATTGTGGGTGTTGTAACCGCTGCCTGCGCGCACTTTTCGCCTCAACTTCAGCAACTCGGCACCATCAACCTCTTTTTCTTTTTGGTGGTCTTTGGTGTAATTTGTTTGTTAGCAGGTGTGCCTATCGCATTTTGCTTTGGTATTGGTGCACTGAGCTATTTAGCCTTCTCCACCCAAACACCGCTCATGGTCATTGTGGGCCGCATGGACGAAGGCATGTCGAGCTTGATTCTCATCTCGGTTCCCATCTTTGTGCTGCTTGGTTGCATCTTGGACATTACAGGCATGGGCAAGGCCATTGTCGATTTCTTAGCGTCTCTGTTGGGTCATGTCCGTGCAGGCATGTCTTATGTCTTGTTAGGCTCGCTCTTCATTGTGTCTGGCATTTCGGGCTCCAAGGTTTCAGACATGGCCACAGTAGCACCCGCCCTCTTTCCAGAAATGAAACGCAGGGGACACAAACCCAAAGAAATGATTGCACTACTGGCCACGGGTGCGGCCATGGCTGATACGGTGCCGCCCAGCATTGTGATGATTGTGCTGGGTTCCGTGGCGGGTGTTTCCATTGCAGGTCTGTTTCAAAGCGGCTTTGTAATTGCCATGGTGCTGTTGGTCATGTTGGTTGCACTGGCCCGCTGGAAGGCACGCTTAGAAGACATGAGCAATGTCAAAAAAGCCAGCATGCAAGTGGTGGGCAAATTCTTATTGGTGGCGTCTCCAGCCTTGGTTTTACCCTTCATTATTCGCAGTGCTGTGGGCGGAGGTGTGGCCACAGCCACCGAAGTTTCTACCATTGCAGTGCTCTATGCCATGATCATTGGCAAGGTACTTTATGGCGGCATTTCAGGCAAACAAATTTATGACATGTTGGTTGAAACGGCTGCATTGAGTGGTGCCATTTTGCTCATCTTGGGCACTGCATCAGCCATGGCTTGGTCTATTGCACAGAGTGGCATGATTCAAGGCCTTTCAAACATCATGACCAACTTGCCTGGAGGTTGGATGACCTTCATGGCTGTCACCATGTTGGTCTTTTTGTTATTCGGATGTTTGTTAGAAGGCCTTCCTGCCATTTTGCTATTGGCTCCCATCATGTTCCCTATTGCCAAGAAACTTGGCATTCACGACATTCACTATTCCATGGTTGTCATGGCTGCCATGAACATTGGTTTGATGATGCCACCCATCGGTGTGGGTTTCTATTTGGCTTGTCGAATTGGTGGCGATTCCCCCGATGAAGTCATGGGTGCCATCTGGCCCTATATTTTGGCTTTGATGTTAGGTCTCATCGTCATTGCTTATGTGCCATGGCTGTCAATTGTGGCCTTGGCTTAAAACCTGAAAGTGACTCTTCCTATGGAAACACAAAAACTGGCTGATTTGTATCAGACGATGTTTCGCATCCGCGAGTTTGAAAATGCAGCAGAAATTGCCAGTCAAGGGGGCGTGGCAGCTTGGGGCTTGGCCGCCTCTGCGAAGCCTGCCTTGGTGCGAGGGCCCCTTCACCTTTCCACGGGTCAAGAGGCCGTCGCTGCTGGCGTCTGCCACGCACTTGCCAAAGAAGACCTGCTCACCTCTACCCATCGCGGACATGGACACACTTTGGCCAAAGGCGCCAACGCTTCCAAAATGATGTGCGAATTGTTTGGCCGCGCCACGGGTTACAACAAAGGCAAAGGCGGCTCCATGCACATTGCCGACTTTTCCGTAGGCATGTTAGGTGCCAATGGCGTGGTTGCAGCGGGTATTCCCATTGCCACCGGCGCCGCGCACGCTTTGAAAATTCAAAAGAAGCCCTATTTGGTGGCATGCTTTTTTGGCGATGGTGCCACTAACCGCGGGCCCTTTTTAGAAGGATTGAATTGGGCGCAGGTTTATGGCCTGCCCGTTCTTTTCATCTGCGAAGACAATCGCATATCTGCCACCACACCCACCAAAACCATGAGTGCGGGGGAAGGCGCATTTGCGAGAGCTCAATCATTTGGCATTCCATCGATTCAAGTCGATGGCAACGATGTGCTGGCGGTTTATGAAGCGGCGGTCAAAATGACGGCAGAAATTCATGCTGGTGGTGGTCCTCGTTTTCTTCACGCTGTTACCTACCGGTTCAAGGGCCATGTGTCTGTCGATCCTGGCACTTACCGAGATCCCAAAGAAGTGGCCGCAGCCATTCAAAACGATCCCCTCGTTGTCACGCGCAACAAATTGATCGCTGCGGGCATGCCTGTGAGTCAAGTTAAGGCCATTGAGGCAGATGCGCAAAAAGAAATTGCATTGGCACTTGCAGACGCAGAAGCAGCACCTTGGCCCGTGGTGGCCGATGCATATGAGGACATTATGAATACCAGCGCAGGGGTATGGGTATGACCATTAGCACCATCACTTATGCCGAAGCGGCGTGCTTGGCTTTGCGGGAAGCCATGACGGCAGACCCTGCCGTGATTGCGTTGGGTGAAGATTTGGGGCGCGGCGGCGTGTTTGGACAATACCGCGGACTGCGCGAAGAATTCGGGCCCGATCGCATCATTGACACGCCCATTTCTGAGGCTAACATCATGGGCAGTGCCGTGGGCATGGCGCTGGCAGGTATTCGCCCTGTGGTTGAAATGCGCGTCATTGATTTTGCCTTGTGTGCCATGGACGAGATCGTCAATCAAGCCGCCAAGAACCGCTACATGTTTGGCGGACAAGGCCGTGTATCCTTGGTAGCGCGCATGCCCATTGGAATTTGGTCGGCATCCGCTGCGCAGCACTCCCAATCATTGGAAGCTTGGTTTGCTCACATGCCAGGTTTGGTGGTGGTTGCACCCGCTACCCCTGCAGACAACTACGGTCTGCTGAAGTCGTCACTGGCTTCAGGCGACCCCATCATTTACATGGAGCACAAAGAACTTTGGGGACTTCAGGGCGAAGTTGACACGGCCATAGAAGTGCCCCTTGGAAAGGGTAAAAAACTGGCTCAAGGCAATGACCTGACCATCGTCACATGGTCCCGCGGTGTGGGTGTGTGTCAGCAAGCCTTGGCCGATGGCGCTTTTGGCAAGCTCAAGCCCGATGTGATCGACCTGCGCTCTATTTGGCCTTGGGACAAAGAAATGGTGTTTGAGTCTGCCGCCAGAACCGGTCGCTTGCTGGTAGTGCACGAAGCCATTCAAGTGGCTGGCTTTGGCGCCGAGGTGGCAGCTGCAACAGCTGAGGCCACTGGCTGCAAAATTAAAAGGCTCGGTGCGCCGCGCATTCCAGTGGGCTACGCCCAAATTCTGGAAAACGAGTCACGCCTTAGTGTGGATAAAGTGGTCACTGCTGCAAACTCTCTGTTCAAGGCCTAAAAGTTCAGTTAGGATTTAATTGACTTCAATTCAGCATTAATTCAAGTTCTAGCTTGAAAAATTTAAAGGAGATTTTATGAGTGATTTCAATACGGGCATCAAACGCCGCACCTTTGTGAGCGCATTGTCTGCCACCGCTATTCCTGCTGCCATCAC
>Ga0114971_10003558_pt1 | contig 10559 bp, 9 predicted proteins | sample M_140625_MF_Meta_FD_87320 | JGI IMG/M metagenome (GOLD analysis project Ga0114971, IMG submission 87320) | Freshwater microbial communities from Lake Montjoie, Canada to study carbon cycling - M_140625_MF_MetaG | ecosystem: Environmental > Aquatic > Freshwater > Lake | place: Lake Montjoie...
CTGTCGATCAGCGTTGCCGCGTAGCCGCCGTGCAGTCGCATCTGCGGATTGTAGTATTTGGGCGAGGGAAACGCCTCGAAGGTCGCACTGCCATCCTCCACAGCAATCAGCTTGAAATTCATGGTCTCGGCCATGGCGGAGCCGTGCCAGTCCTTCAGGCGATCACGAAGATAGTCGAGCCCGCTTTGCGGAGGGTGCTTCTGTCCTTCAGTATCCATGTCCATCCCGTCACTACGCCGACTGCACCACCGGCACCGCCTGGGCAATGGTTATGCCCTTCTCGCGGAACTGCGACAACAGGGAGAATCGAATGTCGCTTGCGACCTGTGAGCCCAGAAGCACATCTGCCACGAAAGCCCGCACAACGAATTCAATTCCGTTCTTGCCAAAACTCGTCAACAGCACCGTTGGCGCTGGGTGGCTCAGCACCTTTGAATGGCCGCGCGTGGTCTCAAGCAGCAGTTTCTTCATGACCTCCGGGTCGGTGTCGTAGTCGACCACGACGTCGATCGAGAAGCGGCCCATGTCATCATTGTGTGTCCAGTTCTTCACTGGCTCGGTCACGAGGGCAGAGTTGGGGATGATGATCGAGCAAGAATCGAACGTCTCGATTTCGGTCGAACGCACGTTGATCCGCCGCACGATGCCGTCACCCTCCGGCAGGGACACCCAGTCACCAACACGTATGGGCCGCTCGGCTAGGAGGATGACGCCGGAGACGAAATTATTGATGATCGACTGCAGGCCAAGACCGATACCAAGGCCGAGCGCACCAGCGACAATGGCGAGACTGGAAAAATCCACGCCCGCCGTCGACAATGCGAAGATACCTGCAAGCAGATAACCGATGTAGCTCGTCCCCGTCAGGATCGAATCTTGAACGCCCCTCTTGATCCGCGTGTCGGCAAGGATTCGGTGGTCCAGCCAGCTGATGAAGAGTTTGGTGGCAGCGACACCGGCCACCAGGATCGCCACCATGATGGCAAGAGTACCCGGCAAAATCGTCACATCGCCAATGGTGATGCCAAGCGCGAGGGTATTGATCAGCCCACGCATGTCGACCCAGTTCAGTGTCCACAGCAGCAGCAGTATCGGAATGCCCGCCAACACGAGAACGAGATCCACGATGGTTCGGAAAACCAGGCCGATCCGCTCAATGGCGCGTTCACCGAGGCCGGTCATCCGCCGCAGGAAAATGCCGAAGCTCGACTGCGGGTCGAAGCTTGCCTGCACCATCGCATCCAGCAGGTGGTAGACGAGGAACACCAGCGTCACCATGAAGGCCGTGCGCACCAGCTGATGAGCGATATAGTCGCCAAGCGCCAGGTAACCCAGCAGCAATGCCCCGATACCTATGACGATCAGGACCCAGGCAACTGGCACCAGCTTGGCGGCCCAACCGAAGTACAGGCGGCGCTTTTCGCTTTCAGGCATTCCCTTCTGTCTGCTCAAAACCAGCAGGAGGACACCCGCCAGAATGAGCAGAGTCAGGGCTCCCAGCGCCGTCTGGCCTTGCGTGTAGTTCAGGCTGAGGAACATCCCCTCGGACACCTGGCCTAATTGCGAATTGAAGGCCGCAATGAAGGCGATGAGGCCCACAAGTATCGGGACTCGCGATGCCGCCCTGTCATCAAGGTCGACGATGCGGATGTCGGGTCGCCCCGGGGCCGCGACGCGGCGCCCAAGCACGTAATAGAAGATGCTTTCAAATACCGTGTTGCGCAACGCTTCCCACAGCATCAGCATGCGCGGCGTCGCATCGTTGAAGTAACCGCTCACCTCAAGCGAGAGCCGGATCGGCATGAACAGGATGGCGAGAGCTGCAATGGTAAAGATCAGCGCGCGGAGGATGATCCACAGCCGCGTCATGTTGTCGGGAGGGCGCCCATGGTCAGAATAGCCAATGAGCCAACGCCCGATGAACCTGCGCAGCATCCGGTAACTTACAAGTCCGGCAATGAGGATCCCCGGTATGATCAGCAGCCCGGCGGGCTGGGCCGTGGCGGAAACATCCACCCACCAGTTGCGGAGCATCATCGCGAGGCCGGTGAACAGAACACCGATGCCGGCCGCGAGATCCACCCACAGGGCGCTATTGAGGATCGACCGGCTGCGGTCAAAAATGCGGCTCAGGAACTCGTCGCGCTGCATCGCCGAAACGGAACGCGAGGCTTGCTCTGCTTCCACCGTGATGACGTCGAACTGCGCCTTGATGCTCTGTAGCTTGTCGCGCGTCGCGGTCAGGTCAGTGCGAGACTGGGCAACGCCCTCGTCCTCCTTCTGCCCTTCCGCCGGTGCCGGGCCAAGCGAACTCAGCTGCTGTGATACTTCGGCGAGCGGTATCAGAAGCCGAAGCGAGCGCTCCGCCGTCGAGGTGCGGATCTTCTCCAGCATGACCTTGAGGTTGGTGAGGTCCTGGTCGTTGAGGTTCGGGCGGCGCAACTGTGTCGTCGCACCATCGAGGTCGACGCGGAACTGCTGCACGGCGCGGTCGCTCTCGCCGATGATCGCCCGATCGAAAGCCAGGCCAGCGGAGATTGCAAAATAGAGCGCAAACAGCGCGGTCAGGGCGATCCGGACTGCGCGCATGGGCTTACACCAGCCGGCTTTGTTCGATCGCCGCCGCTATGAAGGATGAGAACAGCGGGTGCGGATCGAAGGGCTTGGACTTCAGTTCCGGGTGATACTGCACGCCGATGAACCACGGATGGTCTGGATACTCGACCGTCTCGGGAAGCAGGCCGTCGGGTGACATGCCGGCAAAGCGCAGGCCCGCCTTCTCCAGCCGGTCGCGGTAGTGGGTGTTCACCTCGTAGCGATGACGATGGCGCTCGGAAATGTGGGTCGCGCCATAGATCTCGGCGATCTTGCTGCCTGGCTTCAGTTCCGCGTCGAAAGCGCCGAGGCGCATGGTGCCGCCCAGGTCGCCACCCTGCTTGCGGATCTCGAGCTCATTGCCCTTCATCCACTCGGTCATGGTGCCGACAACGGGCTCCTTCGTCTCACCGAACTCGGTGGAGCTTGCGCCTTCGATGCCGCACAGCTCGCGCGCTGCCTCGATGCAGGCCATCTGCATGCCAAAGCAGATGCCGAAATACGGCACCTTGCGGGTGCGGGCGAACGTCGCCGCCTTGATCTTGCCTTCCGAGCCTCGCTCACCGAAGCCGCCGGGCACGAGAATGCCATGCACACCCTCGAGGTAGGGCGCCGGATCTTCCTTCTCGAAGATCTCCGACTCGATCCAGTCAAGGTTGACCCTCACCTTGTTGGCGATGCCGCCGTGGACGAGTGCCTCCTGCAACGACTTGTAGGCGTCGAGCAGGCCTGTGTACTTGCCCACCACCGCAATGTTCACCTCGCCCTCCGGCTGGGTGATGCGGCTCATGATCTCGGTCCACTGCGTAAGGTCCGGCTCCTTCGCGTCCTTGAAGCCGAAGGCCTCCAGAACCTCGCGGTCGAGGCCTTCGTTGTGATAGGAGCGCGGCACGTCGTAGATGGACTTCACGTCCAGCGCCTGGATCACGGCGGAAGGCCGCACGTTGCAGAACAGCGCGATCTTGCGGCGCTCGTTCACCGGAATTTCCCGGTCGGCGCGGCACAGCAGGATGTCCGGCTGGATGCCGATGGAGCGCAGCTCCTTCACCGAGTGCTGGGTGGGCTTGGTCTTGGGCTCGCCTGCCGTCGGGATGAAGGGCAGCAGCGTGAGATGGATGTAAAGGCAGTCGCCGCGCGGCTGCTCCTGCCCGAACTGGCGGATGGCCTCGAAGAACGGCAGGCCCTCAATGTCGCCCACCGTGCCGCCGATCTCGACCAGCACGAAATCATATCCGTCATTGCCGGTCTTGATGAAGTCCTTGATGGCGTCGGTCACGTGGGGAATCACCTGCACCGTGCCGCCGAGGAAGTCACCGCGGCGTTCCTTGGCGATGATCTCCTGGTAGATGCGCCCGGTGGTGATGTTGTCCTGCTTGTTGGCATGGCGCCCGGTGAAACGCTCGTAATGGCCGAGGTCGAGGTCAGTCTCGGCACCATCGTCGGTCACGAAGACCTCGCCGTGCTGGTACGGGCTCATGGTGCCCGGATCGACGTTGAGATAGGGGTCGAGCTTGCGGAGCCTGACCGTGAAGCCACGTGCCTGCAGCAGCGCACCAAGTGCTGCCGATGCCAGACCCTTGCCGAGAGAGGAGACCACGCCGCCGGTGATGAAAATATATCGCGCCATGGAACTTTACCCTATCTGCATCAAATCACGTTTGAAAGCCCGGAAACTGTGTTTCCGGGCTTTGTGGATAACTCAAGAGATACGCGACCTTACGGGTTGACCGGAACCTGCGGCTGGGCCGGCGCGGCGGGTGCCAGCTTCGGCAGCACCGAACTGTCGCCCGAACCCTGCGCCGGAGCCGCCGGCTGGTCGCCGGTGGTTGCAGGGGCTGCAACGCCGTCGATCACCGAGCCGGAGCCGCGGTGGGTGGCAATGACAGTAAGCCCGATCGAAGTGCAGAAGAACGCAATCGCCAGCCACGCCGTGGTGCGGGTCAGCGCATTGCCGACGCCGCGTGCCGTAAACAGGTTGCCACCCGAACCACCGCCGCCGCCGATCCCAAGGGCACCCCCCTCGGAGCGCTGCAGCATCACCACGCCAATCAGCGAGAGGGCGACAACGAGATGAATGACGAGAATGACGGTTTCCATGGGCGTTCCGGGACTTTCCGATCGAATTGCGGGCTGGCTTTACCCGCTTCATATGGGGAAAGCAACTGCAGCCGCCAAGGCTTGCAACGCCCGACGCAAAGTCACAAGGTCACCAAGGCGACAACGGAGGCCACGGACATGGCAGCCTACATCATTGCAGATATCACCGTCACCGACCGGGAAGGCTTCGAGAAGTACCGCCAGGCGGTGCCGGCGGTGATTGCCGCCCATGGCGGGCGCTACGTCGTCCGGGGAGCACCCCGTACGCTCCTTGAGGGTGACCCTGCCCCCAGCCGCCTCGTCATCCTGGAGTTCCCGGACATGGCAAGCCTTCAGGCCTTCTGGTCCTCGCCGGACTATGCCCCGCTCAAGACGCTGCGCCAGAATTCGTCGAACTGCCGGATCGAAGCGGTTGAAGGCTACGCGCCTTAAGCTTCCAAAATATCAGGCTGATTTGTATTTGTAGCGGAAGGTGCAGCAGGCTGCTCCTTCCATGATCGTTTGCTTGCGCTCCAGCGTGATGTTCGGGTCATAGCCCTCGCAGAAGGTGCCGTCGCGGTTGCAGGACAGCAAGTGGCCGATCTTGCCCAGGCCCATGTCCTTGTAGGCCTCGGCATAGCGGCAACGCGTGATGTCGAAGTCGAAGGAGGTGTCATCCGCCTTCAGCACCTTCATCTCCAGCGCCCCGTCGGCCGTCCAGTTGTCATAGAGCTTGATGAAGTCGGCCATTGTGGTCTTGCCGCCGGTCTTCTCGGCAAAATACCTGCCTTCCGCAACGGCAGCCTTGCGGATCGCCGCATCGAGGATGGCGCTGGCCTTCTCCTCGCCGAGCTGTTCCACCATCTCGGCATAGATCGGCCCGATGACCTGAGCCTGAAGCTTGCGCTTTGTTAAAGTCGGAATTTCAGACATCAGGCGTAAACCTTGATAATGCCCAGGAAATCGGCAGCCTTGAGGCTGGCGCCACCGACCAGTGCGCCATTCACGTTGGGCTGGCTCATCAGTTCTTCCGCGTTGGACGGCTTGACCGAACCGCCATAGAGGATGCGAACGCCTGCCCCGTCCTTGCCCATCAGGCCTCCCAGTTCCTTGCGGATCAGGGCATGCACCTCAGCCACCTCCGCTGTGGTGGGCGTGAGTCCGGTGCCGATTGCCCAGACTGGCTCATAGGCAATGACCGTGTCCATCGCCGTGGAACCTTCCGGCAGTGATCCCTTGAGCTGGCGGGTGACCACCTCAAGCGTCTTCCCGGCCTTGCGCTCGTCCAGCGTCTCGCCGATGCAGATGATGGCCTTGAGCCCTGCCTTCTGAACGGCCTTGGCCTTCTTGTTCACGATCTCGTCTGTCTCGCCGTGGTTGGTGCGGCGCTCGGAATGGCCGACGATGATGGCGGTGCAGCCGGCTTCCTTCAGCATCTCGGCTGAAATGTCGCCCGTATGGGCGCCAGACGCGTTCCAGTGGCAGTCCTGTCCGCCCACCTTGATCTTGGAACCCTTGAGCACCGATTTGACCCGGCGGACCAGAATCGCCGGCGGGCAAACCATCACGTCCGCCTTCAGCTTCACATCCTTGAGCATGGCGGCAAGGAGGCGCGGCTCCTTCAGCATGGCCACGCTGCCGTTCATCTTCCAGTTTCCGGCGACCAGTGGCCGCGGCCCTTCACTTGCCATGATTGACTGCTCTCACTCCCTTGCGAAACAGCCTCTTAGCAGACGCATCCCGCACTTGCGAGGGGGTGTTCGCCTACCTATAGTGCGCCGCGCCCATCGCGGGCCGATGATTTGAAAGGGACTTTTCGACATGATGGACTCCATGCGCAAGGCCGCCAAGAGCTGGGTGGCGAAGCTCTTCATCGGCGCGCTCGCCGTGAGCTTCGGCGTATGGGGCATCGCCGACGTCTTCAAGTTCAGCTCCGCCACCGACCTCGCCACGGTGGGCAGCGAGGAGATCACGGCCGACGCCTATAGCCGCGCCCTCCAGCAGCGCCTGCAGGACATTGGCCGCCAGACGGGCAAGGGCGTCACCCCGGAGGATGCGCGCGCCTACGGCATCGACAAGGGCGTGCTCAACTACCTGATCCAGGGCGCTGCCCTCGACAGCGAGGTGAAGACCCTCAAGCTCGGCGTCTCCAACACGTTCATGGCGCAGGACCTGATGAAGAACCCGACCTTCCAGGACTCTGCCGGCAAGTTCAACCCGGACCGCTTCAAGCAGGTGCTGGCGCAAAACAACATGAACGAGTCGACCTTCTTCGCCTCGGAGCGCCAGCGCATGCTGCGTGACGCCCTCACCGAAACCGCCACAGGCTCGCTCCCCGTCAGCGCCGGCATGCTGGAAGCCCAGTACCGCTATGACAACGAGCAGCGCGACGCGCGCTATTTCATCGTGACCACCGCCGACAGCGAGGTCCAGGCACCGACCGACGACGAGATCAAAAAGGAATACGAAGCGCACCCCGAGGCCTATACAGCACCGGAATATCGCGCCATCGCCATCATGAAGGCGGAGCCCGCCGACATCGCCTCGAAGATCATCCTCACCGACCAGGATCTTGCCGACGGCTACGCCAAGTACAAGAACGAGTTCTTCTCGCCTGAGAAGCGCACCGTCCTGCAGATCACTTTCCCGACCCTCGCCGATGCCCAGGCCGCCAAGGCCAAGATTGCTGGCGGGCAGGATTTCCTGGCCGTTGCCAAGGAGCGCGGCTTCACCGAGGCCGACGCCACCTTCGCCGACAAGACCAAGGACGCGTTCATCGACCCGGCCATCGCCGATGCCGCCTTCTCTCTGCCTGAAGGCAGCGTGAGCGAGCCCATCAAGGGCACGCTGTCCACCGCGCTGGTCAAAGTCGTGAAGATCACGCCCGAGCACCAGTCGACCCTCGACGAGGTCAAGCCGCTGCTCAGTGACCGTCTCAAGCTCGAGCAGGCAATGGAGCAGATCCAGTCGACCTATGACGCGGTCGAGGATGCCCGCGCCGCGCAGACCAGCTTCGAGGACATCGCCGCCAAGGCCGGCATTCCCTTCCAGCTCATCCCCGCGAGCGATGCCCAGGGCAAAGACAAGACAGGCAAGGACATCGACATTCCCCACAAGCCGGATGTTCTGCAGGCTGCATGGTCAAGCGACGTCGGCGTCGAGAACGACGCGATCTCGCTCGACAACGGCTATGTCTGGTATGAAGTCCGCGAGGTGGTTCCTGCCGCGCTGAAGCCGCTCGACCAGGTGAAGGACCAGGCCCGCGCCGCGGTCATCGCCGAAAAGGTCAAGGCCCTGTCGGAAGACAAGGCCAAGAAGCTGGTCGAACGGGCGCGGACCGGTGCCAAGCTCGATGATCTCGCTGCCGAAGTGAAGGCCCAGGTCCAGACGTCCCAGGGGCTGAAGCGCACCGAACAGGGAGACAGCTTCGGCCGGGCTGCCGTGCAGGCCCTCTTCGCTGTGCCGGACACCGGTTTCGCCTATGCGGTGGAGCCGGATGGCAAGGGCGCACGCGTGATGCAGTCGGCGCCGGTGCTGCTGCCGCCATTTGACATCAACTCGCCCGATGCCAAGAGCATCGCCAAGCAACTCCAGCCGCAGGTTTCAAACGTGTTGCTGGAAGCCTATCTCGCAGCCCTCCAGAACCAGGCGGGCGTCAGCATGAACGACGACCTCTGGCAAAAGCTCTCGGGACCACAGACGAACTGAGCCACTCCCCGTGACCTACTTGCCGGAAAACCACAATGATCATCTCCCCAGATTACGATAGCTTCGCCAGCGCCTATGAGCGCGGCGAGGCGCAGATCGTATCGACCAGGCTCGTGGCCGACCTAGAAACGCCGGTCTCGGCAAAGCTGAAGCTGGCGCGCAACGCGCGCTATTCATTCCTGCTCGAGTCCGTCGAAGGTGGCGCCGTGCGCGGCCGCTACTCGATCATCGGGCTGAATCCTGATCTCATCTGGAAGGTTGAAGGCGGCAAGGCCCTGATCAACCGCAAGGCATCGCTCGATCCTGATGGCTTCTTCGAGGACACCGGGCTCCACCCTCTCCAGTCGCTCCGCGCGCTGCTGGCTGAAAGCCGAATCAAGCTGGCGGAGGATGCACCACCCATGGCTGCCGGCGTCTTCGGCTTCATGGGCTATGACATGGTGCGCTTCATGGAGGAGTTGCCGGAGCCGAACCCGGATACGCTCAACCTGCCCGACTCCATGATGATCCGTCCGACGGTCATGGCGATCTTCGACAGCGTGAAGGACGAAGTGACCGTAACGTCGCCCGTCTATGCCGCCTCTGGCGTGTCTGCGAAGGCCGCTTACGCACGGGCCAGCGAGCGCATCGGCGAGGTCGTCGACGCACTGGACCGCCCGCTCGACCTGTCGCTCCAGCAGGCAGACCTCTCGCCCATCGGAAGCCCACGCTCCAACACCTCGCCAGATGAGTACAAGGCGATGGTACTCAAGGCGAAGGAGTACATCGCAGCGGGTGACATCTTCCAGGTCGTTCTCTCACAACGCTTCGAGACCGAGTTCACGCTGCCGCCCTTCGCGCTCTACCGCTCGCTGCGCCGGGTGAACCCCTCGCCCTTCCTCTATTACCTCGACTTCGATACGTTCTCCGTCATCGGCTCCAGCCCGGAAATCCTGGTGCGGGTGCGTGACGGCAAGGTGTCGATCCGCCCCCTCGCCGGCACCCGCCGCCGCGGCGCCACGCCGGCGGAAGACCGCGCCCTGGCGGAGGAGTTGCTGGCCGACCCCAAGGAGCGCGCCGAGCACCTGATGCTGCTCGACCTCGGTCGCAACGACGTGGGCCGCGTGGCCGACATCGGCTCGATCAGGGTCACCGACCAGTTCATCCTCGAATATTACAGCCAGGTGATGCACATCGTCTCCAACGTCGAAGGCAAGCTGTCGAACAAGTTCGACGCGATCGACGCCCTTGTGGCGGGATTTCCCGCAGGCACCGTATCGGGTGCTCCGAAGGTGCGCGCCATGGAAATCATCGACGAGTTCGAGAAGAACAAGCGCGGCGTCTATGCGGGATGCGTTGGTTATTTCTCTGCTGATGGCGAAATGGACACCTGCATCGTGCTCCGCACGGCCATCGTCAAGGACGGCAAGATGTATGTTCAGGCGGGCGCCGGCGTCGTCGCCGACAGCGTCCCGGAGAGTGAACATCAGGAGTGCGTGAACAAGGCCAAGGCCCTGTTCCGCGCCGCCGAGGAAGCCGTCCGCTTCGCGGGCCGGGCCGGGAGGGCGCAATGATCATCCTCATCGACAACTACGACAGCTTCACCTGGAATCTCTATCATTTCCTCGGCGACATCGGCGCCGAGACGGTCGTCCACCGCAACGACAAGATCAGCGTCGGCCAGGTGATCTCGGCCAAGCCCGAGGCCATCGTCATTTCCCCCGGCCCCGCCACGCCCAACGAGGCCGGCATCTGCCTCGAATTGATCGAAAAGGCTTCGGAGACCATCCCGGTGTTCGGTGTCTGCCTCGGCCTGCAGTCCATGGGCCAGTGCTTCGGCGGCAAGGTCATTCGCGCGCCATCGCAGATGCACGGCAAGACCAGCCAGATCCACCACACCAGCAAGGGCGTGTTCAAGGACCTGCCGCAAGACTTCACGGCGACGCGCTATCACTCGCTCATCGTCGATCGTGACAGCCTGCCGGACTGCCTCGAAGTGACAGCCGAGGCCGACGGCCAGATCATGGGCCTGCAGCACAAGACGCGGAATGTGCACGGCGTTCAATTCCACCCGGAGTCGATCGCCTCCGAGCACGGCCACCTGATCCTCAAGAACTTCCTCGAACTGGCGGGGGCCCGCTGATGGCTGAACTGAAACCCCTCATCGCCAAGGTGGCGGCCGGCACCCCCCTCACGCGCGC
>Ga0114971_10003560_pt1 | contig 10556 bp, 9 predicted proteins | sample M_140625_MF_Meta_FD_87320 | JGI IMG/M metagenome (GOLD analysis project Ga0114971, IMG submission 87320) | Freshwater microbial communities from Lake Montjoie, Canada to study carbon cycling - M_140625_MF_MetaG | ecosystem: Environmental > Aquatic > Freshwater > Lake | place: Lake Montjoie...
AACGTTGGTGTTGTGGCGGAAAGATCAATTGTGGTTTCATATTGCTTTTCCATATCCATCAACATGTTTATGCTTCGTGTTGCGGAACCCACGGCAATAATCAGCACGCCCGTAGCCAGTGGATCAAGCGTGCCGGCGTGGCCCGTTCGCAAGCCACCCATGCCCCGGCGCACCATTTCCACAGCGCGCATGCTTGAAACCCCCAACGGTTTATCAATAATTACAATTCCGCAAGGAGATGTTGGCGTTTGGTGTGTCATGGAAATAGTCGTGGGCACAGTCTAGGTGGGCTAGGATTTCATGCTGATTTAAATATCTTTTGACTACCCGACTTTGCGTGCTATCTTTACAGACCATTCAACTTTGTAATTTCATAATGAACATATTGATTCAAACTTTTCAAGCAATGTCCAATCAGAGCAACCGCATCTGCCTCGCTTTGTTCATTGGCGCTTCCCACATTGTGGCCGCATGTCAATCTACTCCTGCGGCTGAAACCCCGCGCGAGCAAGCGTCGGATTTAATCCGCGAGGCGGAAAGTAGCGGAACCATTGTCTTGGTTGTCATAGCGCTCGTGGTGGCATGGATGGTCTTGTTGGGATTCATCGGCCGCATCGTCAAGGTGAAAAATTCTTAGTTGATGATGGCCAAGGAGCCATGTGAACTATAAAAATTAAAAACAAAAAACGGAGGTCAAGCCTCCGTTTTTTGTTGGTAGTCGGGCTGGCGGGATTTGAACCCACGACCTTTTGACCCCCAGTCAAACGCGCTACCAAGCTGCGCTACAACCCGAGATTTTTTCGGCGAAGCACTCGCCGAATTCGCCGACTTCATGCATCGATGAAGATGCGTGAAATGAAAGCGGACAAGGTGGGATTCGAACCCACGATACGGTTACCCGTATACAGCATTTCCAATGCTGCTCCTTCAACCGCTCGGACACCTGTCCAGTGGAAGGAACACTATAGCGAAGAAGTTAGAAATGCTGTGTTGGGCGCGGGGATGCCCCAAGGCGGGGGATGGAATTGGTCTTATTGCTTGGCGGCGGGTTGCATGAAGGCAACAACCGGATCAACTACGGCGCTTGGAACGCCCCATGAATTTTCAGATTGGTTGAAAATATAAATGAATCCTGGTGTCGAAAGATCTTGCGCGCCTGGCGCGCAAACGGCGATCCGATTTGTCGTGCAAGCAAGAGCCGCGCCAAATCGCGCGTTTACGTTGGACTGCGCAGGAACAAGTGTGATTATAAATTCTTCTTGCTTGGGGTTCGATCCAGGAATGATTTGATACACATACACCACTCCCGCCGCGGATTTGTCGGCGTGCATTTTTATGGGCGCGCCAATGACAAGGTGTGTCCCCGCGATTCCCACCGCACTGCCAAAAGCCGCATTCGACTCCAAATCCTCAGCAATTATATATTGGATTTGGCTCCAAGTTTGTTTATCGCGTTCAAAAACATCCACCGAGCCATTGCCGGCGTAGTTTCCATGGCTGTCTCCGGGCGCGCCCACCAAGGCAATATTTCCAAACATGCACACCGACCAGCCAAAGTGATCGCCCGTTCCGCCCATATGTCCTCCGACGCGATCTCCTTTGTACAAGATATTGCTCGTGTCAGATATTTTCACAAGCGGGGTCGGGGGCCAATGTGATTTGTAACGTAAAAAAATATTTGCTATGCCAAGCTCATTTCGATCCGACGCGCGCGCATATGGAGAGCCAATCAAAGCTTGGGTGGCTTTGAGCGATATAGATGCGCCAAATTGCGCATTTGCAACAAGATCATTTGGGTTTAAGGTTGAGCTTTCAGACCATATTCCTTCTGCGTCGCGCATCCATGTGATTACTATTCCATGAGCCGAAACTTCGCTCAACGTCGCAAAAGGCGCCCCGGCAAGGAATGTGTCATCATCAATTGCCACGGCGCGGCCAAGCAAAGCATTGGAGGAAACCAAGTCGCTCGAGAATGTACCGCTATACACCCACTTGGATTCCACTTTTTCCCAAAGATGCACCGCGCCAACTTTGGGCAGATTGCCCACGGTTGTATTGGGAGCTCCGACAAGGATGAATCTTCCAGAATTGGAAATATCAACCGCCGAGCCGAACGCATCGCCGGTTGAAAGATGTGGTGGAACTAATTTAAGGGGCGAAGTAGTTGTGGTTGCCAAATCAAATACCCAAACGGCGCCACCGCCAGTTGTGTTTGGCGCGCCCACCACCAACGTATCGAGCGCCATTGCCACGCAAGCCGCAAATTGATCGTTGGATTGTTGCGAGGGGGACGCAATAATTTGATTTTCGGTTGCGCTTGGCAACGTGATGACGGGTTCAATGATTGGCTTGATTGGTGTGATTTCGGCTATGCCAATCGCCAATGGATATAAAGGCGGAGGTTGGCTTTCGACGCACGAGATCAAGGTGATCGTGGCGATCATGGCGACACACACTTTGAAATGGGTACTCCAAGCGTATTGTCTGAAAATACTTATAGGCACATGCGCAGTCTAGCGCCATCGAAGGCCCGATTGATTATTGGAAGACTTGAAAGATTGACCTACTATCATTCTGATATGCATGTTCGCAAGCAAGCCACTATTTACATTGTCGCAACACTCACGCTTGTGTGTATGGTTGCAAGTTTTGCGATGTCATTTGATGATCCACCTTCAACCCTAGAGATTTCTATGAAGAGCAAGCCCCGCGTACTTTCCCGTAGTGGTTACAACATCACGCCTTTGACCAAGGAGAAGGTTGCGGAGTTGGCCAAAAAATTAACTCCCGAACAATTTAAAGTGACGCAGAAGGCGGGTACCGAGCCAGCATTTTGTGGCAACTTGCTCGACAACAAAAAAGACGGCGTGTATTACTGCGTAGTTTGTGGATTGCCGCTGTTCTCAAGCGAAAATAAATTTAATTCAGGCACGGGTTGGCCTAGTTTCTTCTCGCCATTTGATCCCGACCATGTGGCGTATAAAAAAGACAATGAGTTTGGCATGGAGCGCGTGGAGATTGATTGCGCCCGTTGCGGCTCGCATCTTGGCCACGTGTTTGAGGATGGACCCAAGCCAACGGGTCTGCGCTACTGTTTAAATTCGGCGGCGTTGGAGTTTCATGAAAAGGGATCAACGCTTGCGCCAGAATGTTCGCCAGTGCAACTGAAGACGGCTTATTTCGCGGGCGGATGTTTTTGGGGAGTGGAGCATTGGTTTCAGGAATGCCCAGGTGTGGCGGATGTTTCCAGTGGATACATGAATGGATCCACAGAGAATCCAACATACGAAGATGTGTGCTCGCATAAAAGTGGGCATGCCGAAGCGGTTCGCGTGACGTACGATCCGGCGAAGGTGTCCTATCAACAACTGCTTGATGGATTTTTTCGCCTGCATGATCCAACGCAATTGGATCGACAGGGTCCGAATGTTGGCGATCAATATCGATCGGCTGTGTTCACCACGGATCAGGATCAGTTGGCGCAAGCCAAAGCGTTCACGGCCGCCTTGCAGTTGTCGCCACGCTACTCGGGTAAAAAAATTGTGACCGTGATTGAGCCCGCCAAAAAGTTTTTTGCCGCGGATGGATATCACCAGGATTATGTCGAGCGAACAGGTCGCGCTTGCCATGGAGTGAATCCGTGGCCGGCGGTGTTCGCCGAGAATAAAGAAACGCCAGGCGTGAAGAGTGCGCCGTGATGTATGGCAAGTTTGGCGCCGGTATTTGCATGGCCATCGCGCTTTCAATCGTTGCGGTGATTGCCGTGGCGGCTACGCAACAACCAACCCAAGCCGACGAGTCGCGCAATCAGCCAAACGCCTCTCCTGAAAAAGTTTCGTCCAAATTTACAGCGCCGCTTTCAGCCAAACAGTACGCGGAAAAATTAATCGCCATGCCGCGCGCAAGCGAGTTGCGTCGCTGGCACGATGTATTGACACAAGAGCCACATATCGCTGGCACGCCCGGCGATATGCGCCAAGTTGAGCGCCTGAAGCAAGCGTTTGAGTCCATGGGATTGAATACTCGAGTGGAGGGATTTCGCGCGTATCTCGCGCGGCCCATCAGCGCCACGCTGGAATTGATCGACGTGGCGGCAGAGCAAGAATCCGCGCCGGCGCAAAATACAAATCAAACGGGCGCCACTGCGCCGCCAGCGCGCAAGGGCGTTCTGTCCTTGGCCGTGAATGAAAAAAACTTGCTTCAAGATCCAGCCACCGCGCATCCAGATTTAAATTATGGATGGAATGCGTACAGCGGAAATGGCGACGTCACCGCCGAGGTGGTGTATGCAAACTATGGCACGCAAGAAGATTTTGACACATTGAAGGCGCTTGGCGTGGATGTCAAAGGCAAGATTGTCTTGGCTCGATATGGAAAAAACTTTCGTGGATACAAGGCGCGCTTCGCCGAAAACGCTGGCGCGGCTGGATTGATTATTTTCACCGATCCAAGTGATTCTGGATTTACCAAGGGTTCCACTTGGCCAAATGGCGGTGGTTGGGCCAACGATGCTTGCATTCAACGTGGAACGTTGAACACACTGCCGTATCCCGGCGATCCAGGAACTCCAGGCGTGTACTCCGCGGACAATGTCAGCCGCGACAAGCCCCAGAATTTAGATTTGCCGCGCATTCCCGTGCAACCAGTTGGATACGCCGCCGCGGGCGCCATCATGGCTCGAATGAAGGGCGTTGATATTCCAGATCCATCATGGCAAGGTGGTTTGGATTTTCCATATCGATTGACGGGTGGAAATAATTTAAAAGTTCATCTTGCGATTCAGCAGGAGCGATTTCTTGGCGCATCCGCAAATGTGTTGGCCATGGTTCAAGGGTGGCGACGACCTGACGAGGTGATTGTGATTGGATGCCATCATGATGCGTGGGGGTATGGCGCGGCGGATCCTTGCGCGGGAACCATTTGTCTTTTGGAGGCGGCGAATTGCGTGGCGCAGTTGACCAAGCAGGGAATTTGGCCGGAGCGTTCCATTGTCTTCGCGGCGTGGGGCGCCGAGGAGTTTGGAATCATTGGAAGCACCGAGTGGGTGGAGGGACATGACGCTGAAATGGGGGAAAAAATAGTGTCTTATGTCAATCTTGACATGGCGGCGATGGGACCCAACTTGTCGTTCGCGCTTACTCCAGAATTAACCCAAGTCGCCAAGGATTGCGCCGCGATGACTCCAGCCGCGGGCGATCCAAGCGTGAGCGCGTTGTCGGTGATGTTGAACAATAATAAGTCCGACACATTGTTTGGAACCCTTGGTGGCGGAAGTGATCATGTTGGATTTGTTTGTCGACTGGTGGTGCCGGCGATTTCCATTTCCGCTGGTGGTTCGCAGGGCACCAGCTATCACAGCAATTACGACACCACGGCGTGGTATCGCGCCACGGTTGGCGAGAACTACGAACCCGCGCTCATGGTGACGCGGGCCACGTTGTCTTTCATGGCGCTCATGTCCAACCAAAAGTGGACGCCATACCAGTACGGCGAAATTGGGCGCCTGGGCTTGAAGGCGCTTGATGGGTTGACGCAACTCGCCAAGACGGACAAAGAAAAATCCGCGTTGGAAATTCTTCGTCCGATGTTGATCACCTTGCAAACACAGGGAGAACTGGTGGACGCAGGAATTTTGAAAGATCAACCGCAAAATCCGCATGCCGAGCAACGCCTCATCACGGGCATGCGCAGATTCACCAAGGCGTTCAAGGACGACGCCGGCCTGCCTGATCGGCCTTGGTATCGCAATCTTTGGGTGGCAACGGATCCATCCAATAGCTATTCGGCAAGCGTATTTCCAATGATTCAAGAAGCTTTGCAGGCGAATGACCCGCAACGGCTTGAGGTTGCGATTGAGCGAACGGCGGACGCGATTCAAAGAGCCTCCGCCGCGGCGGAATTAATGTTGCAGGGATTGCGCCCGAGCACTTCCCCGGGACAGTGAATTTATATTCAAGACCCATCCAAATTCACGTAAACTGATGGCATGATTTGGATCACAAGTAAATCGCCACGCGTTTGGAGTTGCATCGCGTTCTGTGTTGGCGCGTCGTGCATGTCCCACGCGCAGACCGTCACGCAGTCAAGCGCCACCGAGGCGAAATCGACAATTCAAAATTCGCAGTACACAATCACGCCTGTGATGATTGACTTTGGCGTGGTCAAGCCTGGGTCTCAACATCAAGCAAAATTTATAATTCACAATGCTTCGGCCACCGCGGTTCGAATTGAGTCCGCGTTTCCAAGTTGCAAGTGCACCACGCTTTCGGATTTGGTCAACAAGGAAATTCCAGCGGGTGGCGACATAGAACTTGTCGCGTCGCTGGATGCGCCGCGAACGCCAGGCGAAAAAGACGCCAAGGTGTTCGTGACATTCGCGGGCAACGACCAACCACTCATCGCCAGGATGAAAGGCATGGTGCAGTTTCCGTTGCTTGTGCAACCCGCTTTTATCGACGCGCTCAAGGGCAAGAACCAGGGAACAGTTGAAATTTCCAGCGCAAATAAAGCGCCATTTCATATTGTTTCGTGCGATGGCGCAACGCCACAATTTGTGGATTTTGATCCAGTGAAGGACGCGGCGCGCGCAACGTACCGCGTGCGCTGGGACTTTTCATTGGTGCCAGAGGGAAAACTTCAGCAATGGTGGTGCGTGGAAACGGATGTGAAGGATTGTCCGATTCTTCCATTTCGAATTCGCCACGAAAGCACTGGTATTCGCTTTGACCCAAAGATGGATCAGCGACATTGGTTTATCCCCGAATCAATCGTGTTGCCGGATCGATTGTCTTTGAATTCGCCGGTGGATCTTGAAGTGGAAATTGAAAGCTCCATGAGTAGAGGCAAGCCGCAACCACCTGGGTGGGACGCTGTGACCGCGGTGACATCCATCAATCCAGACTTCACGGCGCACATGATCTCCAGCAAGCGCGTGGGTGATCGCGTGCGTGTCGTGTTTCGATTTGCCGCGCTGAAGTCCAAAGGCGGATTTGTATACGCGCCGCTTGAGATCACAACCAACACTGGAAGCGCGCGTTTTTTTGTCGCCGCCACGGTGGCGCCTTGAAACTGGCGGACATCGATCATTTAGGCGCGCTTGGCGTGGCGCAACTGCTGACGCGCGCCGCGGAAATATTTCGTGGCGATCCCAAGCGGCGTGGTGCATGCGTTCATCTTGGCGACACTGGACGGCTTCTTATCACTGGTGATTTGCACGACAATCCAAATCACTTTGTGAAAGTGGTCAACTTTGCCCGGCTTGATGAGCCAGCACATCACGTTGTGCTTCATGAGTTGATTCACGGCGAGCGCTTGACGCATGGCGCGGATATGAGTTGGCGGATGTTGGCCAAAGTGGCCAGATTGGTGGAGAAATATCCCGGCCAAGTGCATGTGATGTTGGCCAACCATGAATTGGCGCAGGCGTTCAATCAACCCGTAAGCAAAGGAGCCGGCGAAAATACGGAATTATTCCGCGCGGGTTTGTTGTGCTCGTTTGGAGATGACGCCGAAATTGTGGATGAAGCAATTCAAGTTTTTGTGAGGTCGTTGCCGTTGGCGGTGAAAACCCACAGTGGAATTTTGTGTTCACATTCGCTTCCAAGTGTGTATGACATGAAGACATTTGATATTGGAGTTCTAGATCGCGATCTGATAGAGGACGACTACGAAGCGCGTCTGGGAAGCGCGTGGCAGATGACCTGGGGTAGAAATCAAAAGCCGGAGCAGTTGGCTGGATTGGCCGCGGCGTGGGGTGTGAAAGTTTTCATCGCAGGCCACGCGGCCGTGCCCGAGGGCGTTGCCGCCGCGGGGGAGCAATTGTTGTTGTTGAATTCAGATCACGAGCATGGCGCGGTGCTTGCATTGCCACTGAGTTACGCGATTTCCAACGCGCATGAATTGGCGCTTCGAGCGATTCCTATTGGTTCCATTGAGGGGTCGCTTGGCGATTAATTTCATGATGTTTTCGCGGATTTTTTATTCAAGGATCTCGCGGTGAATCCTGGCGGCGGAATGATTTTGGCATTGGAGACATCGCAACGAACCTCATGGGTTGCGTTGGGGCCAGCGCTATTGGAAAGTCATTGCGACGCGATTACAAGTGAATCCATCGACACTCAAAACCGTCTTGTGGAGGATGTATTGCCGGCGATCCAGCGCTTGTGCGCTCGGGCCAATATCACGCGTGATCAAATTGGCGCGGTGGCTTTAAATTCTGGACCGGGTGGTTTCTCCGGTTTAAGAATTGCACATGCCGCGGCGCAGTCGATCGCCGAGTCCCTCTCCATTGCAATCGTCCAAGTTTCAGCCGCCGTGGTGGCGCGACAATCCGCCGTGTTGGCGGGACGCATGGACGCAAATCAGATTGCGTGGGTTGCGCTTGCCGCAAAAAATGACGGATGCTGGATGGCCAAGGTGCGTCAACCAAGCCAAGGCAATGATGATCCAGAGCACGTCGGCGTGCGAACGTTCCAGCAGTGGCCAGTCGAGTCGGGTGAAATTCTGATCGCCGATGAGCATCTGCCAGTTCAATGGAAAGAGCGCGCCGCGAAGTTGAACATTCATATTGTGGCGCTTGAACCCACCGCCGAGGCGGTTTTGCATGTGGCGCGGCGCATGTTGGCTTGCAATCGAACTGTGGCTCCACAGCATGCGCTTCCGGTGTACCCACGCGAGGCTGAAGCGGTGCGATTGTGGCGCGAGCGCCATGGAACAGCCTAACTAGACCGCACAGACGGAACACCGGCGCATTTCTATTTATCAAAGCGCATAAGTCGCGCATCGCGCGCGTCGATTTCAGTTGTGCCATGGAATCAAACTTCAATCCCTCGCGGCATGAACAGTGTGGACGAATTCTTTTAACCGGAGCATGCTCAAATTGGTCCGACTTGATTGGATCACTTGTGGATGAGGGATTTCAGATTGAAATGGTTCCAAGCGCCACACGGGCTGGAATTCGTTGCGTGGAACAAGTGGTGGACGCGGTTCTGCTGGATGTAACCGAGGACGTGGTTGAAGTTTCAAACACCGCGCGACTTTTACAGCGTGTTTCAAAACACACAAAAATTGTGGTGCTCTGTGAATCTTCCCAAGACGTGCCGCCCACGCTTGCGGCGTTTGAAAATGTGCAACGCGTTGTGTCGGATGTGTCGCCGAATGATTTTGTAAGAATCATGCGTACCACCGTGCGGGTGGCGCGGTTAAGCCGCGAGCGTCATGAGCGGATTGACACGTTGAAATCGCTGGCGACGCAAGTGCATGACGAACAGAATGTGACGGGCGATATGGAAAAACTTTTAAGCGTGTTGCAAGAACATTCTCCACGCACGCCATTTCCAAAATTAAAGTTGCCTGAAATTTCAACCCTGACCGAAGTGTTGGCGCGGTCGTTGGATCCGTTGACAGCATCAAGGGCGGCCGTGGACTTTGTGGAGCGATGTTTGCCTGGCGCAATGATTGTGTCCTGGTTGGTTGGATCAGATTCACGCACGGGCCTTGCGGCATGCGCTGGCAACGGGGGCTCCAACGCGATTCTTTCAGCGCGGCTTTTAAGCGATGTGGAAACACTGCAACTTCCAAGGGTTTTAAGCGCCGATCGCGCGTGCGTGGTGGACGATGTCCGGCAGTTTGTTGGCGGAAACGATTTCCAGTCTTTCGCCCAACGGTGGGCCATGCTGGCGCCATGCCGAGCCAACGGTGAATGTTTCGCGGCCATACTTATTGTGGGACCCGTGGGCAGTATGCCAGCGCAAGCGGAGGCGGGCTTGGGCGATGTCTGCCAAGCGCTGGCCACGCAGTTGGCGTTTGACGCGCGTATTCATCGACGAATTTGTGGCGCATGGCCAAGTGATTCGTGCGAAGACGAACCAGATTTATTTGGTTGAGTCAAGCGCGCTCAAGCGGGCGATGGCGGTGCGCCCTGCGTACACGCGTGAGCCCTCTTGCACCAAGCTGGTGGCGCGCTCGGGCTGTGGAAGTATCAGCTCGGTGGTGGATCCAAACTGAATCATTCCATAGCGTTGACCACGATCTAAACGCTGGCCAATGTTCACCCTGCAAATAATGCGGCGTGCGATGGCGCCGGAAATTTGCCGGATGCCATACACGCGCCCATCATCCAAGCGCAATGTCAGCAAAAGATTTTCGTTCACGCGCGCGCCAGCCGACGCGCGCGCGTCAAGGTATCGACCTGGTTGATGCCGCAGACCAACCACCGTGCCGTCATGCGCCGCTCGATTGATGTGCACATCAAGCACGCTGAGAAAAATTCGGATCACAAGCGCGGGACCATTGGTGGCATCATGGTGCGCCACGCGAATCACGGCGCTGATGGTGCCATCGGCTGGACTTAAAAAATCCGCTGGATTGTTGGACGCGGGTCGTCGCAGAGGATCGCGAAAAAACGCGGCAAAACACATCCAAAGTACTAGAAGAAAGCCGGCGGGAATCCACCACGCTAGCTCGCCATTGTCAGCCAGCCAAACGCACGCGCCAATAATTGGATAGACCACGACAGCAGTGGTCAGCCACTGGTTCATTCCGTATTTGGTCAGCAT
>Ga0114971_10003561_pt1 | contig 10556 bp, 10 predicted proteins | sample M_140625_MF_Meta_FD_87320 | JGI IMG/M metagenome (GOLD analysis project Ga0114971, IMG submission 87320) | Freshwater microbial communities from Lake Montjoie, Canada to study carbon cycling - M_140625_MF_MetaG | ecosystem: Environmental > Aquatic > Freshwater > Lake | place: Lake Montjoie...
CTCTTGAGCATGCGGGTGTGCTTGGAGCCGATCACCTTCTTGAGAAGCCACTGGATCATGAGAAAAAAGGGGCGCGTTGCGCGCCGGTAAATTGGGAGGTTAGGGGTGGAAGGCTTACTTGCTGCCGGGCTTTACAGCCTTGGTCGCCGCGAGATCCGGCGGGAGCTTGTCCGGTTCGAACGTTTCAACGTTCAGCTGGGCGAGACTCAGAAAGGGACAGCCAAAGTCGGGCGCGTTTCCGCTGCTCCGGTCGACAATACTCGCTACAGCCACCGCCTCGGCGCCGTGCTCGCGCACGATGGCGAGGGTTTCAAGAACCCGTCCGCCCCGGGTGACCACGTCCTCGACCACCAAAAACTTGTCGCCAGGCCGGATCTCAAACCCGCGCCGAAGCACCAGAAGGTTGTTCTCCTTTTCCGCAAAAATATGGGGCAGTCCGAGGTGACGTGCCACCTCATGCCCGACAATCAGGCCTCCAAGAGCGGGTGAAATCACGCGTGTGGCACCTGCGCTCCGGGCTTTTTCGGCTAGCTGCCCGCAGACTTCAGCCGCAATCCTGGGATGCTGAAGCAAGAGAGCACACTGGAAGAACTGGCGGCTGTGGAGTCCCGAGCGGAGCAGAAAGTGTCCCTCAAGGAGGGCCCCCGATTCTTTAAAGAGTTGGATCACGTCAGACATGAGTCGATGGGCGTAGAGTTAGGAGACGGCGGTGACTTCAATTTCCACCCGGGCACCCCGGGGGAGGGCCGCCACTTGCACGGTCGAGCGCGCGGGATACGGTGGCTGGAAGTAGTTGGAGTAGACGGCGTTCATTTCCCCGAAGTGGGCGAGGTCTGTCATGAAGACCGTCGCCTTCACCACATGGGAGTAGTCCATGCTGTTGGCGCGGAGCACTGCGCCGACATTCTCAAGCACGCGCGTCGTCTGTTCCGAGACGCCGCCCGCCACGATCTCTCCCGTGACGGGATCCAGAGGGATTTGCCCCGCGCAATAGAGGGTGTTGCCGGCGGCCACGGCCTGGGAGTAGGGGCCGACGGCTGCAGGGGCTTCGGTGGAAGCAATGGCTTTGCGCATAAGAACCGATCAGGTTAGCAAGGCGGCGCGTAGTGTAAAGACTCGCGCGCAGCATCGACCGGCAATCCTTGGCAATCCCGGACGGAGGTCTTTTCAGGTTGGCGTCCCCGGAAAGAGCGTTGCGTCTGCGTAACATTTTCTGAAAGGGGTTGGATGCGGGCGAGGACTCTGGTTCCATCCGGCATCTTTATGAAAATTGTTTTAGCGTACTCGGGAGGGCTCGACACCTCAGTGCTTCTGGCCTGGTTGAAGGAAACCTAGCAGGCGGAGATCATCGCGTTTTGCGCGGATGTGGGGCAGGAGGACGAGCTTCACGGCCTTGAGGAGAAAGCCGCAAAAACCGGCGCCTCAAAGATCTACATCGACGATCTGTGTGAGGAGTTTGCGAGCGACTTCATCTTTCCGATGATCCAGGCGAACGCCATTTACGAGGGCCAGTACTTCCTCGGCACTTCCATCGCCCGTCCGCTGATCGCCAAGAGGATGGTAGAAATTGCGAGGGCTGAGGGGGCCGATGCCGTGGCGCACGGTGCCACGGGGAAGGGCAATGACCAAGTGCGCTTCGAACTTACGGCGGCGGCGCTCGCTCCCGAACTAGAGGTGATCGCCCCCTGGCGTCAGGACCGCTTTCGCGAGCAGTTCCCGGGGCGCGCCGAGATGATCGCATACTGCGAAAAGCTCGGCATCCCGGTTCAGGCCACGGCGAAAAAGCCTTACTCGATGGACCGCAATCTTTTGCACATCTCCTTTGAGGCGGGAATTCTGGAGGACCCTTGGTACGACGCCTCCGCGCCGGCCGCCTCGGGGATGTATGTGCTTTCGGTTTCGCCCGAACAGGCGCCCGACCACGCGGAGTACGTGCACCTGAGCTTCGAGAAGGGGATCTGCACCGCTGTCGGACACGAGGAGGTCGCGGAAATTCTCTCCCAGCTCGGCTACAGCGGTCCCCAGGCTCATGATGGGGAGGGGAATACGAAACTGTCCCCCTACTGGATCATGAAGGTGCTGAACCGTCTCGGCGGCCGTAACGGGATCGGGCGCGTTGACATGGTCGAGAACCGGTTTGTCGGGATGAAGTCTCGTGGCGTTTATGAAACGCCGGGCGGCGCCATTCTTCACTTCGGCCACCGTCAGATTGAGTCGCTCACCATGGACCGTGAGGTCATGCACCTGCGCGACGGGTTGATCCCAAAGTACGCCGCGCTCGTTTACAACGGCTTCTGGTTCAGCCCGGAGCGCGACGCGCTGCAGGCCCTGGTTTCCGAAAGCCAGCGCAACGTCACGGGGTCCGTGCGACTGAAGCTGTACAAGGGAAATGTCATCGCCGCGGGGCGCAAATCTCCGGTGAGCCTCTACAATCCGCACATCGCCACGATGGAAGCCGACCCGACGAAGGCTTACAACCAGAACGACGCCACCGGATTTATCGCCCTCAACGCCCTGCGCTTGAAGGTTGCGTCCCGCGTTCACGCCGCGAACATCGCGCACTGACGCCTGCTTCACATCGTGAAGTCCGGGGTGGGCGCGCGCGGGACGTTGATCAACGACTCCGCGCGCCGCCGCCCGGTGTTTCTCGAACGCCAGACGCCTGTGAAGGGGCGTCGCCAGAGCGGGCTTTCCTGAAAAGGAGGAGTTTTGTCTTCCTACTCCTGGCGGACGGCGTTTTTTTTGTCCTCGGCGTCCGAGTGAATACGCCGGATTTCCCGTGCGAGCTGCTCTTCAATCTGAAGAACCGAGGAATGATCGCCCGCGGCCTGAGCCTTGCTGACCTGTTCCTTCAGAAAAAGCTCCTTTTCAGCCACCTTTGCCTTCGCTAGGGAATCGATCTCCGCGATTTTGCTCTTCTGTGCAGCATTCAGTTTTGCACTAGGGCTGTGCTTCTCGAGGCGTTCCATTGCGAGTTCGTAGGCGCTTTTCATGGGAATTTCGTGAAAAAAATGTCCGTTTGAGTCAGTCTTTGCGAGATGATCCGCTTACTCAGTACTGATTTCGACGGCACCTTGGTAGACCACTATGGGAATCCGCCCGTGGATGACGAGTTGTTTTCGGTCCTGAGGGACCTGCGTTCAAGGGGCGTTTTATGGGCAGTGAACACCGGCAGGGATCTTCACTTCGTCGACGACGGCCTTCGCGAGTTTGCATTCCCGATCGAGCCGGATTTCGTGTTAACTGCTGAAAGGGAGGTTTTTCACCGGGGAGCGGATGGGAGTTGGCAGGACTTCGGCGACTGGAACCGGCGGTGTTACGACGCGCACGACGTGTTATTTGAGTCGGCCTCGGTTCTGCTGGACGACATACGGCTTTTTTTGAAGCAGGCGGGCGAGGGGGCAGAACCCATTTTGGAGGGTTCTCGCATGGTCGGCCTGGCATCCAAGTCGGAGGAGCAGATGGACCGCATTTGCGAGTTTCTAGAGAGGGAACGGGTCAAAGTTCCGGGCTTCGCCTACATGCGAAACACGATTTGGGTGAGGTTTTGCCACGAGGCTTACAGCAAGGGAACGGCCCTCGCTGAGCTAGCCCGGCTTACTGGCATTTCGAGGGATGAGATTTTCGCCGCCGGGGACCATTACAACGACCTTCCGATGCTCGACGGAGTCCACGCCAAGTGGGTGATGTGTCCGGAGAACGCTGTGGAAGCGGTGAAGCAAACAGTCATCGGAGCTGGAGGTTATGTTGCCAAAAATCGGTGTAGTTCCGGCGTGGTGGAGGCGCTTGCCCATTTTGGCGCGGTTTCCCGGGCATGAACGTGTCCCCGGAGGGGGGCTTTCGCTGGCGAGTCCGGCGGGGTGCCCTGATGGTCCGCAGAGTTTGCTGGGAGCCTTATTCCGTCGATGGAACGGGTTCCACAAACAGTCTTTGGAAGGGGACCGGCGGGGGGCGTGAGTGGCTTTTGAAATGGTACAAGTATCCTGAGCCCGGAGTTCACCCGGAACCTGAGGTCGCGGAGTTCCTCGACTCGATCCACTTCGAGGGTGCGGCCGGCTTTGGGGCTAGGCTGGATCGGCTCCAGCATGGCGGCTGGGAGACGGCCGCCTTTGTCCAACCTTGGGTGGAGGGCGTTTCAATCTGGAACAGGACTTTGGATGCCTTGGGGCGCGGTGAGGTTTCAGACCTTTCGCGGGATCTGGGGGGCGGCATTGGCGGGCTGCACGCCGCTCTGGCTTCCGGCGGCCCTGGTACAGGATTTGGATGTGCAGCCTGGGGTAGTGGCGATTTGAGCGGATGGGTGGATCGTGTTGAAAGCGAAATTGTTGCGCTGATTTTGGAGCTGGAAACGGGACTGGCTCAAGGCAGCGTGCCGGACGCGGATTTGGTCCGGAAGACGCTGAATATCGGGCGAAAGCTGTGGAGGGAGAAGCTGGTGGGCTTGCGTTCGCTGCGGGTGCTGGGATTCAAGAGCAGGGTGCACGGGGATTTGCACCTCGGGCAGGTGCTTGAGCGGCATGGTTTTCCGGAGGGCGGCCGGTTTTGCGTGGTGGACTTTGAAGGGGAACCCATGCGGCCGTTGCGGGAGCGCAGGGGGCTTGATCTGCCGCTGCGGGACGTCGCGGGGATGTGGCGCTCGCTTGCCTATGCAGGGGCCGTAGCCGGTGCGGCCGGTGGCCTTGTGGAAGGATGGCGGCAGGAATTCCTCGCGGGCTGGTGCGAACGCATGAACCTGCCTGAGGGCGACTGGAGAGGGCTGCTAGAGGGACTGGTCTGGGAAAAAGCCGTTTACGAGGCGCTTTACGAGCTGCGGCACCGGCCCGACTGGCTGTGGATCCCTTTGTCCGCGCTTCAAAAAGAGACGTAGCATCCCCGAAAACCGTTGAAGCTCCGCAGGGATCCGCGTTTGCTTCGCGGGGTGAGTTTGTATCGCAAAATCATACGCCCCCTTTTGTTCACGATCGACCCCGAGACGGTGCACCATCTCGCCATGGGCTGTCTGGAGGTCGCCGGTCCGTGGTTGCAGGATCTTTGCCCGCCGCACGATCCCCGTCTTGAGAGGACGGTGTTTGGGGTTCGTTTTCCCTCTCCGGTGGGGCTTGCGGCAGGATTCGACAAAAACGCCGTAGCGCTTTCCGCGTGGGAGGGGCTTGGCTTCGGTTTCGCGGAAATCGGGACCGTGACGGCAAAGGGGCAGCCGGGAAACCCGAAGCCGCGACTCTTCCGCGTGCCGGAACTGGAGGGCGTGATCAACCGGCTTGGATTCAACAATGACGGGGCCGAGGCTGTGGCCGAAAGGCTTTCCCATCTGAGGGCGTCCGGGCGGTGGCCTCGCATTCCAGTTGGCGTGAATCTGGGAAAATCCAAGGTGACCCCGCTTGAGGAGGCCAATGAGGATTACGTGTTTTCATTCGAAAAGTTGAGCGGTTATGGTGACTACTTCGTGCTCAATGTGTCCTCGCCCAACACCCCGGGACTCAGAAAGCTGCAGGATAGCGCGGCTCTCGATGGTTTGCTGGGCTCTGTGCAGCAGGCCAATGTTTCGGGACTACCCTTGCTGCTCAAAATCGCCCCGGATTTGGAGTGGGACGCCATTGAGGAAATTCTGGCGCTTGTCGGGCGGCACCGAATGAGCGGCATCATCGCGACGAATACCACGATCGATCACTCCGCCGTGCCGGAGGCGCGGCGCCAGCAGGGGGGATTGAGCGGGCAGCCGCTGAAGAAGCGCGCGTTGGAAGTTCTCAAATTTATCACCGCACGTACCAGTCTGCCAGTGATCGGTGTGGGCGGAATCGCGAGTGCGGATGATGCCTTGGAGCGGCTCGATGCGGGGGCTGCTCTTGTGCAGGTCTACACGGGATTTATCTACGAGGGTCCGGGACTGGTCTCGTGTATTCACAAGAGTCTGCGAGCTCGCCGGTGACGGACCGAGGCGCTGATCCGGGAGGCGGCAGAAAGATTGCCCGGTGACGGGAGATTTTTGAAACCATCAGACGGGCTCGGGGTTAGAAGGGGCATGAACGCTTCTTTGCTTATTTTTTCCCGTCCTGTTCATCTTTTGGGATGTGCAACGCTGTTGTCGCTTGTTCATGCGGTTCCTCTTTCAGCTCAGGATGCCAAGGCCAAGCCCGAGGGAGCGGCCCGCCTCGAGGCGATGCGTGAAAAGTTGGGGCTCACGGAGGAGCAACTGGCTAAGATCAAGCCGGCTTTGGAAGAACAGGCTTCCAGACTCAAGGCGATTAGGGAGGACGGTTCTCTTTCCGAGGAGCAAAAGCGCGAGAAGGCTCGTAGCGAGTCGGGGGAGATGAGAAAGGTGATGGAAGAGGTGCTGAGCTCCGAGCAAAAGGCGAAGCTCGCCGAGATGATGAAAGAGCGCGTAGGAGACAAGCCCGGGGGCGCGGCTGAGCAGCGTTTGCGCGGAATGAAGGAAAAGCTGGGATTGAGCGACGAACAGGCCGCGAAGATCAGGCCGATTTTGGAGGAGGAGGCGCCCAAGCTTAAGGACGCGTCGCCCGAGCAAAGACGGGAGATGATTCGGGAGAGTTTCGGAAGGATTGCGGCCGAACTCACGCCGGAACAGCGCGAAAAAATGAAGGAGCAGTTCAAAGCCAAGAAAAACTGATTTCAGCGGCCCGGCTTGGATTTCCTTTTTGACGTATCAGGGTGTGCTACTGTGCGCCCCATGGACCACTCCCCAGGCATGACAGGCGCGAAAGTGCGTGCGCAGTATATGATGATCGGCGGCTTCCTAGGCGCCGGCAAGACGACCGCCGTGGCAGCTCTTGCCCAGAGGCTTAGCGCAAAGGGCCGCCGGGTCGGGTTGATCACCAACGACCAGGGGCAGGAACTGGTGGACACCGCTATGCTGCGCTCCAAGGGTTTTGCCACTGAGGAGATTCCGGGAGGGTGTTTTTGCTGCAGGTTCAACTCACTTGTGGACGCGGCTGACCGGCTGACCGAGTCGAATCGGCCCGAGGTTTTCATCGCAGAACCTGTGGGGAGTTGCACCGATTTGGTTGCGACCGTGACCTACCCTCTGAGGCGAATGTACGGGGACCAGTTTAAAATCGCCCCCTTGAGCGTGCTGGTTGATCCGGTGAGAGCGCTGCGTATTTTTGGATTGCAGCCCGGGGGAACATTCTCCTCGAAGGTTATTTACATATACAAGAAGCAGCTTGAGGAGGCCGACATCATCGTGGTGAGCAAGTCGGAGCTCGTTGCACCCGACCGGTTGGCCGAGTTGAAGGCGGCGATTTCCGCAGAGTTTCCAGACGCGGAGGTGTTATCCGTCTCGATCCGCACGGGAGAGGGCGTGGATGAGTGGTTTTCGAAAGTCGAAGAGGGTGAGCAGGTGGAGCGGCGTTCGATGGAAGTGGATTACGTCGAGTACGCAGAAGGTGAGGCGCTCTTGGGGTGGCTGAATGCGACGGTGGTTTGCTCTCCGGCGCAGGAATTTGATGCGAATGCCTTTTTGAAAGCCTTCGCCGGAGCGATCCAGGGGCATCTTCAGAGTTGTGGCGTGGAGATTGCGCACTTGAAGATGACGTTCAGTCCGGACGCCGGGTTGGGCGACATTGCTGTGGTGAATTTGGTGCGCAGCGACTTTGTACCCGAGCTGGCAATCCGTTTGGAGCAACCGGCGGGAAGTGGACAGGTCATTGTCAATCTGCGCGCGGAGGGCGCACCCGAGTTGCTTGCCTCTGCGCTGAAGGAGGCGCTGCCGGTGGCACTTGAGAGTTGTCAGGGACTGGGTGGAGAACTCGACCATCTCGAGCATTTCCGCCCAGGCAAGCCGGTGCCCACCCACCGGATTGAGTCCGTGTCCTGACGAGCCCGTTGTGGGCCCCGGCGGGTCAAGTCCTGCCGATCAGTTCGGGAATGGGGCGTCCGTTTTGCACAATGAGAGTGGGGCGTCCGTTGAAGTCCTGAATGGCCTCTTTGGCACTGTCGATGCCGAGGTGATGGTAAATCGTTGCCAGAAAGTCGTCCGGACCGCATGCGCGTTCCACGACGTCTTCGCCTCGCTTGTCCGTGGCGCCGATGACGCCGCCCGTCTGGATTCCGCCGCCCGCCCAGATGTTGCTGAACGCACGCGGCCAGTGGTCGCGGCCGGGCTGGGTCGTGCCAGCGGGTGCGCTTCCGTCGCCCGCGCCGGTGCTAGGGCTGAATTCGATCTTCGGGGTGCGTCCGAACTCGCCGGTGACGACGACCAGAACGCGCTTGTCCAGGCCGCGCGCGTAAATGTCCTCGATCAGCGCGGACACGGCCTGGTCGTAGGCTCCGGCGCGGAAACGTAGAGCGTCGAAAATATTGTGGTTCACCGCGTGGTCGTCCCAGTTGCTGACGCGGCCGCAGAGGGGACCGCTCAGACTGCTCGTTAAGATCTCCACGCCGGCTTCGGCGAGGCGGCGGGCCAGAAGCAATTGCTGCCCCCAGCGGTTTCTGCCGTAGCGGTCGCGCACCTTCGGGTCTTCCTTGGAAAGGTCAAAAGCGTCGCGCGTCTGCGGGTTGGTGAGCAGCGTCACCGCCTGCGCTTCGAACTGGTCCAGTGCCCCCAGCTCGCCGAGCGTGTCGAAGGCGCGCTCCATAGTGTCCAGGCTCTTGCGGAGCGCGACGCGACCGCCGATCCGGCTCGCCTCGGCGGGATCCGAGAGGCCGATGTTGGGCACTTCAAAGTTCGGCAGATTCGGGTCGCCGGAGACGGAGAAGGGCGCGTAGGCGGCGCCGACGTAAACGGGACCGTTGTACTCGATCACCGGATTCACACCGATGTAGTTGGGGAGCGGATTGTCTCGGCCTCCCTGCTTGGAGCGGAAATAGGATGCGATGGACATCCAGTCCGGGAGGCGCGGCTTGGGCTTGTCTCTGGTGTCTGGGTCGCCGGACAACAACTGCATGGAACCGGCGGGATGGCCCGCGGCCTTCTGGTTCATCGAACGGAGGATGGTGAACTTGTCCGCGATGCGCGCCTGAAGCGGGAGCAGTTCCGTGATACGCGTCCCCGGGACCTTCGTGGCGATGGTTTTGAACGGGCCCCGGTACTCGCTGCCGATGTCGGGTTTGGGATCGTAGGTGTCGACATGGGAGCAGCCGCCGGGCTGCCAAACCATGATTACTGCGGTGCGGTTGGCCGCCGGTTTGGCAATTCCCGCGGCGGCCGCGGCATGGGCCCGGGCTCGGAGGATGCCGGGCAGGCTCAGACTTGCGAAGCCCGCCAGGCCCAGTCGCATGAAACTGCGGCGGCCCAAGGGACCGGGGCACGGGCTGAATTGTGGGGAGTGGTTGCCTGCAAACATAAGCCTTTTTGCGTTAGGATGATCGGATGTCGATGTAAGGATTGGAAGCTCAGGGATGTCTTTTTACGGAGTCTGGAAAACAGCCAGTTCAACGCCGCTCGGAGCGTCCCATACGCGGAGCGCACCGTCTTCCCCCCCGGCGATGATCAGGGGGCTGCTCGCCGCGCTCGCTGCGGACTGCATAAAGTCGGGAAGCTTGGGGATGGCGCGGACCTCCGTTCCGTCATCCGACACGATGCGCACGAGTTTCTCCCCGGCCGAGGTGACGATTTTGTTCGAGGCTCCCATGAACTGAAGGGAGGTGACTTCCTTCGTCCAGCCGATGATTTTTTTGACGCGTTCGCCGCTCTGCATGTCCCAAGTGTTCACAACGCCGTCCCCGCCTGAGGTGGCGAGAATCCGTCCGTCGGCCCGGAATGCGACCCCCATGACATGGTGTGTGTGTGCTTCCAGCACGTAGACCGGCTTGCCGGTTTGGACCTCACAAACTTTAGCCAGCTTGTCGGCCCCGCCGGAAGCCAGCCATTTTCCGTCGGGAGAAAAATCCAGGCTGAGCACGGTGTCGTCGTGCCGGTCGGTCCAGGTTTGAAGCAGCTGCCAGCTTGCGGTGTCCCAGAGCAGGATTTCGCCGGTTCGCGAAACTTCACCGCCGCCCGTGGCGAGGGTCTTTCCGTCCGGACTGAAGCGCACCGCGCTCACCCTGTCGGTAAAGGGCGACTTGTCTGTTGGCGCACCAAGTGTCTGTTCCAGAATCCACTTCGATGCAGGCTTGGAAGAGCACAAGGTGCCGTCTGATCCCCAGGAGCAGATTTCGCCTTCCTTGAATGGGGCGATTGCGGCGGAGTGCAGGGGGGCACTTCCGGCCAGTGTTTCAAGGGCTGTTCCCGAAGCGGTGGCCCATGTTTGACGGAGGCCGTCGGTGAAGACGGCTGCGAGTTTGTGTCCCGTACCGGAGAAAGCGATGGCGAGCGGTTTTCCGTGGTTGGCTGGTGTCTCTTTTTTGAGCTTGGCAAGAGCGTTTTGGGCCTCTGTCTGGGCCAGCTTGGAGGCCTCAAGTCCTGTTTGGGCTTCCGCCTTTTCGAGTCCGTTCTTGGTTCTGTTTTCTTCGATGCGTTGGAGTTGTTCCGCTCCGTCTTTGATGTGGTTTTCAGCCGCGTTCACTGCCGCGGTTGCCGAGTTTGCGCTCATGATTGCCGCTGCCAGTTTGGTGGTGGCTTCCTTGATCTTGGATTGCAGGCCGGCGTCGGTCTTGGCTTC
>Ga0114971_10003562_pt1 | contig 10555 bp, 9 predicted proteins | sample M_140625_MF_Meta_FD_87320 | JGI IMG/M metagenome (GOLD analysis project Ga0114971, IMG submission 87320) | Freshwater microbial communities from Lake Montjoie, Canada to study carbon cycling - M_140625_MF_MetaG | ecosystem: Environmental > Aquatic > Freshwater > Lake | place: Lake Montjoie...
TCCTTCTGATCCTTCTGATCCTTCTGATCCTTCTGATCCTTCTGATCCTTCTGATCCTTCTGATCCTTCTGATCCTTCTGATCCTTCTGATCCTTCTGATCCTTTTTGTCTTGTTGCTCCTGTTTTTCGAGATCCTTCAGAAGCTTTTCGACGATATCGCGATTTTCTTTGGCCAATTTATTTACGGCATTGAGCTTCAGCGCTTCGGAGTAATGCTCAATGGCACTTTTCCAGGCCGTCTTCTTAGCATCGTTTTCCTTCGCAGCCTCACCGGTCCGAACAAGAGAGTTGGCGAGGTTGTAGGACGCTTCCTCTCGGAGCTTTTTATCTTCGGAGAGAAGCGCCTTCGTGAAATGCGAAATGGCTTGGTCAAATTTCCCCGACTTGTAAGCGGCCGCGCCGGCATTGAATTGCAAGGGGCGCGAATCCGGTTCGGCTTGGAGCCCTTTTTCAAATGCCGCTCCGGCCTGCTCGTATTGCCCCGCCATGTAATCTTGAAGCCCGTTGGTTCCAGCGTGGCCCATGGAAGTGGTCGTAAAAAACGAGGCGAGCACCGCCAATGCCAGCGGCACCTTCCGGCGTCGATCACCTGGAAGAACGGAGAGCATCAGACAAAAAACTGCAACCCCAAGCGGCCACTGATAGCGCTCTATAGGCTGACGGGAAGTGAAGACTCCGTTCTCGGTGAGCTCCATTGGCTCGATGCCTTTTTGGAATATCTCCTTGGCGGCATCGGGACCGATGGACACAAAAAATCCGCCTGTCGCCTGGGCGATTTCATTCAATCGACCGGTATCCAACTTGGAATTCACAGGCTTACCTGAAGCATCGCGCACGAAATCCTGCCGCCCATCTTGAGTTCGCACTGGAATAAGTGATCCAGCTGCCGAGCCGATCCCGACAGTGAAAATGCGAATCCCTTCCGAGGCGGCCTGCTTGGCTGCAGCGATTCCATCGGCATCCAACTCCTCGCCATCGGTTAAAATCACCAGCGCCCTAGTCTGTCCCTCAGCCTTTCCAAAGGCCTCCCTTGCTGTGGCTATGGCGGCAGCGATATTCGTCCCACCCTTCGGAATCACATTTGTGTCCATCTCATCCAGCGAATTGGTCACGGCCGAATAATCCAATGTGAGTGGCGCTTGCAAAAAAGCGGAACCGGCAAAGGCAATAAGCCCCACGCGATCCCCCTTAAGAAATCTCATAAGATCTTGGCTAAAAAGCTTAGCCCGTGTGAGACGATCGGGGGCGATATCCGTGGCCAACATGCTTTTTGAGGTATCCAACGCGATTACCACATCGCGGCCCTTCTGTTTGGTTTCCTTTTCAATAAAACCATAGCGAGGTTGGGCGAGAGCGAGAATGACGCCCGCAAGCGCCAGCAAGAGCAAAAGCGCCCGAAAAACGCGACGCGTCACACTCACTGACCCCGCAAGCTGATCCCGCAAACGAGGGGCCACGACCTTGGCAATGAGCGCACGACTGCGACGGTGCGACCACACGTAAACACCCGCTAGTGCTGGCAGCAACGCGAGGCACCATATCCATTGGGGATTACCGAATGTCAGGGCAGTCGTCTCCATAGGGTTTGGGAAAGCAGCATTTCAAGGAGCAGGCAAGCGAGCCCGGGGATGAGGAACCATTGAAAGAGGTCACGATATTGCGCAGTCTTTTCGACTTCGACCTTGGATTTCTCAAGCTTGTCGATCTCTCCGAAGATGGTTTTGAGCGATTCGGTATCTGTCGCACGGAAAAATTTTCCGTTGGTGATTGTCGCGATTTCTTGAAGCACCTTCTCGTCGAATTTCACAAGTACGTTGCGATAAACAGTTCTTCCAAATGCATTCGTCATCGGAAAAGGGGCTTCCCCCTCGGTTCCAGCACCGATTGCATAAATGCGGATTCCCAGAGTTTTCGCTGCCTCGGCAGCCGTGAGAGGCATGACTTTTCCAGCATTGTTGTCGCCATCGGTGAGAAGAACGATGAGCTTGGTTTTGGCTTCCTTGTCTTTCAGACGATTCGCGGCAGAGGCGATGGCGGACCCCACCGCGGTGCCATCCTCAACAAGACCGATACGCAGGCGATCAAGGTTTTGAATCAACCAATCGTGATCCAGTGTGAGTGGACTCACCAAATACGGCCGCCCCGCAAAAGCGACAATGCCAATACGATCATTCGGTCGCTCACGGATAAATTGTTCGGTCACCCGCTTCACCGCCTCGATACGGTTCGCTCGCGTATTCCCTATCGTAAAATCCTCCGCCAACATCGATCGAGAAACATCCAGAGCGAGCATGATATCGACGCCGGTTGCCTGCACGCGCGACACCACACGACCGAGTTGAGGGCGAGCGAGGGCGATAACAAATAATCCAAGACTCAAATAGACAAGCCCAGCCAGAATCCCGCCGGCCTTGGATCGGCGGCGTTGACCGATCTTAGCGAGCGTGGCCGTGGTAGAAAACAAGACTCCCGCCGTGCCTCCAAACTTTCCCTTCAAGTAGGAAAGCAAGGGAACCACCAAAAGCAGGCAAAGCAGCCAAGGATTGGCAAAAGAAAAGTCTCTCATCGCGCCAACTTCCCTTCTTTGACATTGCTGGACGGAACCTCACCACGCACAAATCGCACTGCCGTTTCAAGAAGATCGAGCATTTCGGCCTCACCAGCCTCAGCGCGAGCAAACTTCAACAAATCGGTCCTCTCGAGCAGCACGGATAAGCATGCTTTTTCATTGTCTGTGAAAAGAGCGTGATCCGCGATCGACTGCAGAAACTCAATGGAAGTCTGGCGCGTGGCAGAGAGTCCATGCTCGGACTGAATGTAACTCCGGACATCGTTTGATACCTCAACACCAAAAGTGTAGGGATCAGATCCAGCCATCTGGTCGCGTAGCGCGCTCAATGCCGCGATAGCCCGCTCGCGGTTGGTAAGAATACGGCTTTTGCGTTTAAGCAAACGCTTCGCCACATAAATGAGTCCCACCAAAATCACCAAAAGTGCAAAAGCGGCGCAAATCGTCATCCATAAGGGATAGGGCCAGAACCAGACTGGGCCTGCGATATCGTTGATCGGAACTGGAGTTGGTGCGGGTGGGTTCATGCAGCCATGCGACGCTCTCGTTGAACAAAGAAAGTCCGGATCGCAATGAGGTAGTCTTCCGTTGTGGATAGGGGGACGATATCAATACGCCGACTACGGAAGAGGGATTCGAGACTACGGCGATGATCGTTGTTTGCGCTTAGCAACCCACGCCTCACCGCCTTGCTGCTCGTATTAATGTCGATCTGCGCTCCTGTTTCAGCATCTTCTAGGGTGATGATGCCGATGTCAGGGATTTCGCTTTCGCCGGGGTCGGTGACCGGCATTGCCACGAGATCATGGCGCCGACTGGTCACATTGAGAGCCTTGGTGAAATCAGGCGCTAGAAAGTCCGAGATCATGAAAACCACAGCCCTGCGGCTAATAACCCGGTTCATATACTCCAACGCGACGGAAAGATTAGTCCCCTTGCCCTTAGGCTCAAAATAAAGCATCTCTCGAATCAACCTCAAAGTATGAAGGCGCCCTTTTTTCGGCGGAATAAAAAGCTCCACTTCGTCGGAGAATAGCAACAACCCGACCTTATCGTTGTTATTAATAGCGCTGAAAGCCAGCAAGGAAGCGACCTCGGCGGCAAGTTCCCGCTTGCTCAACTCCACGCTACCAAAAATACCAGATGCACTCACGTCCACCAAAAGCATCACCGTCAATTCCCGCTCTTCGGTGAATTTCTTAATATAGGGCGCATTCATACGCGCGGTGACATTCCAGTCGATCGCTCGTATTTCATCGCCTGGCGCATACTCGCGCACATCCTCAAAATTCATGCCACGGCCTTTGAATACGCTGTGATACTGACCTGCGAAGGTCGAGTTCACAAGCCGACGGGTTCGCAGCTCAATGCGGCGGATTTTTTTGAGAATCTCCTTAGGATCGCGAGTCATGAATGACGGATTGAAGGTGGCGGTGAGGAACTGCGAACCTTTTAGGGCACCTGAACTCCAGCGAAAATCTTCTCGATCACCATTTCTGTCGTCACGGCTTCGGCCTCTGCCTCGTAACTCACGCCAATACGGTGCCTCAACACATCCATGCCAACGCTCTTCACGTCCTGAGGTGTCACGTAGCCTCGACCCGCAATGAAGGCATTCGCCTTGGCCGCCAGTGTGAGGAAAATCGTCGCTCTCGGGGAAGCCCCATAGCGGATCATCCCATCCAGCTTCAAATTGCAGGAGGCAGGATCGCGAGTGGCCCAAACGATGTTTACAATGTAGTCCTTCACCCGATCGTCCACATAGATATCGTTCACAACGCCACGGGCACGAATGATGTCCTCGGGACCAACGACGGCGTCCACATTGAGCTTTGGCGATGACGTCGCCATCGCGTCCAAGATCGAACGCTCCTCTTCGCGAGTCGGATATCCCACATGCACCTTAAGCATGAAACGGTCGAGTTGGGCCTCGGGCAGTTGGTATGTGCCCTCCTGTTCGATGGGGTTCTGCGTAGCGAGAACAAGAAACGGATCCGGAAGAGGAAAGGTCTCTTCGCCGATTGTGACTTGACGCTCCTGCATCGCCTCAAGCAAAGCGCTCTGCACTTTTGCTGGAGCGCGGTTGATCTCATCGGCCAAAATGAGGTTGGAAAAAATCGGGCCCAACTTGGTCGTGAAGACGCTTTCACGAGGATTGTAGATCATGGTCCCAATGAGATCCGCCGGCAAAAGATCCGGCGTGAACTGGAGGCGCTGAAACCCAGTTCGAATCGAGTTTGCGAGAGTGCGGACAGTGAGCGTCTTGGCCAAGCCAGGGACACCTTCCAAAAGCACGTGCCCATTTGAAAGCAACCCAATCAGGAGGCGGTGTACGAGAACCTTCTGCCCGACGACGACGCGACCGACCTCGTTCACCAGTGGTTCAACCCAGTGTCTGTTTTCTTGGACATGGCGAGTGAGTTCGGATGTATTGATGCTCATATTTACGGATGATTTTTTATTCGGATGGTTTGTTAAAATATCAGTGATGGAGTGTTTCTTTAAGACAGAATGGAGAAAATTTCGTTCAAGAAAATCTTAAACGCTTAGGATGGATCGCAAACAACGCTCCGCTCTCCCCAAATCTGATCTCATCTTGATGCGGGCACCTCTTATTTGACCAAGTAAGGCCCGACATCAAACGTGTCACCGACACTAGTGGAATCAAATCGGGTTTTATCATTCAGCCAAACGGTGAATGTTTTTTTGGAACCATCCTTAAGGAGAACTTCGACGCTGATTATATATTCCCCATCGACCTTGTCCGTACGCACCGCCCCATCGCGGTTAAGAGTAATCTGACTCTCCGCCTGAGCAAGAGGCTTAAACTCCTTAGAAACCACAGTCCCAGTCATTTTGGCATCCACAATGGGTTTACCCGTTTGCCAAATCGCAAAAACAATAAAGGCTAATGCAAGCAATCCCATTACGATCGATTTCACCCATGTTGAAATAGGGGTTTGCGCTTTAAAAACACGATTGGGTTTGTCGTCCATGGGTGGAACATAACACATCCCCCGACTGGAGTTGAAATCATTTTCTTGAAAGCCAACTGCTCAAAAGGAGCCAGTCTGTATCCACTCGAGCTCCACGGATCCCGGCCTGATATATTGAAATACACCCTCGAGGGTGGCGGGCTCCATTTCGCGGAATGCAAAGGCACTCACCCTCTCAACTGAAACTTCTTTGCTCGTACTAGCTTTGGGAATCCCCAAAAAACCGCCTATTTTGGACGTCATTGATGAGTCTTTTTTTGTAGTCGTAAGATGTTCTGCAAGAATGTCGCGACCCTTTTTTGAATATCGCGGAAAAGATCCTTTCGATACACCTTTAAGACGTTTTCCTAATAATACATCCGATGTGAATGACACATTGCGTTTCATCGTCCCCTCAAGTTCCAGGATCAAATCGCAACATTCTACCCCCTTAACAAGGGCTTTCTGAAGAATTCCAGACACTCTGATTTTTTGATTCTGGAGTTTAGCCGCCACCAGAGCTGGGTATTTATCACAAATTAACGCTAGTTCTTTGGAATCAATGGGATTTTTGCTAATACATGCTTCCACTTCCTGACTTGGGGTCAATGGAACAGGCGGGGGCTCCTTCAGAATCCTCCATGCAAAAAAACCAATCGTAGCAAGCAAGGCAATTATGATTATTTTTTTCATTCCATCCAAATTGAAGAGACCAACTCTCGGATAATCCGACCATTCAGATCAAAGAACAACCAAAAATGATGCAACCGCGGGTTACTTCGACCAATCCGACACCATTTGGAAGCCTTCGAAGTAAAAAAACATTTCACTTGGGAAATGCTTTTACCCAGCAGATACAAATGCTAGAAGTGAACGCATGATTGCATTGCTGGCATTGGAAGATGGTCGAGTTTTTCGTGGCGAATCCTTCGGGGCCAAGGGCACTTCGACTGGGGAGATTTGCTTTAATACCTCCATGAGTGGATACCAGGAAATCCTGACCGATCCTTCTTATCGCGTACAAATCGTAGCGATGACCTACCCCGAGATTGGCAACTATGGCGTGAACGAGTTGGACGTGGAGAGCGACATTCCGCAGGTTCGAGGGTTCGTGATTGAGGAGTTGAGCCCCGTGATCAGCAGTTGGCGGGCAGACTGCGGACTGCACGAATATTTGGAAAAGCACGGTATTCCCGGCATTCAAGGTGTCGATACCCGCGCGCTCACGCGTCACTTGCGAACGAGGGGATCGATGAAGGCCTGCATCACCACAGAAATCACAGACGAGGCAACGGCGATCCAAAAAGCCAAATCCGCGAGCTACGATGGCATTGATTTCGTCAAGGAAGTCAGCACCCACGCCAACTACGAATGGGACAAAGGAACCACCCTCAGTAAAGACTGGGTCCTCCGCTCAGGCTCGGACTCGGTGCAAGACTCGGACGCCAAAGGCAACGTATTTGATCCCCTCCCGCCTGTCACACACACGCTCGCGGCGCTGGATTTCGGGATGAAAAAAAATATCCTCCGCTATCTTCGCCGGAAAGGCTTTCAGGTGACTGTCCTCCCCTCCACATCAAGTCCTGCAGAGGTTCTTGCTCTCGGTACCGATGGCATTTTTCTCTCCAACGGCCCAGGGGATCCAGAGGCCCTCGACTACGCATGCGAGACCGTACGCGCATTGATTGGAAAAAAGCCCATTTTTGGCATCTGCCTCGGCCATCAGATCCTCGCCCGTGCTCTTGGAGGAAAGACATTCAAACTCAAGTTCGGTCACCGTGGAGCCAACCAACCAGTGAAAGATCTTCGCTCAGGAAAAATAGCTATAACCTCGCAGAATCATGGCTACGCGGTCGATCCATCCACTCTTCCTGCTGACGTCGAAGTCACCCACACCAATCTCAACGATGGCACCGTCGCGGGACTCCGACACAAGAAACACAGTGCCTTTAGCGTTCAATACCATCCGGAGGCCAGCCCCGGACCGCACGATGCGGATTACTTCTTTGCTGAATTTGCCAAAGAGGTTGAAGCCGCCAAAGCCGCGAACTAAGCCCAAACCCAATGGCCAAGCTCAAAATCTTCCTCGCATCCGGTCAAGAAATCATTCACGACCTACCCGAAGAAACCACCACCATCGGCCGACTCCCGGAAAATGCGCTTCAGATCGAGGACGCCTCCGTCAGCAGCTCGCACGCGGAGATTTTTGCCGATGAGGATCGTTTTTTTGTCCGCGACCTCGGATCGACCAATGGCACTTTCATCAATGGTGAAAAAATCGACAAATCCCTTCTTCATGAAGGCGACGAAGTTCGCTTTGGCACGGTACTCACCCGTTTCGGTGTCTCCGAAGCCCCCGCTGAAAAAGTACCTGTCGAGTCTTCCGCCCCCACTACCCGTGAGTCCTCGGTGAGTCGCCGACCAGATAATTTCGTCAGTTCCTCTCCGATCAAGCGCGATACAAATGGAAAAGACTCGGGAAAAGCCGTTCTGGCCTTAGCTGCTCTCGTTAGCCTCTTGGCATTTGGCGGCGCCGTTTACAAAATCCTACAAATTCAATAACCAGCCCGACCCCTCGGCTGAAACACGCAGTTTTTCTGAAAGCATGGAAGAAATAACACACAACGAACTGTTGGCTATTCGCCGGCAAAAGCTCAATGCCATCCGCGAAGCCAACATTGATCCTTATGGCGCTCGTTTTGAGACCACAGGCACTCCTGGTCTCATTCGAGCCGAGTTTGTCGAGGGGCTAAAAGTTCGCACAGCTGGACGCATCACAGCCCATCGCAATATGGGCAAAAGCCACTTCATTGATCTCTCGGATATCTCCGGACGCATCCAGATTTACCTCAACTCGAAGGAAATCGGTGCTGAATCTGCAGCCATTTTCGACCACCTCGACATCGGAGACTTCATTGGCGTGGAAGGCGAGACATTCACCACAAAAACCGGGGAACCCAGCATCAAGGCGACCGCTTTCACTGTTCTCTCGAAATCCCTCCGACCCCTTCCCGATAAATGGCACGGGGTTCAGGACACGGAAATCAAATACCGCCAACGTTACCTCGATCTCATCTCGAATCCCGAGTCGTTGGAGATTTTTAAAAAGCGCATCGCCATCGTTCGCGAGATTCGGCGCTTCTTGGAAGATCGTGCATTCATCGAGGTCGAGACACCCATGATGCAATCGATTCCGGGTGGTGCCGCAGCCCAACCGTTTGAAACCCATCACAACGCCCTCGGCGTCGATCTCTTTCTTCGTATCGCCCCCGAGCTTTACCTCAAGCGGCTACTTGTCGGTGGATTCAATAAGGTTTTTGAGCTCAACCGGAATTTCCGCAACGAAGGCATCTCACGACGCCACAATCCTGAGTTCACCATGCTGGAAGCATATTGGGCCTATGCCGACTTCGAGCAAATGGCGAGCTTGGTCGAAGAAATGGTCTGCCATGTTGCGGAAAAAATCTGTGGGTCCTTGCTCATCGAACATCACGATGCAGAGGGCAACGTCGTTAAAACGATCGACCTCTCACGTCCTTGGCGCCGGACTTCGTACTCGGACCTGATTCGCGGAGTGGCACCAAACTGGTACGAACTCACCACCGAGCAACGCCGCGAATGGTGCGCGGAACATAAAATCGATGTCTCCCACTGCCACGAGGATTTTGAACTCACCCAGCATGTCTTCGAAAAACTGGTGGAAGAAAAAACCATGACCCCCCTCTTTGTGACGCATTGCCCGAAAGAACTCGTCCCTCTCGCTAAGCTCAATTCCACCAACTCCAGCGTTGTTGACGTCTACGAACTCGTCATCAACGGCCAAGAAATCTCTCCCGGCTATTCGGAACTCAATGACCCCGACCTCCAGCGAGAACGACTCGAACACCAAAGCGGAGGTGAAACCCAGAAACTCGACGAGGATTTCCTCACTGCTCTCGAATACGGCATGCCGCCAGCGGGTGGGATCGGCATCGGCATCGACAGACTTGTCATGATGCTCACCGGAGCCGAAAGTATCCGAGACGTCATCCTCTTTCCACAGATGCGACCAAGAGCGGCGCAGCATTGATTCAGAAATGGCCAGCGATACCCAGCACACTAGGAATTCGCATTGCACTTCCACTCGGAAACCAACACCCTAATTTGCCGTGCGCGCGCGCATCCTGCCATTCTTGCTAATCCTCCTGCTCGCGCCGGAATTAGCTACCGCATGGGATGTGATCCTTCATGAAAACCGCCGCTATGTACCGGTGGAAAATGTCTCGAAATTCTACAACCTAAGCTCCCCCAAGATGATCGCAGACGGATTCGTGATGACCAGCACCACGAAAACCATCAAAGGAAAAAGCGGAGCTAGAGAAGTCTTCATCAACAACGTCAAATACGTCCTTGGATTTCCGATCGTCAACAAAGGCGGAAAGATCCTGATCTCGGCAATGGATGTCACAAAAATCATCGAACCCGTCTTGCGCCCAGGGCTCATTAAAAATGCATCTCCCGTGAGCACAGTCATTCTTGATGCCGGCCACGGCGGGAATGACAGTGGTGCTAAAGGAGCCAGAGGGATCGAGAAGGAAGCTGCACTCGATGTGGTACTCCGAGCGAAACGTTTACTTCAAGAGCGTGGCTACAAAGTCCAACTCACCCGCTCCAATGATACATTCATTCCACTGGAGGGTCGTCCAGCTATCGCCAACCGTTATCAAAATGCCGTTTTTGTGAGCGTTCACTTTAATAAGAGCAATACGGTCGGGGGAACCGGCATCGAAACATTTGCCTTAGCTCCGCGAGGCGTCCCCTCAATGGATGAGGAAAACCTCAGCTACAACGATCTCAAACCTTACCCCGGTCACGCTCAAGATTCCCAGAATGTCGCTCTGGCAACAGCTATGCATTCCTCGATGCTTCGCCACATGCGCCTCACTGACCGCGGCATCAAACGGGCTCGCTTCGTGGTCATTCGTGATCTAAATATCCCAGGTGTCCTTCTTGAAGGTGGGTTTATGAATCA
>Ga0114971_10003564_pt1 | contig 10554 bp, 9 predicted proteins | sample M_140625_MF_Meta_FD_87320 | JGI IMG/M metagenome (GOLD analysis project Ga0114971, IMG submission 87320) | Freshwater microbial communities from Lake Montjoie, Canada to study carbon cycling - M_140625_MF_MetaG | ecosystem: Environmental > Aquatic > Freshwater > Lake | place: Lake Montjoie...
CAGCCATTGCGGAGCTGGGGCTCCGCGCTCCCAGGCACTGAGGTCTTTGAATCATCCATAAACCTAAATGAGATGGGGGAAGCTTTGAAAAGTGTCTGTCCCGAATGGCACTCGGATCGGGGGAGTGTTCTGGGCGTTTTTCAAGACGAGGCGCAGAAAAACAACGGGGCTGAGATTCAGTGCGATGATTCCCACCGCCCAGAGCCACAAAACCCGGGGATCGTCCGTGTAGTGGTGAAGGAACCAAGTGGCCGTTAGGGTCGCCAACACATTACCCGTGGCTCCGGCGTAGATCACCAAGGGGAACTGGCCCATGTCTTTCAGGGCGTTCATTTCATGCAATCGCTTGGCGGGAGTGGGAGAATTCATGACGCCACAGTCTGGCTCGCGACCCGATAACAACAAAGAGATATATGTCCACGATGAAACACACCCTGCCACTTCTCACCTTTCTGCTACTGGTTCCGTTGGCCGCGATAAACGCTGCCGAGCCAGCCAAACCGAACATCCTCTACATCCTCGCCGATGACATGGGGTATGCCGACCCGGGGTTCATGGGCTGTCAGGACATTAAGACCGCGAACCTAGAGGACTGGAGTGTCTGTCCCCTGCGTCTATCTTCTCACCGCATAGCGCGCGCACCAGGGATTTTCGCGGTCGGCCGGTACCGTGAAACCGGCGGGCAACGCGTCGAGCGACTGGAACACATAGTCCACGCGGATGCGGCCCGCGTATTTGGCGGCGACCTTCGTGCGGAACGCCTCCTCGAATTCCTTGCAGATAACAAACATCACGCGGCCAAAGCCCTCGTGAATTGCGTCGAACACCGCGTAGTCCAGCATCGTTTCGCAGGAAGGTCCGCCAGGATCGACCTGTTTGAGTCCGCTGTAACGCGAGCCCATGCCGGCGGCGAGAACGAGTAGCGTGGGTGCGCCGATCATGAGATAAAACGGATGCAAAGTGGGTAACGATACAGGGTGCCGTTGGACGTTTTGATGGCGGCGACGATCCCCATCACGGACGACCACACGGCGATCGCCACCACCACAAGGGCCAAAGCGGGGCCCACGAGAATAGCCATATAACTCAAGATGGGAATGCTGAGAACCGCAAACAGAAACACACAAAGCACATAGAGCATGAGGGAGAGCTGAAAGTTGAGCGCTTCCTTGGCCTGAATCGCCACCGGGCCGGCCTTCTTGCGCTTGAACAAATAAACGATGAACGGCAGCACGAAGCCCGAGAAGATGCCGGTCAGCGCCGACAGATGGCAAAGGACGATAAGGGTCTTGTCCCACCCGTCTGAACGCGGAACGGGCAAGAGCGGGGATGGTGTGTTTATATTACTGATAAAAATCGCTTTTTGTGTACGCATGGAAGGAGGGGCGGCATTGCCGCGGCGCGTTTAATACACCCCTTTGAGCGGCGAACAGCCTCACCGCGTTTACCTAGCCGTCACCTCTTGAGCATCTCCAGTAGCGCCGCCTCCACCGTCGGATGCCTCACCTCCGGCGCGCCGGGATACACCAACTCACAGCTCACTCCCACGGAGTTCAGTCGCTCCTGCAACTTCACCCCGAAGTTTGCCGTATGGGTTGGATCCGTCTGCGGCTGCCCAAGCGCGGGAGCCGATTTGTAACTCAGATACACCTGGGGGTCGTCCGCCGTCACTAAGGCGTATGGCGAATACTCGCGCAGGAATAGTTCCAATTCACTCCGCCGCGCTAGAAAGGATTCAAAATCCATTCCGAACTTCCCGGCCTCCGCCACGGGAGGCTGATTTTTCACTCCCTTCATAATCCCAAAAGCGTGGCTGCCGTAATAACTGTTCGGCGTCCATTCCTTCATCTGTGCCGGATCGAGCGTCGTCTGCGCCCCGCTAACCGCCACTCCCAAAAGCCGCGTGGATTCCCGCGCCACCGGATCGACGTTTGTTGGGTCCGACAAATCATCGTGAAACGCGAGCCACAAACTCGAGCAGGCTCCTGCCGAGCCACCGGAGGCCACGACCCGTTTTTTGTCGATGTTCCAATCGGTAGCCTTGCTGCGCACAAACTGCAAGGCACGCGCGGCATCCAACAAGGGCCCTTTCACCGGCGGTGTGACTCCGTCACTCGTGGCTTCGCCCAGGAACCGATACTCTACACTCACCACCGAAATCCCAGCCGCGAGCATCGGCTTCATAAGTGCACCCAGACCGCTCATGCGATCCCCGCCGACCCAACCGCCGCCATGAATGAAAAACAAAAGGGGTGTGGGTTGGTCAGAGTGTGCACGCCAGAAATGCAATACCTGCTTTGGATGCGATCCGTACGGCACGTCAGATAAAGTGGGAGTTGTGGCTGCCGGGATCTGGGCGGGCGGCACCTTAGCTTGCCCCGAGTTTGCCGCTGACGTGGCCGCCGCCGGTTTTCGCGTGAGCTCTTCGAGTCGGGCGTGCATAGCCTCGGCCCGTTCGGGTTGATCCAGCGTCAGGTTGTGAGCCTGGCCAATATCGTTTCCTAGATGGTAAAGCTGATCGACTGGCGCTCCGACCTTCACCTGACCGGTCTCGTCAATGTCACTATTCACGAAGCCCATCTTTGCATAAGACTGGCTCCAAGGTTTCTCCTTCCTTTCCGGAGCGGTCATGCCTGCAGAGCCCTGTTTTGGCAGATAAACCCACTCGCCTTGGCGGAGCACAAATCCGTTGGTACCCAAAAATACCGCCTCCGTCCGGGTTGGCGCCGCCTGCGCGGGTTTTGTAAAGGACAACAGTTCACTCGCGCCGTCCGGAGATGCACCTTCAGGAAGGTTGGCCCCCGTCGCCTCCGCAATAGTCGCCATGAAGTCTACCTGTGAAAACAGCTCCTTACGCACCGCCCCCGCCGGCGTGTGTCCCGGCCAACTCGCAATCAGGGGCACCCGGTGTCCACCTTCCCATCCGTCCGTTTTTTGACCCAGTAACTCCCCATTGGTGCGGTGCCCGGCCTCCAACGCGTCCCGTTGGTACATGCCTCCGTTGTCGCTGGTAAACAGGACAAGCGTATTGTCGGCAAAGCCATGTTTGGAAAGGGCGTCGAGCACCAGGCCGGTGCAGTGATCCAACTGCTGGATATAATCCCCATAGAGTCCGGCACCGCTTTTGCCACGGAACTCAGGCGCCGGATTGATGGGCACATGAGGCGCGGCAAAAGCGAGATACAGGAAGAAGGGCTTTTCGGAGGACTGTCTGGCAAAAAACTCTGCCGCCTTCCGGGCCATGACAAAATCAATCTGGTCGTCCACCCGGGCAGCCTGGGCCTTCGCTCCGCCGCTCATGGTGCCGTGCGGGCCCTGTGTTTTATCAATCAAAATGGGATCCGTTGGATCGAGCCCCACGACACGATGATTTTCTACAAATACCTGCGGTGGTTCATTGTGGGTTTTTGGGGTTCCAAAAAAGGAATCAAACCCGATCTCAAGTGGGCCGGGCTTGAGTTCCGCATTCCAGTCGGGTTCGGGGGCTCGTCCAAAGCCATTGTGCCATTTCCCAAGAGCGGCTGTCTGGTATCCCGCCGATTTTAAGAGCGAAGGTAACGTCACCTGCCCGTCGTGAAAATAGAGCGAGTAATCGGCCTTGCGCTTGGCATGCCAGAAATAGGTCCCACTCAGAATCGAGTACCGCGACGGGTTACAGACGGCGCATACCGAGTGTGCGTCCGTGAAGCGGACACCTTCACTGGCAAGCTGGTCGATACGCGGCGTTTGAATCCGGGTTGCGCCGTAACACCCAAGGTCGCGATACCCGAGGTCATCCGCGACGATGAGCACAATATTGGGCCTAGCCACGGCTGGCTGAGCGAAACCAAAAGGCGCAAGCCACAACAAGGTGGCGGCATGAAGCAAACGAGTGGAAACTAACAGGTTCATTGCAGATTTAAATCTGGGGACTTGGTGGTGGACGGAACTCATCCGGAGAAAGCGTGCCTCCGGGCGGTTTGGGATGATTTATGTCGCGGCGCTTATTCGTCCGCTTTGCTCCCGGATGCTGCAGGTGCAAAGGAACGGCCCCCTTTAATAATGCCTTCCCAGCGTTGGCGGCATTCGCTCTTCAATTTTGCAACAACCTCCGGGTGTCTGGACTGCACATCCGTCGCCTCCCACGGATCCAACTCCAAATCGTACAGCGCACATTCTCCCCCGGGAAGAGCGTGGTACTTGAACCGACTCCCGCAAAGAATGAGGTGATGGTCTTCGAAGCGACGTAACGAAGGCTCCATGACGCCACTTTTCGGAGAACCACTGCCCGAGATCGCCATCCGGAAGGCATTAGGATGTTCATTCACCACACTTGGATTCCGTAAAGAAGCTCCCAGACTCACCCCAGCCCATTCCAGGTGGGGAACGACTGTTGTCGGAATTTCGGCAAGATCCAACATCGTGGGAAGGATGTCTTCGGCCATCCCAAATTGTTTCCGCTCACCAGCCGGAATCTGTCCGGGCCACCGCACCAGCAATGGAACACGTATCCCGTTATCCCACACCAATGCTTTATGCCCCGCCAGATGGTGCATGTTTCGAGTTGCCCAGTCCTCCGGCGACAAAGCCTTTTTGGGGGAACCCAAAGCGCCGTTGGTGGCCTGATCCGTCATGCCGTTGTCGCTGACAAAGACGACAATCGTTCGCTGATCCTGACCACTTTTCCTTAATTCTTCGAGGAGCCGGCCGATAGCGGCATCCATCTGGGCGATCGCCCCGTAACAGGCAGCCAACTCTTTTGAGAGCCCCTGTTTGAGAAATGGTTGCGAAAACTTCTCGTCACAAATCCAGGGAAGATGCGGGATAATATAGGCAAGACTCAGAAACCATGGCGCTTGCTGTTTTTGTTGAATAAATTCGATAGCTCGATCCGTCCACAGGTCCACGGTCCAGCCTTCGCCCCGACTACTCGACTTTGGAGAGAACAACATCGGGTTGACCTGTTCGTACCCTCCACCTCCAAGCCAGTCCTGCCAGCCGAACTCGGTCGGACTAGTCTTATCCAGCTTCACACAATCCAACTTCCCGATGTGCATCGTGCGGTACCCACTTGCCTTAAAAAATGCAGGCATCCGGGCTTCATCTCTTCGGAGATTTGCGCGAGGCGGAACGCCCCAAACGCCAGTCGTCAGATGATCACGTCCTGTAAAAAACGCACTCCTCGATGGAGAACAGGCCGCAGCTACGAGGAAGTTCTTATACAGGGCTGATTCAGCCGCAAGGCGATCCAAATTCGGGGTTTGAACCACCTTGTTCCCGGTGAACCCAAAGTCACTAAATCCCTGATCATCAGTGATTATAAAGAGGACATTTGGCCTGGAAGCGGTGCTGGACTTGTCCTCGGCTACGAGCTTTGGACACAGAAGGAAGGTGATTCCAAGCAATAGACGTTTGAGCATAATTCGGGAGGGTGGACCGAGAAATTACCGGTTGCTGGAAAGGATGCGCACAGGGAGCACGGGCCGTGTTTTGAGGGACAACTGCACGTCATCCACAAATTGCGCGCCGAGCTCGGGGGGGGGGGTATTGGCTTTCACGTCGCGCCCGGCTCCGATCTGGATCAGTGCAAAATCCGCCCGCGTCGAAAAAGCACAGCGTGCCGTAAGTGTTTTCCATTGGGGGCTATCGCCGCCGCCTTTACTGACAAAAGCTTTTTGGCCGACCCCAATGAGTTCCTCTTTAGCGACCGGCCAGAGCTGGTGGAGAGAGTCTGGGTAACCCTGCATCAAAAATATATATGCAGTAAACCGAACAGGAGTGTCGGCTTCTGTCCGGGTATCCAAAAACGACACCGAAAGCTGAAGGTCACTCTCTTCGTTTGCTTCCAAAGTATTCCGCAGGGAACGCAGATCGACGAGTTGATACACGTCGCAGGAATTGGACTGCTGGACTGCGTCCTGCGGCGCCCCTTCCGCTCTAAGGAACCGCAAGGCCCGTCTCCCCTCCCTGGCCTGAGTGGGAGCGAGTTCCACAATCTCACAGGCGTCGCCGCTCCAAACCCCTGGGTGATCAGGCAAACCAGATGGTACCATTCCCGAATGGCCCTCGAAACCTGCATTGGCAAGAGAGGACAAATGCAAAACCGTACTTGTAACGCGTGGATTGCTGATGGCCCAGGCCACCGACGCCGTGAATAATCCGATCACCAAGCCAGCGGCGGCTGCCGTCAGGGGTCTCCAGCGAAACGATCTGGGATACGTTTTGGGCTCGGGCATCGCCACAATACTGGGGGACGCAACGGCACTGGCGCGAGGCTGTACGGCCTCATATAGCCCCACGTCAGTGTTTATGTAGCGTACATAGACCACCCGAAATTCCGGGTCTTGGCGGAGCTCTTCGTCTAATCGAGTCAGCTCTTCGGGGGTTGCGTCGCCGTCCAGATGTCGGCGGATCAGTTCCAATCGAGGATCCTCGTTATTCATAGTATCTCCTCCCTGAGCAATACGCTTTTAGTGCAGGCCATCAGAAGCAATCGACTTCTGTGCAGTGTTTTGTAGAGCGCCATGACCGAGCGACCGAGCTGGCTCGCGAGCTGTTCCACTTTGCCACCCGAAAGATAAACCGCCTGAACGACCCGTCGGCGATCTTCGGGGAGCCGCTGCAGACAAAACTCCAGGGCCCGGCGCTCCGCTTCAAGATGTTCAGTCTGATCGTGGATTGTGTCCGCCAGCAACTCATACACGTCGTCACTAAAGGTATGCCTGTCCCGAGCACGGTCTCTGCGAAATGCCAGCGCCTCAAGACGAGCTACCCCAAAAGCCCAGCGGCAAAATGACTCACTGGAAAGAGTGGAATCAAACTTGCGCCATAACACTACCGCTACCTCCTGCATGACTTCTCGCTGTTCTTCAGCGGAAAACAAAAGCGAGCGCACGAAAACGCGCAAAGACGCCTCATGCTCCAAAAAAAGCCGGAGAAACTGGTCATGCTGTAACTGATCAGACGGAGTCATTCACAAGGTTGCTCCGCAGAGTTTCTCTTTTGGACACCAATTTTGAATTTTTCCAAAAAAAAACATCAGGCGTTTCAACGTACGGGACAGGACATAGAGCTGAAACTTCGGACAACCTGGAAAACCAGAACCCGCCGATAGGCCAACTAAGCTATCTCGGTCATGAATCTTAGCAGCACGGTTCTCTCCGCCCTATTTCTCCTCCAACTGAGGAAATTGTTTGTTACGTACGTATGTGGGAAGGGCTGCATTGGCGCGGCGCGTTAGTTGTGTCAATCAACGGTCAAACCGACACGATTCTGACCTGTTTTTGGAGTCATGCCTGAGGTCCGGTTAGGAAGAAAGAAAGTGTCTGTCCCCCGCGTCTCCTCCCTTAGTTAAGGCGCTTTTTCGAGCGATCGCGATACGGCATTCCTTTTTGTTGAAGTAAAAATCCCACGAAAGACGCCCTTAACTAAGTGCCATTCGTGTCTGTCCCCTGCGGTTCCCTTTACCCGGGACCGCGGAGCCCCAGCTCCGCTTTGACGATCCAAAAACTCAGACAGCCATTGCGGAGCTGGGGCTCCGCGCTCCCAGGCACTGAGGGCTTTGCTGAAACTAGCGTCCGAGACGTCCGAACTTCCCACGCCGGTCTGAATGACCAAAAGGAGCCCTATGCGCTTCACCCTCGGCACGATTTCTTCAGCCTGGACGCGGGAGCGTTAAACAGCCGGCAGGGCCTACTCTGAGAATCCGTCTTCGTACGTCCAGTGACAAAGCCGTGGAATATCCTCGATCGCGTCCCAGAAATAATTTCATAATGCCAACTGTCCCTACCCTCCCTATGCGTTCCTCCCTCCGTTTCCTCGTTCTCTGGCTCAGTATCGCGGCAACCCTGTTCGGCGCGGACCCTGTCAAAACGCCCCCCATCGGAAGCCCTGAACGCAAGGCCATCATGGATGCGCTGCGGGGCCCAGTGGAAGCCGAACTAGGTCAAGCAGTCATCTTCAAGGTTGATTTTCTTCGAGTAAACTCGGAGTGGGCTTGCATGAACGGGACGCCCCTGCGCCCCAACGGTTCCCGCATCGACCACCGCAACGCGCGCGCGCGGGAAGCTCTCCAAGGCGTTGCATCCGAAGACGTGGCAGCGCTTTTCAAAAAAGTTAGAGGCGTTTGGCAGCTAGTCACCTTCAACATCGGTCACGGGGATCCCGTTTGGATGAACTGGGAAAGCCAATTCGGCGCACCACGTTCCATCGTGGGGTACTAAACCCTTCGCTCACAGAAGGGCCGCCCGCAGTTTTTTCTAAACGTGGGAACCGCCTTCAGACCGCGCCGCCATGGCGGGCGTCAAAAGCAAGTGCAGCACAACCCCCAGAAGGGCTCCCAGAAGTTCTGCCAACACAAACCCCGGCACGCAGCCCGGAGCAATCCCCGCGAAGGAATTTGAAAACATGCGCCCGAACGTAGGAGTTTTGAAAAGTGTCTGTCCCCTGCGGTTCCACCTCTCCCGGGACCGCGGAGCCCCAGCTCCGCTTTGACGCTCTAAAAACTCAGACAGCCATTGCGGAGCTGGGGCTCCGCGCTCCCAGGCACTGAGGGCTTTGAATCATCCATAAACCTAAATGCGTGGGGAAGAAAGAAAGTGTCTGTCCCCCGCGTCTCCTCCTCTACCAACCCGGCGCAATCCGCATGAAACACGGCGGCAAAACAGACGCTTTAAAGCGGCTCTTTGCTCTGGCTACTCCTCGGAAGGGGCGCTGGGACGGTGTCCTCCGCGTACTCGAGAATGTCCCCGGGAAGGAAAGTGTCTGTCCCCTGCGGTTCCCTTTACCCAGCTCCGCTTTGACGCTCCAAAAACTCAGACAGCCATTGCGGAGCTGGGGCTCCGCGCTCCCAGGCACTGAGGGCTTTGAATCATCCATAAACCTCAATGCGTGAGGAAGAAAGAAAGTGTCTGTCCCCCGCGTCTACCCCTATTTTTGGAAGTTGCTGCTTTTAAAAAAGCTGGCGATTCGACAACGAGGTGCTTATTCGGGAGTGCGCGTCGGCGCCTTTTTCGGTGGTCGGCGCCTCATCCCCCCTATGAAAATTGCATCCCTGCCGGAGTGCCTGTGCTCGCTTTTTTTGGCGTTTGTGCTCTCAACCCGTGCGGCAGTGCCCGTCTCTTCGAGGGGGAATGCAGTGATGGCGGTGCTAGAATCAATGGGAGTGGACCGCCTTTGGCTGGCTGGAGCCATTGTGGATTGGCGCACGGGAGAGCCCACTGGCAAGCCAATTGCGGATAAAGGAAAGCACACCCACTGCAGCCAGTTTGCCGCTGCAGCGTACGAACGCCTGGGGGTTTACATTCTTAGACCGCCCGAGCACAGTGCGGTGCAACTCGCAAACGCCCAGTTTGAGTGGTTGCAGGACGAAGGGGGCTGCGCTGGTTGGGCTCCGCTTCCCAATGGTGTTAGCGCCCAGGACAGCGCGAATATTGGAATGGTGGTCGTCGCAGTATGCAAAAATCCAGACCCTAAAAAACCCGGCCACATCGCATTGGTTCGCGCTGGACAAAAGAGCGAGGAATTAATCGCGAAGGAGGGCCCGGACGTCATTCAGGCTGGGGGCACGAACTTTGTCAGGACATCACTGCGCCGGGGATTTGCCAATCATCCTGAAAGCTATGATGCGATCCGCTTTTTTACGCACGCCCCGGATCTAAACCAGAAGTAGAACGCTCGGAGAATGAAGGGGGTAATATTCCGCCTAGATCGCGTTACTTTTTTAGCTGCACGGTTGCTTGAGGCCCCAATCGCACCATTCAGCGGAAAAGGCCGGTGCCGGTTTGGCGTTTATAAAGGTGCCTGAATTTAGATTGATGCGTGATCCATTGAGCGCGCAGTGAGGCTGTGAGGTAATGTCTGCGCAGCTTTTTGCGGGCGCGCCTGCTTTTTTTCATTCAAATACCGCTGCACTCTGCTTCCCCCGTTGAAGCCACTTTTCCGAACATGATTTTTGGCTTTTGATTTTGGGAGCGGCTTACTCACACTATGAATTCTATGCCGTCGTTTGATATTGTTTCAGAAGTAGATACGCAGGAGATTGATAACGCCATCAATCAGGCTCGCAAAGAATTGCTGACTCGGTTTGATTTTAAAGGCTCCAGCGCAGAGATCACTTGGGATGCGAAGGCCAATAAAATTGTGTTGTCCGCCGAGGATGCTTCTCGAGTGAGGAGTTTGGACGAGATCACTTTTGGGAAACTTGCCAAGAGGAACGTCGACCTGCGAAATATTGATCGGAAGAAGCTCGAGATTTCGCCACTCGGGTATGCCACCCAAGATTTGGAAATTAAGCAGGGGTTAGATGGTGAGAAGGCCAAGGAGATCGTCAAGGCGATCAAGGCGCATGAATCTAAAGTGCAAAGCACGCTTCAGGAGCGTCAAATCCGAGTGACCGGTAAGAAACGGGACGACCTTCAAAATGTGATTCAGTTCCTGCGCTTGAAAGACTTCGGCGTGGGACTGGCTTTCAAAAACTTTAGAGACTGACGGTCCGCGTATTTCGTTCACGTCTCCCCTTGAGATTACGGATGGACGATGGATTCGACGGCGATTTCGGCAGGGCGGACGGGCGGC
>Ga0114971_10003568_pt1 | contig 10546 bp, 9 predicted proteins | sample M_140625_MF_Meta_FD_87320 | JGI IMG/M metagenome (GOLD analysis project Ga0114971, IMG submission 87320) | Freshwater microbial communities from Lake Montjoie, Canada to study carbon cycling - M_140625_MF_MetaG | ecosystem: Environmental > Aquatic > Freshwater > Lake | place: Lake Montjoie...
CCTCCTTCAGATTGTTGGGTAAAATCAATGATAGGAGAAATCATATCCATGGATGATTTATCAATCGGCATATATTTTATCATATTATTGGCGTGTAATAAAATATTTTTGCACTTGGACGGGTTGCGTTTAATTAACAAGTAAAAAGAAATGCCAAGTAAAGCAATAAACCCCATAGTGTAATATTTTTTATAAGACATTAATAGCTTGGTATATTTTCCATTATGATATGTATTAAATATGAAAAAAACAGTTAATCCAATAATTAATAATTCTAATTTCATTTTGATACTATATAATATAATATATGAATATTATTTTTTATTTTCTAGTTTGCTCTAAATGTTTGAATTACGATTACTTGTTTTTCTAGTTTTATTTTTACTACTTGTCTTTTTATTCTTTTCACTGGCATTAGTTTTCTTTTCACTAGTTTTCTTTTTTCTAATGTCTGTTCTGGATATGGTGCTTGAGCCAAAATCATTAGAGTGAAATGAAAAACTATTTACGGGTTCACTACTTTTTCTAGTATTTAATTCTTTCTCCAGTTGGTTGTTCAAAATTGGGTCAATGTTTTCTAGTATGATGACTAACTTGTCTATATTGATTGGTTTGTCACTGGAATCAATCAACAACAAGTAAGCTTCTTTTACTTTATTTATTAATTTTAATTGTTGTGATTTAATTTCACCATTATTTTTATCAATTATATAATCAATCAGAGAGAAATAGCTAGTTGTAAATCCCCACACATCAATATTTTTTAGAAAAACGTTTTCAAAATAATCGTGTAGGTGTAGCTCACCGTCTTTGATATATTTGTGTAAAATTTGAGTAATATATTCAAATATATAATGAAAAGTAAAATTAAATTCAATCAGTTCACCTTTATAAGACGTATCAATATTGACAAAATCATTTCCAAAAAGTATTGTAAAAATTGTATTTATTTTCTTCAAGTGACCAATACCTCTTTCATTTACCCAAAACAAAACATAATTGATTACAAAAGAACGAATTTCCAAATAAGATGGATTGCGATTCTTTTTTAGAAATTTACTACACAATTTGGTAAATTCGGAATTAAACAAAATATTGGAAAACGGAACATTATACTGAAGGGGACGATGAGTAAGAACATTTGGAACTTTTTTCTGACTAGTATAAATCGTAGATAATCCCCAGTCAATAATTCTAGTTTTAAATTCTTTATTATCATCTACCAAAATGTTTGAGTCTTTCAAATCACAATGGTAAACATGTTGTTGGTTCATAGGAATAACACCTTCTTTGAGTAACCGAATCAACGTCTTGTTTAATAATTTCATTTTTGAAATATTGAAGTCGTTTTTTTCAATAAAATCATCAATGTCTATTCCACCATAAGGCATATTAAGACTCATTAATTTATCTAGTTGATTATTCACCGTAGACTCGCTATAGTTTTTTTTTGTCAAGGCGCTACAGTTTTTATTAAAATCAGTTAAATCTTCTTTATTCAATTTAGCCGGCTTACACAAACTAAAACCTTCTACCAAAAAATAATCTGAATAATTTGGAATATTACGTAATATCTTTTTGTATTTTTGAATTTCATTATATTCATGTTTGGCATATTTTTGCAACATTAATTTACTTATGTTGTCTTCTGAACCAGAAGAATGACCGATGCATTTTATAGAAGGTTTTAAAATACAACCAAAACCTCCGGAAGCAATAACACTTCCACCGGACATTTCTTTCATTTTTTTGACTTGTCTTCTATGCTTTCTTGTATGTTTTTTTTCCAACACTCCCATTTTTTTATAACTTTTTCTCTCTTTATAGTTGATTTTAAAAGTCATTTGGTATTTGGATAATATCCTAATATATTGAAATATTTTTATTTATTGTATAAATAAATAATTACGCAAATAAACAAAACCAAAACAAATAAATAAATCAGTTTATTTTTTAATTTATTGAATTCCTTATACTTGACGTCTTTGGGTTTATATTGTTCATAGTATAATTCATAAAATTTACTTAATGAAATCTTGGGTTTTTCTAGTTTTTGATTTATTTTGTTATGTATAAACCACATCCAACGAATAAAAGAGTCTCTAGTATCAAGATAAGGGGTAATCGGATATTCGTCTAGTAGTTTACTAAAATAAGTTGCAATCGTTTCGTTGGGAATAAACATTGGAATATTTTGAATGAATTCATAATATTTTTTTTTAGTAATGCTATTCGGTCTAAGAGGATAACATATAGAAATAGTATGAAGAAAGAACCAATAATGTGGTCCCCAAACAGCGGGGTCTAATCCCATCTTTATAATTACAATAAAATAATATTAAAAGATAATTGTTTAAACATATAGTTTGATATAATTATAATTAAATATAATGAATAATAATAATATTTGTAACAATTGTGGAAAGCAAGGTCATTTGTTTCATCAGTGTAAATTACCAATCACGAGTTATGGTATAATTGTATTTAGACATAGTGTAGAAGGATTGCAATTTTTAATGATACGTCGTAAAGACAGTTTTGGCTATATAGATTTTATAAGAGGTAAGTATATATGTTATAATGTTGAACAAATACAACAAATTATAGATGAAATGTCAACGAATGAAAAGGAGCGTTTATTAACTGAGTCTTTTGAAAATTTATGGAAAAAATTATGGGGGGACTGTAAAATGCAATATAAGGGAGAAGAAGTTGCTTCTTCTAAAAAATTTGAAATAATCAAAAATGGTATTATTGTGAATGATAAAAAAATAACTTTAGAGGAAATTATTCATAACAGTAAAACTAGATGGGACGAAACTGAATGGGAATTTCCTAAAGGACGGAGGAATTTTCAAGAAAAGGATATAGACTGTGCATTAAGAGAATTTGAAGAAGAAACCGGATATTTATGTAAAGATGTAATTGTGATTGAAAATTTATTGCCTTTTGAGGAGACCTTTATTGGTTCGAATCATAAATGTTATAAACACAAATATTATTTGGCGTATATGAATGATAATAATGAAAGAGACTCTTCGTTAGATAATTTTCAGAGGTCAGAGGTGAGTAAATTACAATGGAAATCAGTAGATGAATGTTTAGAATCAATTAGACCTTATAATTTAGAAAAAAAACAATTAATAATCAATATAAATAAAGTATTACAAGAATATAGATTATATTCATAATATATAAGAATGGAAGAATCCAGAGATAAAATAAATTTAAAAGAAGAGTATGATATAAAATGCGAGGATAATCAGTTTCATAAAAAATGCAACAAATTTTTATTAAAAAAAGAGTTATTAGAGAGAGAAGAACTTGCGGCAGAACCGAATGCACACAAGGAATTATATCCTAATTTGAATGATCCTAATTTTATAATCAAGATAGCCGAAAAAGAAGAGTTTAATGATAACAAATATGACGGTGAAATATATGATGTTAAAAAATACTCGGAAATATTAAATAATGCTGAATTTGAATTAGCTCCACATCAAATATTTGTGAAAAATTTCATGTCTTTCCAAACACCGTATAATAGTTTATTATTATATCATAATTTAGGAACCGGAAAAACGTGCAGTGCGATTGGGGTGGCAGAAGAAATGCGAGACTACTTTAAACAAATGGGTATTTCCAAACGAATCATTATAGTTGCATCGCCGAATGTTCAAGATAATTTCCGATTACAATTGTTTGATGAGAGAAAGTTAAAGTTGGTAGATGGTTTATGGAATATACGTTCGTGCACTGGTAACAAGTTGATTAAAGAAATAAATCCGATGAATATGAAGGGTTTGAGTAAAGATAAAATAATTAGTCAGATCAATACGTTAATTAAAAGTTCATATTTATTTTTAGGGTATATTGAGTTTGCCAACTATATTGAAAAAATTCAAAATATAAGAGAAGGTGAATATAAGAGTGAAAAGGATAAACAAAAAAAAGCGACACGTAACTTGAAGAATGAGTTTGATGGAAGATTAATTATTATTGATGAGATACATAATATACGTGTATCAGCGGATAGTGATAATAGAAGAGTTGCCGAAAAGTTATTAACGTTGGTAAAGTCTGCGGATAATTTGAGGTTGTTATTATTATCCGCAACTCCAATGTATAACAGTTATAAGGAAATAGTATGGTTGTTGAACTTGATGAATATTAATGATCGCCGCGGAGCAGTTGATGTGAGTGATATTTTTGACACAGATGGTCATTTTAAAAAGAATGAAAAGGGAGAGGAAATTGGTAAAGAACTGTTGATACGAAAAGCAACTGGTTATGTTTCATTTGTGCGTGGTAATAATCCATATACATTTCCTTATAGAATTTATCCTTCTACATTTTCTCCCAAGAATACATTTAAAAATAGTAATGGTTTGAAAATTGATAGTTTTCAATATCCCAAGTATCAGATGAATGGAAAACCAATTGAAGATGAGTATGTGATGAAAATATTAGATGTTTATTTAACCAAAATTGGTTCTTATCAATCTTATGGTTATAAATATATAATAGATCAGTTGCGTAATAAAAAAATATCAATTACTACGAAAAAAGGTGTAATAAGAAATATGCCAAATTTTGAAGACATGGATACTTTTGGTTATACAATGTTGATGTTACCATTAGAAGCGTTAAATATTATTTATCCAATAGAAGGATTAGAAGAAACTGATATAATGACCATACGTGAATTTTCTATTAAAAACAATAAGTCTAGTCATGCTCCTTCTTTGAAAGAGTATAAGAGAATAGAGGAAACTGAAACGTCAAAATCAAAAAAATCAAATGCAAAATTAGTTGTTGAAGAAGAACCTGAAGAAGAACCAGAACAAGAGTTGCAAGTAGAAGCCAAGGATGTAGAGTTAGTGCGTCAACCATCCAGCGAACCATCTATTTCTAGTTTTGACTATGAGTCCCGTGTTGTTAAACAAACTGGAGGTGATTCATCCAAGTCATCATCTGAAGATAATGTGGTGTATATTAATGCGAATGATATTACTGGAATAAAAGGTTTAGGAAGAATGATGAACTTTATTGATTCTAAAAAACCACCAGAAAAGGGTTCCTTTGAATACAAATCACATATACTTCATAAGTATGGTGCCGTTTTTTCAGTTGACCAAATTGGCAAATATAGCTCAAAAATAAAGACCATTTGTGATCATATAATGAATAGTGAAGGTATTATATTAGTATACTCGGGTATGATAGATGGTGGGTTGATACCAGTAGCATTGGCATTAGAAGAGATGGGATTTTCTAGGTTTGGAAAAAATACGAAATCATTATTTAAAACCCAGCCATCTCCACTGATAGATGTAAGAACAATGAAACCTCGTTCAAATAAAAATGATGAGTTTCAACCAGCGCGTTATTCTATGATAACGGGAGATCCTAGATTATCACCAGACAATGACTACGAAGTAAAGGCGATTACAAATGAAATCAATAAGGATGGACATAGAATTAAAGTCGTGTTGATTTCGCGTGCGGGTTCAGAAGGAATAGATTTCAAGTGTATTCGGCAAGTGCATATAATGGATCCTTGGTATAATATGAATCGTATAGAACAAATTATTGGACGCGCTGTGCGTAACTCAAGTCATAAAGAACTAGAGTTTGAAAAAAGAAATGTAGAAATTTTCATGTATGGAACTATACTGGAAGACACAGAGGAAGAATCCGCTGATTTATACGTGTATCGTGTTGCAGAATATAAAGCCATACAAATGGGAAGAGTGAGCCGTGTATTAAAAGAAACCGCTGTAGACTGTATAGTTCATCATGACCAGACTAATTTTATTCAAGAAAATTTTGAGAATATTCCAGAAAATTATAATATAAAACAAATTTTACCAGATGGAACTGAAATTGAACATTTTAAAATAGGCGATATTCCTTATTCCGCGGATTGTGACTATATGGAAGACTGTCAATACAAATGTTATCCGAATAAGGAAATTACCGCGAATGATATTAATATGGATACTTATAACGAGTCATTTATAGTAATGAATTCCGAGAAAATAATTCAAAAAATTAAAATGTTGATGCGAGAGCGTTATTTTTACAAAAAGAAAGACTTGATAAAACGAATTAATATTCCAAAGCCATATCCTCTGGTGCAAATTTATTCGGCATTAACGCAAATCATAGAAGATACGAATGAAGTGATAGTGGATAAATATGGTAGAACTGGTCATCTGGTAAATATCGGAGAGTATTATTTATTCCAACCCAGTGAGTTGAATAATAAACACATATCTGTATTTGAACGTTCGGTGCCGATTGACTATAAACATTCAATGATTCATATTGATGTAAGGCCCAACATTGAGGCGGAAAAACAAATTCAAAATATTGTAGGTAATATAAATGATGTTGAACAAAATAAAAAAGACGAACAGACAATGGTTCCTATGAGAGAAACGAGTCAGTTAATAAATGAAATGATGACAAACTATGATTTATGCATGAAATATTCTAAAGGGACTGATGTAGTTCCTAGAGGAGACGATAACTGGTATAAACATTGTGGAGTTGCTATACGCAAATTGATAGGTGATGGTATTATTAGTGAGATGGAAGGCGAGGAGTTTTTAATCCAACACATTGTAGATATGTTATTATTTGAAGAAAAAGTCACTGTATTAAATATTTTATATTCTCGTTCGGACGACGGTTTGAATGACTTTGAGAGAAAGGTTAAAAAATATTTCAACAAGATGATAATACAAACTAGACGTTTCAATGCGATTATATTGTATTCCAGTGAAAAGCAAAATATATTGATTTTTAATTTAGAAAAACAAAGATGGCAAGATGCGGAAGCAGAAGATGAGTTGGATGTAATAGAAAAAGCGAACCAAATATTTGTCAAGCCAGTTTATAATGATATTGTTGGATTCATTGATTATGAGAAAAAAGGCAAGTTTTTAGTATTTAAATATAAATATACAAGTAAGGAAAGAAACACTGGTGCCAGATGTGACAATGCAAACAAAAAGATCAAGATTCAAACCTTAAATGATATTATGGGTTATGCAAAATATAATGAAGAAAATACTAAAAAAATAAATGAATCCGAGTTGTGTTCGCTACAAGAATTATTATTGAGAAAATACAATAAAGACCGTAAAAACGGAAACGCGTGGTTTTTTTCAATGGAGATGCATAAGTGGTTTGAGCAATAAACTGAATAATTTTTCTTATTAACAATTTAGAAAAATTATTCTTCTTTTTTTGAAGTAACTGGATATTTATTGGTTTTCATTAGTGTATAAATGACATATAATTCTGTAAAGATCAGAGGTATGATGTATATCAACGCGTTTAAATTCATTAAAATTGCTAAAATAACACAAGTAGTGTTGAACAAAATAGTGTATATAACTACACTTGGGTTGTCTAAATAACGTAAGCGAATCCACGCAAGAATAACTGCAATGATCGCCATAAGTTTTCCGAATTTACAAATTTTATTTTCATTTGCTCCAGTATTATGAACAAAAAATGGACCTATTTTCTGAATTTTTTTGTCAAGTAACGCGGTGTTTATATTATATTTGGTTTTGAAAAAGAAATACATGTAGACTAAATACAATGATTCAAATAACGTAACATATGTATAGTTCATATATATATGTTATATTTTTTTTAAGATTTAGTAAATTCAACCATACATTCTTCTCATTTCAGAGTATGTCATATTACGACCAGTATTTTGTTTAAATTCTTCTTCGCCCTCTTTCATAATTTGCGTTAATGTATCCATGTTACAGTTATTCGTATTGTGTAAGTTCTGAACTTTATGCATTCCTTCTTTTTCAAGTTTTTTCATTAGTTCATTCAACGCGTCTTCTTTTTTTTCTGGTGTTTTTTCTGGAGTTGACATTATTACAATAATATTTTGTAATATTTTTATATAGTTTTTTACTTTATTCAAATATTGATTATAATAAAAATTGAAACTGAATTAAAAAAATAGTGTTATTATATAATATATTCATGGAATCAGTTGCACAACAACCGGAAATTATGGAGACGAAAGTGTCGCAGCCACAACAAAAAATATACAAGAAAAAAGAAATAAAATATAGTGGAATTTATAGTCGTTCGTTAATTACTCGTAGTGTTGTATTACCAATTGTTACCATTGGAAAAAATATCAAAGAAACCATAGAAAAGTGTATTGCTATTAATTTTGAAGGAAAATGTATTGTAGAAGGATTTGTCAAACCCAGTTCTTGTAAAATAATTACGTATTCTAGTGGTGTTGTTCAATGAACCAATATTAAATTTGAAGTTGTATTTGAATGTTATATATGCTGTCCAGTGGAAGGAATGTTAATCCCTTGCGTTGCCAAAAATATTACCAAAGCCGGTATTCGTGCTGAAAGTGACGAGGAGTTACCTTCACCAATCGTAGTGTTTATTATGAGGGATCATCACTATATGAGCAAATACTTTTCAAGTATAAATGAAAACGATAAAATAGTAGTTCGTGTGATTGGTCAACGTTTTGAATTAAACGACAAGTATGTTTCTATTATAGGTGAGGCAGTTGATCCGAAAAAAGATTTTCAAACTGGGAACCGAAAAAGTGGTGTAAAAAAAATATCTAATAACAAACCAAAGCTAGTTATTGAATAAAGTGCAAAGGTTGAATCATACTACTTAGTAGTTCAGTTGAGTTGGATTCCGAGGATTCTTTGATATAATAGTATACCGGCGTCTTGTATTGGTAAAATATATGCATAAGTATCTCCGTCGTTATGATGTGAGTGCCATAAACCGGGTGGTGTGATAAACATTTCGCCTTGTTTCCAATTTATTTTTTTTGGATTTACTATATTTCCATTTTCATCTAATTCATCACCTACTAATGTATATATATTTTCACTATCAGAACATGATATACATAAATCCAACGCTACTGAATTATGCCTATGTGGGCGTTGTTTTGTATTTGGAGGTAGTTCATTATATAATGACCACAAAGTTGGAGTAATTGTATTTACACCTATTTTTTCGGTATCCAGATTACTCAGTAATATTCCTTTTCTATTATTTTTTGGGTTAGATAAATTTTGTAAATTTTCTTTTATAAATTTTTTATCATAAACACACGGTTGAAAAACTCGTTCTTCTGCTTTCGCACCCAAGTAATTCAGTAATGGACTATCATTTACATAGTAAATTTCGGTTTTTTCATTTTCCAACATATTTGTCATTTTTAGAGCTAGAAATACGGGACAAATAAATATTTCACCGCTTTCTACAATAAATTCAGTGTGTTTTTTATTAATATATATTTCACCATATTCTTCACCACGAACATACACTTCTTCTGACCATGTAAAACAACATTTACCATTCAATACATAAAATAAATGAGAAGATGCATTGATTTCTTTTTCGTGAGCATTATCTTGCTCGTCAAAACGTATGATATGTCCTTCATTATTATTTCCCTTATTTTCATCTAATACGATAAAACTGGCTAATAAATTTGGTGATGTTGCTTTATAGTAAACATTATAGACAGACCCATTATCAATAAAATTTATACCGATATTGCAATCATTTACATTTTTTGTAATAACTGGCACGGAATTTAACACTGGATTTACATTTGATTCATATTCGTAGGCTTTAATATATTCTTCCATTCTATAATATATTTAAATATTTTCACTTTATATTATTTTTTATTGTTAACTAATATAATACATATGAAACCAACCCCATTTTTTTTATATATTACTATCGTTACATTAAGTATAATAATATGTTTTTTTATTATATATTATTCATTATATAGTACAATGAGTAATAAGCCAATTTACGCTATTGCTGTATTTAACGATAATATAAAAGGAACCGTTAAATTTAGTGAAGATTTAATTAACAATCAAATCAAAATAGATATAAACATTACGGGACTAAATTCCAATTCTTTACACGGGTTTCATGTTCACGAAGCCGGCGATTTAACTGATAAATGCACAAGTATGTGTTCCCATTTTAACCCTTACGGTACTACTCACGGATGTCCCGGAATGAAAATAAGACACGTAGGTGATTTAGGTAATATTCATACAAATAGTAAAGGCGAAGCAAAGTATACTTTTTATGACAACGTTATTAAACTTAGAGGGACTAAAGCAAATATTATCGGAAGAGGTTTAATTATTCACGAGGATGAAGATGATTGTGGAAAAGGTGGGAATGCGGAAAGTTTAAAAACTGGAAATGCTGGTAAGAGAATTGCTTGCGCTGTAATTGGATATTCAAAAGATAATTTTAAATAATATACGTGAATTTGTATTGAAAGTATTTGAAACAAAAATAGATAGGTATAAAAATACGAAATTAAATATTTTTTAATATATATTATAAAAGTAAAATGAGCACAAATTATAATTCTTCTGGAACAAACTTTAGTAATATATTTCAAAAATATTATAATACACAAGCAAGTGCTACTGGATATAAAGTGAGTGGTTCAGATTTAAATACTATTTTTGAA
>Ga0114971_10003569_pt1 | contig 10546 bp, 5 predicted proteins | sample M_140625_MF_Meta_FD_87320 | JGI IMG/M metagenome (GOLD analysis project Ga0114971, IMG submission 87320) | Freshwater microbial communities from Lake Montjoie, Canada to study carbon cycling - M_140625_MF_MetaG | ecosystem: Environmental > Aquatic > Freshwater > Lake | place: Lake Montjoie...
AATATTATTTTTATTGATTATCAATAAGATACAACCTATTCAAATGAAAAAAAGAATCATTATATCACTTTCCCTTCTTTTAATTCTAGTCTCTATATTAGTCTATTCTTATTCTGATTGGGAATTTACTGCACCAGTAAAGGGGTGCTCCATAAATAGTTATGATCAAAACGGCTTTGGTGCTCCTAGGGCAGGTCACAAGCATAAAGGAGTTGATATATTCGCAAAAGCTGGAACCCCTGTCTTGTCCGCTACAAAGGGACTAGTGATATATAAAGGTGTTTTGTCCCTTGGGGGCAATGTAATTGTAGTTTTAGGTCCAGGTTTCAAATCACATTATTATGCTCACCTTAAAACTATTGAAACTCAAACAGGAAGTTGGCTCAACAATGGCGACCAAATTGGAACAGTAGGAAATACAGGCAATGCAAAATATACTCCATCTCATCTTCATTACTCAATTGGAACAATTTTTCCAAAGTGGTATAAAGATAAAATGAACGGTCTTTCGTTTTATACTGATCCAGTACCTTTATTAAATAAGTATTTTGAAAAAGTTAAAATGAAAGGGTAAGTAGTTAAAATGTAAATATGCTAGTGGTGGTTCATACGCCTAAGCTCAGCATTTGAAAAAATTCACTTAGATACATAGAAATGAATTTTGATATAAAAATAATATGTTCGCTAAAAGTATGGTATAGGTACAAATGTTTACAGCACATTTAAGCTAACTTTAATGTGGTAATGAATTATTTTACACCTTAAAATAATTCAATTTAAATGCTATTTTGAATAATCATTATCTAGACAATTAGAATTATTATGAGTACAAGAAATAAGAAATATCATGTTTTTTTTACGGCAATGCATGTTGATTCCTGCATACAGAATGGTCGTTTTGGAGCAACATCTATAAATTCATTAGTGGATGTTTTAAAAGATGACGAAGCTTTTATTTATGATGGAAAAGAAAGTTTGTTCTATGGGCCTTTCGAAATTGTCTCTGACGAACAATTTTTAGAACAAGACCCTATTTATGGTATCGATAAAAGAAATCTACCAAGATATACTAAACGAGTAGCAATTAATGTATCAAAAGCGAATTTCATACACTACAAAACTGTTTTTGCATTTGAAAGGGATTTTCACAATCCTGCCTATTTGTTTAATAGAACTTTGATGTCAACAGTAATTGAAAACAAACAAGTACATTCAATGCCATTAACAAATTTAGAAGGAGAATATCTTAAGAGTATTCTTTTAAATTTGGGAGCTTCTGTCAATGCTTCTAATAATCCAACTGCTTATAATCATTTAAAAACAATAAGAGATAATATACCAAATTTAACTAGAAGTGAAGCTTTGTTTGAAACAATCTTAATGAATAACAAGACTTATCCAATAATAAGTCAATCGAGTGAATTAGGAAGTGAGATTATTTATAACCAGTTTGTATTAGGTATTCAGAGGCAGATAGATATCTTAAGTATAAGTAACGACATAATAAAAATTATAGAATTAAAGAAAAAAGAAAATCCAGATAACCCATTTGATCAGATACTAGAGTATCATCAATATTTGCTGACAGATTATAGAGTATATCATTATGATGTTTCCCAAAAGAAAATTTATTTAGTAGTGATGCTAGAAAAAGGGAATAAATTTTTAGATAACACTATTGAAAAGGATCTTTATATTCAAAAAGCAAATAATTTGGGAGTTATTCCACAGCTATTCCAAATGTCTTTGAATAAAATAAATGAAATTACTTTAGAGCAAATTATTTAAATATGCCAGTAGACTTATCTGAAATATTAGTAATCGGAGTTTCATCTAGAAGTTTATTTTCTTTGGAACACGAGAATGAAATATTTACAAAGGAGGGTGTTGTAGCTTTTAGAAAATACCAGGAGGAAAATGAGCAGGTGGTATTAGCTCCTGGTTCAGCTTTTTATCTAGTAAAAAAACTACTAGACCTCAATAAAATTCTAGAAAAGCAGATTGTTGAAATTGTTGTCATGTCAACAAACAGTCCTGAGACAGGAATGCGTGTTATGAATTCTATAAATAAACATGGACTTGATATTACAAGAATGGCGTTTACAGGGGGCAAACCAATTAGTACCTATTTGCCAGGTTATGGGGTTGACTTGTTCTTATCTAGAGATGAAAAAGATGTACAAGCAGTAATTGATTCTAAACAATCAGCAGCAGCCCTTATATTAAATCCACCCGATAAAATCAATACAAATCCAGATATCGTAAAATTTGGATTTGATGCAGATGAAGTACTGTTTACATCTTCAGAATACACTTATAAAACAAAAGGGTTAGAAGCCTTTTTAAAGCATGAAAAAGAAAATGAAGAGGTCCCTTTACCGGCAGGCCCTTTTGCTAAATTTTTACTTAAGTTGTCTCAAGTTCAAGAAAATATACCTGGTCCTGTAGAGCTTTCTCCTTTGAAATTAGCCATTATTACAGCAAGATCTGGTGACGCTATTCAACGCGTCGTAAAAACCTTGCGTAAATGGGGGGTATATATACACGAAATTCATTTTTTAGGAGGGCTTTCAAAGGATAAGATATTGGAAGCGGCTGAAGTAGACTTTTTCTGCGATGATCAGGATGTACATTTGGAAAAAGCTTCTAAAGTAGTCACAAGTGGCAAAGTTCCTTATGCTAGTGACAATGAATTGAATAAGTTAAATGCTTAAATAGGCTAATTAAATATAAATCATGCATTGGCGCAAGTGTTCATTATGCGTGGATTTTCCACTTGCATATTCCGCTCCAAATTTACCCATTATTACTTGAAAAGGTAGTTCCACATATTTATCTTAAATAAATTTTAAAATAAATAAGTTAATTAATTCTACAATTTGATAATGATTCTTCTTAGAAAAAATTTTGTAGAAGACTTTACCCCTTTTATTTAAGAATGTATATATAAATTTAAATAAGGAATTTGTTCACTTTTAGTTTAATTTTTAGACTTCGCCTCTTCTTTTCGAGACGCTTCTCTTTCTTCATCACTAACAATTTGATAAAATGTTTCTATATGGTCACTATTACCTATATCATCTCTTAACTTACCCCACTTTTCAAAAAAACCAGAATTTTCATTACTTTGACTGTCAAATCCTAAGGTATCAAGTAATTGTTTTAATCCAGAATCATCAGTGTTATTATAAAATTTTTCTAGTTCAAAAAGTGATTTAGCATGTTTAAAATTGGCAGTTTCTCTACTTATAAAAGTGCGAAAAAGAATTATTAATTTCCTGTGCTTCACATCAAATATTTCTTGTCCCAATGTAAAGCCATTTGAAACGATTCCTATAATATCTCTTTTATTATCTACTAAATCAAAGCTCTGGAATGAAACATATCCATTTATTTCAAAATAAGCTTTTGCAACGTCTTTCATATCCTTAATTCCAAGATTTAATCTTTCATTATATCTTACAAAAAAATGTTCATTATAAATAGACAACATTTTAGATGGAGAGGTTGCTATAATTCGAAGTCCATTTTCAGCATAATAATATAAAAGGCATAAAGTAGATAGATCCTCAGGCTCCCTCACATTCACTTTGTCTTGCTTAGGCAAGATTAATATCAGCCATTTGTTCTTCTTTTTAGTCTTAATCTCATAGTACTTATAATATTTTTCACTTGGTTTTATTTTCTTTTTTATTCGCTCAGCAAAATATTCATACGTCAACCTACCTAAGGTGCTTGAATTACATAAAACATCATACTCAAAATTTGCTTCCACTTCAATTTCATTGAAGTTCATACTAGGAACTAACATAAAAAAGGGTTTAATCTAAAAATCTCTCATACATTGCCACATATTCCATATTATTTCGATCTTGTCCGTAATAATTTTTAATTACGAAGGTTGCTAAAGTTCAAAGTCTAGATTAATCAAAAGAATAACAAATAAATAAAATTATATTCTAAAAATATTAATTCATTTTTCCTGTTGAATTTTAAAAATAATATAACTTTTTAATTATAACTCGTTTGTAAAATGTCCTCCGTCACTTATTGAGTGATATTTTGAATAAAGTACTGTTTCTTTGGGACTAATCTTGGTAATGGAGTATTTACCTTCACTTAATTTCTCGAATACCATAATGTCATCTGGCTCAAATATCCCAGTATCTGCATATTTTCTTTTTAATGCTAATGAATTAACATTTGGAGAAAACTTAATGGGTATTTGCATTATTTCAGATTTGTGATAGATTACAAAATCAAAATTTGTGGATTTTTCAATCAAATTTGGGAAGAAATCGCCAAACGCCCACTTATGTAATAGTATATATTGAGAATTAGATGGCTGACCAGGAGGGTCATTCGGTCTATATCCTAATTCATTTCTTCCTAATTTTTTCATATAATATTTTGTTTCCATAATTGTAATTTTTATGATATGTAAGTAAAAAAATATTTCTTTTTTTAAAAGTATAACAAAAAATAATATCCTAAATTTTAATTTCTATTTCATGATGGATTAAAGACTCAATACGATCCAATATTTCTACTGTTGGCTTGTTTGTAAAAATACCTGTAGACTCATTTAATCTAATGCCTCTTAAAAACAGATACACTACGCCACCAAATTGACTTTCATATTCAAAATTAGGTATCCTATTGCTCAAATATAAACGAGCAGCCATTGTATAAATGATATATTGTAAATGATAATTACTATCCGCCATTGCCTCTTCAATGCCTAAAATATTATAATCTTCGATAGTGAACCCTAAGAAATTAGACTTCCAGTCAAGAATATAATATTTATTATTGTGCCTGAAGAATAAGTCCATTTTTCCATTCATCACTCCCTTGATACTTTCCAATTCAGTATTAATTCGTACTTCTATATTGGGTAGTGCATAAGCGATTGATTTTACATCAAATTCACTCATATTAAAATCAAACTCAAATTCATTGATTCTATCCTTGTGCTCAACTTGAGATAATTTTAATTCAACACCATCAGGCATTGTAATTTTAGTATTGAGAATATGTTCTAACCATAGTTTAATGTTTGAATTTAAATTCTCTAAGTTTCCCTTAACTCTGTAAAAGTTTAAGGCACTATCAATTTCAACATCCCAATTAGAATCTGAATTAGTTGAAAAATCAATTTTCTCAAGGATGGTGTGAAGTATATTTCCTGCTTTGGCACCTTTTGGAAATTGCTCAAAAACAAACTTATCAAATGCATCAGCAATTTCATCAAGCTTAGGGTAATCTTTTATTACATGGTTCTTAGAAGCTAAACGGGAATAACTCATTTTCCACCAATTATCTACTGGAAAAACTCCTAGAAACTCTTTTGGTGTTGGGGGCTGAGCCTGCTGACTATCTCTAAAAAAGCCTTTTCTTGGATATCGAAGGCTATTAGTATAATCTTGGTCAAATGGAATCAATTTAATTACACCATTTATTTCGTTTTCTTGATGATCCTTTATTTTATCAAAATACTTACTAATGGTCCCTTTTGATTGAGCATGATTTGTTGCAAGTATATAGCAGCGATACTTTGCTCTTGTAATTGCTACATAAATAAGTCTTTTATTTTCTTGTTCTACCTGGTCCAAAAATAAATTTTCATTATCACCCAATGATTCATATTCAACAAAATTAAAGGTGTCCTCTTTTCTAAATGAAGAGAAGCCGAATTTAAATGGTTTTAAATCTAAAAATGGAGCAAAGACAATATTATACTCTAGCCCTTTTGCTTTATGAATTGTAGCAATTTTTACAGCATTTTCATCACTTTCTATATTCTGTTCATAATCGGTATTTTTTAAATTATCCTTTTGTGCTATCATACTTCTTAACCAAATTTTCAAATCAGTTGGTGATAACTTACGAGCATGTTCAGTTTGCTGTAATGATTCTGCAACTTGGATTAAATTTGAATAAATTCTATCCCCTCCAATGCCATAATCAAAAAGTAAAAAATGCTGGATATTAAATTCAGTAAAGAAAGATTTTAAAGCATGGTAAACACCTCTTTTTTCAAATATATCATTGTAAAGTTTGAATTTTTCAGTAATTACATCAGTATCGATTAACTGAATTGAAGTACTATTAATATTTATGAAAGTTGTTAATAATGCTCTTTTAATTTTATTGGGTGTTCTTTCAGTAAAAGCCTCTAATAAATATAAAATTTGCTCCGCTTCAAAAGTCTCAAAAATATTAGAATCATTAATAATTACTGCTGGAATGCCATACTTATTTAATAGTTTTTTTATCAATAGAGCATCTTTATTTTTTTTTACTAAAACACCTATATCAGATGGCTTGACCTTTTCAAAATGATTATTAGCTTTACTATCTGGAATTCGAATGGTACTAGTAATTGATAATAATTCTTGAATATCTCTAATAAATCGCTTTTTTTGATCTTTCTTATTTTGATATAACTCAATAGAAATAGGCTCTAATTTGGTCTCACTTGTTGAATCAATAAGCTCTCCCAATGTTCTTGCATCATTTATAGGAAAATTGATTGGCATGTACTCAACTTGTTTGGGCAAATTAAATGTTTCAAATACAGTAGGTATATTTTTGAAAAATATATTCATTGCATCAATGTAATTGGCTGAAGACCTATAGTTCTCTTCCATATAATACAAAATATGGTCACCATTGGCATCCTTATCCATATCCAACTTGGCTAAATTATAAGTGGCCATATCTGCTTTTCTCCAAGCATAAATCATTTGCTTGGGATCTCCAATTAGGCATACAAATGTTTCATTATTATTTTCAATGAACACCTTTTTAAATATATTATACTGATTTTTATCTGTATCCTGAAATTCATCTATAAATACGGAACTATATTTTCCAGTTAATGCGGTTTTGATTTTATTTCCAAAAGGTGATGATATTGATTCTTCCATTTTATCAATCATGCTATCAAAAGAGATAATATTCTTTGAATACATGTGATTAATTATTTTTTCCTTTATTTCACAAATTGCCATGCAATTGATATCTTGTATTAATTCAAAATGCTGTAAAGACTTAATAAGTTCTAAAAAAGGAACAAGGTTTTTTGCTTTTTTATTCGACTTATATGCATTTAATATAGTTTCTGCAATTGCCTTATATTCTTGAGTTTCAATTAACGGTTTTAATGCTTTCTTTGCATCAACTTCTGGCATTTCAGTAACTAATTCTTTTACGCGTTCAAACTCTCTTTCAATGATAGCACTTGAGCTAGCAATATCAAAAGAATTTAAAGTATAAGTTTTATTTTCATCAAAAGGAAGGTATTTTTTCCCGCCTAAAATTTCAAGTATAAGATTTACAATTGTTTTTCTGTTATACTCAAGTTCTATGAATTCGGTAAGTAATATAGTATCTAAAACAGCTACGTTTTTTCGCCAAAATACATTTACATATTCTTCGATTAGTAAAGTTAAGTCGTCTATAGGCTCTGCCCCAAACAACTGTCCAGTTTCGAATGCAAATTCATTTAGGATGGATGAGCAAAAGGAATGTATCGTAGAAACAGACAATTGATCTAGCTCCAAAATTGCATTTTTTAAGTCATTTTTTACCTCTTGTTCTTTTTCTGGCGTATTAGCATAATTATTAATTACTAATTGTAAGGTTGTATTATTAATATGACCTCCTTGTATGTACAAATAGGCATCTCTAATAAATTGCCGAATTCTTTCTTCCATTTCTGCAGCAGCAGATTTAGTAAAAGTCATCATAAGTATGCTTTTTACATTACATCTCTTTTCAATTACAAGGCGTACAACTAAAATAGCAATTGAAAAGGTTTTGCCTGTTCCAGCGCTAGCTTCAATAATTTTTTTGCCATCTAGTTTAAAGTTTCGAACTTCAAATGGTATCTCTCTCATAAATATTTAATTATCGTATAATTCTGAATCAGTAAAACAATTTTTCTGTATGTTGGAAAATATTAATCTTGTATTTTCAGCAAAATCCATCATATTATCTAAATGAAAAAAGCCTTTTTTATATTCATTTTGAGCATATTTGTCATAATCTTTTTCTTCAAAATAATCATCAATTTCTTCTAAAAGGTTTTCTTGACTTTTATTTATGTCATCATCGAATATAGTTTTGTCTAAAATGTTTTCATCTAAATCAATTTCTAAATCTGGGTAAAACGGAATGATTTCATTTTGTCCCTTTTTAAACAATTTTACTAAATCAATTAATAAGGTTTTTGCTAATTCGGGTGTTATAGATTCGCCTTCATAGGTTATAACTATCCTTTGTTTTTTTATTATTTTTTCACAGATAAAAAATGATTTGACTTTTTCACCAGCTAAAACAAGAAACAAGTACTTGATATACAATTCAATTAGATATTTTCTACTTCTTGGATTCTTTGAAAGTGAATATCCAATCAAACGATTATTGAATAAATTTTTTAAACTTCCCCTTATTTGAATATTTTGATCCAAATAAATTTGATTCTCATACAAACCGTAGTCTTTTTCTAAAACTCCTGCAGGCGCTTCGCCTTTTAGATTCTGATAAACAGAATGAATGCCATTTATTTTGTTAGAAGTTAGTAATGCATAAGCCTCTCCCATATTTTTGGATGGCAATTCACCTTTTATAATAAAGTCTCTAATGTCAACATCTGAGATATGCTTATTTTGCATATAAATATCTTTCAATTTCCAGTCATCAAGTGTATCCATCTCAAACATTTCGGTTACAGGTGCCAAGGCATCTTCCTGGCTTTCATAATAAATCTTTAATACTTTATTGTAATAGTACTTGATTGGATTTTTGAAGAAACTAATTAAGTCATCTAATTTAATTATTTCAACCTCCCCAGCGTTACCTGCAGAAATATCTCCATCAACTGTTGGAAGTTTCATAGGTATTTTTTGAGTCTGTGTATCTATGAGATAACTTACCAAATTTGGATTAGCCGTATTGTACTTCTTGCTGTAGGCATGTAAAGGATGCCTTGTAATTAATTTCTTAGCCGTATCATTATTTTCGCTTCGGTCTGCTATATAACTAATCAACTCCTCCACTAAAACCGAAGGAGGTAAATTAGTATTATCCTTAGAAGAGTTTCCAATATAACTTAAGTAAAAATATTCCTTTGCTGATAGTAAACTCTCTAAAAATAAGTGCTTGTCGTTTTGTCTTACACTTCTATCTCCTCTCTTTTTACCATCAATTAGTGAGAAGCTCAGTTTTCGATCCTTCCTTGGGAACTTATCAAAATCAAGTCCTAACATGCATACCACTTTATAAGGTAAGCTGCGCATGGGGATATGAGAACAGAAAGTAATTCCATTGGAGACATATCTTTTTGTTCTTCTGTCTTTCCCTAGAACTTCTAAAAAAGAATTTGCAAATATGTTCCAACTTATTTTTTCATTGAAGTATTGAGGATCACTAATCAAATAAAAATTACCAAGTTGTCTAACAATCATAGATTGATGGCGCAACTCTTTTTCATCTTCTTCATTATCTACAAATAAAAAGTCCTGCGTCATTTCATCAATATATGTAGTCCACTCGTGTAATGTTTTAATGCCATCTCCTCTCTTTTTTATCAATTCAACCAATGATTCTGCAAAAAGACAGAATTTTAATGCTTCCTCAGAGTCAAACCCTTCAATAATATCTAGTGGATATAATTCATCGTAAGTCCCTTCTATTTTTAATGAAATTCCTAATACAATTTTTCGAATACTATTTGACAAACTGAATAAATAGGAGTCATCCTCTGACATGCCATCAATTCCAAATCGGAAAAGGGCTTTTTCTACGATTAAAGCAACTAGCTCCGTATTTTGAATGCCGAATTTCTTTTTAATGCAAGAAAAATCTAACAACTGTAATAAGGTTTCCGCATTAAAATTTGACTCACTCAAATTTAAAAGTGACTCAAACGCTTTTAATGGACTATCCCCTTGTAAATAAATAGAATCAGCTATCGTATATTTAAATTTCTTAGGTGCAGTATCAAACACTGCACTTATATAAGATGCATATTCATCAATATCACATGTCACCACAATGTCCTTTCCTGTAATGGTGTTGTCATTTTCTACAATATTCAATATTGCATTATATAATGCTTCTACTTCCCTTGCCTTATTATAAGAAGAATGTATTTGTAATGATTTGTCATTTAAATCTTCCTCCCTAAAAATGGCAGTTTTTTCAATATTATTTGATAAAATGTCATTCTGTAACTTTCCTAATAATTTTTCGGCAGAAACAGGTATGAGTTCGCCGTTATAATTATTAATATTCTCCTCATTTTTGAAGAATAAATAAAAAGTGTCTTGGATTACCTTACCCCAATTGGTTAAAATATCATTTCCTTGTGTAATTGCTTTATTGGGATATTTTAAAGCCCATTGATTGATGGTTTTTTCAGGCTTGTCTTCGTACCAATACTCCTCCGGACTTGGATTGAGTAGGTAAAAATTTAAATTAAACTCTTTTATAATTGAAAGATTTTCAAAAATTTCAAAATGGTAAGGAGTGAAAATTG
>Ga0114971_10003570_pt1 | contig 10544 bp, 4 predicted proteins | sample M_140625_MF_Meta_FD_87320 | JGI IMG/M metagenome (GOLD analysis project Ga0114971, IMG submission 87320) | Freshwater microbial communities from Lake Montjoie, Canada to study carbon cycling - M_140625_MF_MetaG | ecosystem: Environmental > Aquatic > Freshwater > Lake | place: Lake Montjoie...
CCGCCGCTCCCCCGGCCTGCCCGATCGACATGCAGATGCCGAGCCAGCTCGCGCTGGCCAACCTGCAACGGTCCAAGCTCGCCAGCGCCACCAAGTCGGAAGACGCGCACAAGACCATGCTCGACGCGGCCAAGCTCCTGCTGGACCCCAAGACGGCCGCGAACCCGATGGGCCGCGACTATATGCTGGCCCAGATGCTCTCCCTGGTGATTCCGTTCGGTGGCGAGATTCAGCCCCGCGCCGCGGTTGGCTTTCCGGGTGCCGGAACCCTCGACCTCGCGGTCGTGGTGGACTCGCTCCTGACGATCGTCGAGAAGGGGAACCCGGCCTGCAAGGCGGAAATCGGTGAGTGGCGCCAGTACAAGCCGTATGTGCTGGACGTACAGTCGGCCTACCGCACGATGGGCACCGACAAGACGGACTCCGCCGAGTACTACGCCAATCGCGCGTTGATCTTCTCGAAGGAAGGGGCGCAGCCGTACGACGTGCTCTGGCGCGTGGCGCAGAAGAAGAACGACGAAGCCGGCATGCTCACCAACATGAAGATTGCGGCGGACAAGCTGGTGGGTGATACGGCCAACACCGCCGTGCGCATCAATCTGCTGTTCAACATGGGGCGCGTGCTGCAGGACGGCGCCGAGAAGAAGGCCGATCCGGCCAAGCTCGAGTCGTACAAGGCGTCGGTGGAGCCGTTCATGATGGTGCTGAAGGAGGCCCCGCTGTCGGAGGAGGCCCCGTTCGCGCTGCAGGGCATTGCGACGGCGGCGACGATGGCCAAGAACGAGGGGCTGGTGGATGCCGCGCTTGCGGTGATCAAGGCGAACCCGCTCAAGTTCAGCGATGTGACGTTGGCGCAGGCCGGTGTGCAGTCGACGCGGATGAACCGGAACGCGGAGGCCGCGTCGTTCTTTGAGTGGGCGATGAAGGTGAATCCGTACAGCCGCGACTACATGTACAACTACGCGGCCATGTTGTACGAGTCGAAGCGGGGGTCAGAGATGTTGCCCGTGGTGCGCAACCTGGTGAAGCTTGATCCGAGCAACTCGGACAACGTGATGCTGTTTGCGTACGCCTTCAAGCTCTTTGGCGATAGCGTGGAAGCCAACTTTGTGAAGCCGGCGGCCAAGGACTCCACCGCAGCATGGGCCAAGGCCACCACGTTGGCGGCGAAGAAGGCGCTCAAGTTTGATTCGCTCAAGACGTTACGCGCGGAGTACAAGCGACTGATCGATTCGGTCACGGCGTACAGCGGGCAGGCGGATGCGATGCTACAGCAGCTGACGTACACGCAGTTTGACAAGTACAAGGACAAGACGATCCTGAAGGGACAGATTCTGAACAAGGCGAAAGCCGCGCGCAGCTTTACGGTGGACTTCGAGTTCTTGGGGAAGGATGGCGTGGTGATTGAGAAGAAGAGTGTGACGGTGACGGATGTGAAGCCGGACGGCACGGGGAGCTTCTCGGTGGAGATCGCGAAGGGTGATGTGCTTGGAGTTCGGTACGCACCGTTAGCGAATAAGTAGTCGCTCAAGTGGTTGACTGTCCCCCTGCGAGCGTCTAACTTTCGATGCTCTGCAGGAAACGCGCTCGTAGCTCAATTGGATAGAGCATCTGACTACGGATCAGAAGGTTGGGAGTTCGACTCTCTCCGGGCGCATGTGTGGTTGAAACAGGTATTGGGGTGGTGTCGGTGCGCGTCAGACTTTACCGATTTCGGGGCGTAGCTTAGCCCGGTAGAGCGCCTGCTTCGGGAGCAGGAGGTCGGAGGTTCGAATCCTCTCGCCCCGACTGATGGAAGTGGTGGATTTACATGATGTTATAACAAAACGCCCGGCGAGATGATCGCTGGGCGTTTTGTTTGTAGGAAGCAAGTAGGAAGCCATTCGCGGAAGTCCGGTGACCAGATGGCAAACGCCCTCCGGCCCGTCGCTCACTTACAGACGGTCGTCGTGCCTCCCGTGATGACCGTGCCGCTTCCAGTGCTGCCGCTCGTGCTGCCGCTCGTGCTACCGCTCCCGCTGCTCCCAGTACTCGTGGTGACCCCGCCCCCGCTGCTGATCGGGCCAGTTGTGCAGGTCTTGGTCACGCCGTTGTAGGTCACGACCATAGTGGTGCTGCCGTCGGCGCGAAAGGTGAGTACCGAATGCATGCTGAGTGGCGTGGCGGCGGTAACGGTGACGACTTCATCGGTCGTGATCGAACCGCCGATTGGGATTTGCGCCGTCTTGCCAACTGGCGGAAAGAGCACGTTCGCGGTCACCGTGGACTGTACCATGTGGGTCTTCTGCGCGCTCGTGCCGGTGCCCAGCGTGAGATCGTTGGTCACACGCGACACGCCATTCATGGTGCGCTGCGCGGCGAGGAGGCCGCCCATGGTCATGTCGTCGGAGCGGTCGATGGTCGAGGTGCCGGCCATGATCGGTGGGCTCACAGACGTGGCAGTCCCCGCGGCCCCTGGTGTGCCAACCATACCGGTGACGGTCGGCATGGTGTAGGTCCCCTTGGCGGTGGTGAGCGTGCGGACCGCATTGATGCGCTTCGCATCGGCAGTGCTCAAAAAGGCGCCGCTCGCGTCGCTCAGCCAGTAGGCGCGGGTGTAGGTGATGCCGCTGGCGGTGACCGACGGGCAGACAAAGTTCTGGGTGGCGCCAGTATAGGTACAGGGCCCGGGGAGCACGCCAACGGGAACCGCGGCGCTCGAGGGGACCGCACCGGTTGCGATAGCCCCGGAGGACACATTGGCCGTGCTGCTGAGCTCACTCAGGACATTGGCCACGTCGAGCGTGGTATCGCTTGGCGCGGTGGATGAGCTTTTGCAGGCCGCAGCAAAGCCGACGACCGCGAGAAGTGCGTGTGCGGAGTAACGAGCAACACGTGGCATGGGTGCTCCCAGTCAGGGCGGGGATTCGGGTTGTTACCTTATTGTAGCACAGTATTGACGGGGGCGGTAGTTCTCCGTAGGCTACACGGTGGTGCATTACGCCCCCCCCCCGCAGTAGCAGGTTATCCCCCGCTCCACCCCCCTTCACACTCCTCAATGATGAAGAGAAAACTTCTCACTCTGGTGCTGGGCAGTTTCTTGCTGGCCTCACCAGCCCTCGCCCAACAAAAGACCGTCACCGGTACGGTGACGAGCGAGCAGGGGAATCCCCTGCCGGGCGTGCAGGTCGTCGTCAAAGGCACGACGACCGGTTCGATTACGAACAACGAGGGCGGCTATTCGGTCCGCGCCGCCGTTGGTCAGACGCTGCAGTACCGCCTGATCGGCAACGCTGCCGTGGAGCGTACGGTCGGCGCCGAGAACGTGATTAATGTGTCGCTGAAGAAGGTGGTCGCGAGCTTGGACGCCATGGTGGTGACCGCGCTCGGCCAGACCGCATCGCAGCGTTCGCTCGGCACCTCGCAGCAGGCGGTCCAGGGGCCAGAGATCGCCCAGACCCAGCGTGAGAACTTCATCAACTCGCTGCAGGGCCGCGTGGCCGGCGTCGATGTGACGAGCAGCTCCGGCGTGCCGGGTGCGTCGACCATGATCACGATCCGCGGCGTGAGCTCGGTGAGCTCGAGCAACCAGCCGCTGATCATCGTGGACGGCCTGCCGCTCGACAACAAGACGCTGGCGACCGGCGTGCTGGCTTCGGACGCGCCCGGCTCGTTGACTGCGTTCAACAACCGCGGCGTGGATTTCACGAACCGTGCGGCGGACTTGAACCCTGAGGACATTGAGTCGCTCGTGGTCCTCAAGGGCCCCGAAGCCTCGGCGCTCTACGGCATCGACGCGGCCAACGGCGCGATCGTGATCACAACGAAGCGCGGCCAGGCGAACGGCGGCTTCACCTACAGCAACAGCTTCCGCGTGGAAAGCACGAACGCGAATCCGCAGGTGCAGCGTGTGTACAGCCCGACCTCTATTTCGGGCGGTGCGCTGGGATCGTTCAGCTATTTCGGCGCACCGTATGCAGCTGGAACGGTGTTCTATGACAACATCAGCGGGTTCTTCCGCTCCGCGGTGACACAGAAGCACAACATCTCGTTCAGCGGTGCGGCGCCGGACGGCCGGATCAACTACCGCGTGGCCGCCTCGACGGACAAGCAGCAGGGTGTGATCCCGGGGGCCGACTACCAGCGCACGAACGTCACGGCGGCTTCGCAGGCGCAGGTCTTGAACTGGCTGAAGACGGACGTCTCGATGTCGTACTCGAAGGCCGACAACAACCAGGGGTTCAAGGGCACGGGTGGCCCGCTCCTCGGCCTGTTGCTCTGGCCGGCGACCGACAACGCCAAGGACTTTCTCTCGGCGGCCGGCACGCGCCGCCGGATTACGGCGCTGGCGACCGCGTCGGAAATCGACAACCCGTACTTCAACGTCTACAAGAACCGCTTGAACTCGTCCACGGGGCGCTTCATCCTGAACTTCGGGCTCGTGCTGACGCCGTTCAACTGGGGCGAGTTGAAGACGAACATTGGCGTGGACAACTACACCAATGCGAACCTGATTCTGCGTCACCCCGAGAGCGCCTACGGCTATACGTACAACGGCGTGCTCGACGTGGCGGACGACATGACGCGCAACCTCAGCGCACAGACGATCCTGAGCGTGTTCCCGAAGACCTACGCCCGCAACTTTACGGTGAGCGGGTTGGTTGGGCACTCGGTGGCGGATTACTACTCCAACACCGACGCGCTCAAGGGACAGGACTTCCTGGACCCGAACTTCGTGTCGATCAACAACACGAATCTCCGCACGAACCGCACGACGCTCTCGCAGCGCCGTCTGGTGAGCGCGTTCGGGCAGGCAACGTTCGATTACAAGAAGTACCTATACCTCAACGTCACCGGCCGAAATGACTGGACGTCGACGATCCCCGAGGGGTCGAACTCGTTCTTCTATCCGTCGGTTTCGATGAGCTATGTGTTCACGGATGCCTTCCCGACGCTTGGGAAGTACATGACTGGCAAGCTGCGTGGCGCGTACGCGGCGGTGGGTAAGGATGCCCGCCCCTACGCGTACAAGACCGCGCTCGAGTACAAGACGACTGCGAACGGCGGGTACGGCTACGGCTTCACCGGCCCGAACCTCAAGCTGATGCCGGAGTTTGCGAAGTCGTACGAGTTCGGCACGGAGTTGACCTTCCTGGACAACCGGCTGGGCCTCGACGTGACCGCGTACCGCAAGCGGACGGAGAACCAGATTGTCAACGACATTCGCGGGAGCTACGCGACGGGCTTCATTCTGTTCAACCTGAACGGCGCCTCGACGCAGAACGAAGGACTCGAGGTCACGTTCAAGGCCACGCCGATCCTGATGCGTGACTACTCGTGGGACATTTTGGTGAACTTCGCGAAGTCGCGCGGCAAGGTACTCGCACTGCCGAACGCGCTGCCGGAGTCGTACATGTCGGACACCTGGATCTATAACAACGTCCGCAGCGGCGTGATGCCTGGACTGTCCACGATGTCGCTGACAGGGTTGTACTACCTCCGCAATACCACGGGCGACATCCTGATCGACCCGACGACGGGGCTTCCGCTGCGCTCGTCGACGTTCATCGACCACGGCTATGATCGTCAGCCGGAGTATACGATCGGCGTCAGCAACACCTTCAAGTTCAAGAACCTTTCGCTCGACTTCCTGATCGACATCCGGAAGGGGGGCGACATCTTCAACGCCACCCAGCACTACCTGACGACGGTGGGGCTCGCCACCAGCACGTTGGACCGCGAGACCCCGCGCATCATCAAGGGTGTGTTGCGTGACGGCAAGGAGAACAGCACTGCGCCGACCCCGAACAACATCGTCGTCGTACCGGCGGTGCAGACCGGCTATTACACCGGCATGAGCGAAGAACTGTTTATCGAGAAGAACATCAACTGGATTCGACTCAAGGACGTGACGCTCCGGTTTCAGCTGCCCAAGGGCTGGCTCTGGAACGCCAAGAACGCGAGCCTCTTCCTGACCGGAACGGACCTCTACCTCAAGACCAACTACACCGGCCTTGACCCGATCGTCAACGGCAACTCGGCGGCAGTTGGTGGCGCGGGTGGTGCGGGGCTCGACTTCGGCAACTTCCCGATTCCGCGCGGCGTCAGCTTCGGCCTGAAGGTGGGTTTCTGACGCGCGCGCGCGGCAGAATCCTCCGATCCGTCATGAGAAACTTTCCCATTTCCTCATACCAGTCGATGAGAAAAATCAACGGTATACTACTCGCAGGACTCCTCGCGCTGCCCCTGAGCAGCTGCAAGGACTTCCTCGCGGTGAACACAAATCCAAACGCCCCGCAGACCGTGTCGGCGAATCTCTATCTCTCGCCGATGCTGCACTGGTTGGTGACCTCTCCGCAGTATGACGGCCGGTTCGTCGGTCGCATTACGCAAGAGTGGACACTGCCCGGGACCAGCCTCAGCACGTGGGATCGCATGGGCTACGACCCGTCGTCCGACAACGGCGCGCAGCAGTGGCGTGACGTGTACTGGACGCTCGGCCAGAACTTGGTGGACATGATGACCAAGGCCGAGGCGGAACAGCGCTGGGACCTCTTGGGCGTGGGTTACATCCTGAAGGCGTGGGGCTGGCAGGTGACGACCGACTTGCATGGCGAGATCATCGTCAAGCAGGCGATTGACGCCAATCGTTTCGCGTTTGATTACGACACGCAGGAGTATGCGTACACCGAGATCCAGCGGTTGCTGCAGCTCGCAATCACCAACCTGAAGAAGACCGACGGCGCCGTCGACGCGGCGTATCTCGGGCGTACGGACAAGATTTACAATGGCGACCGGACCAAGTGGCTGAAGTTCGCGAATGGGTTGCTCGCGCGGAACTTGAACCACTACTCCAACAAGTCGACCTATAAGCCGGCCGATGTCATTGCGGCGGTGAATGCCTCGTTTGTGAGCAGCGCCGATGACGCGCTGTTGGCCTACCCGGCGACACAGAACGACGACATGAACTTCCTGGGCCGTACGCGTGCCAACTTCCCGTCGTATCGGCAGACGGCATTCGTGGTCGGGCTCATGAGTGGTACGGCGTTTGGCGGCGCGGTGGATCCGCGCATGAGCCGTATGCTCTCGCCGTCGCCTGACGGCCTGTACCGTGGATTGGACATCAACACGATTGGCTTTGGCGCGCTCACCGCGGCGCAGCAGCCGAACAATTTCTTTGGCCAGGTCGGCGGGGCCACGGTAGCAGTTCCGAGCCGGTACATCTTTGATGACAAGACAAAGTTACCGGCGATGACCTACGCCGAGTTGCAGTTTATTAAGGCCGAGGCCGCGTATCGGTCGGGCGACAAGGCGACCGCTCTGACGGCGTACAAGAACGCCGTCGGCGCGCACATCGACTGGGTGAATGCGCGCAACAACGACAACGGTCAGGCGCCGACCCAGATTTCCTCGACTGAAAAGGCCACGTTCTTGGCGGATGTTCGCATTGTGCCGGCGACGGCGTCGGCGTTGACGCTCACGCAGATCATGTCGCAGAAGTACATCGCGCTGTGGGGTTGGGGCCACAACGAGATTTGGATGGATCTGCGCCGGTATCACTACACCGACATGGATCCGGCTGGTGCGGCACAGGTGTATCCTGGCTTCGCCGCTCCGACCAATCTGTATGTCGACAACAACGGCAAGATCGTACAGCGTATTCGTCCGCGTTACAACTCGGAGTATGTGTGGAACCGTGCAAGCCTCGACGTGATCGGTGGCCTGGCACTGGATTACCACACGAAGCCGATGTGGATCACTCAACCGTAACCCACACATGACCAAACTCAAGACTCTCGGGCTGCTCCTGAGCGCAGCCATGCTCGCCTCGTGTGGGACGTCGACGACCCAAGATATCACTGGACCGTTGGGCGGTGCCCGCATCAAGTTCTTCAACTTTGGCATCAATGCGCCCAGCGTGAACTTCTACGCGAACGGCACGAAGATGTCGGCCACGAGTTCGACGACCGGTATTGAAGCAGTGACCGGTGTGTCGTACGGCAGCGTGAGTGCCGGCGGCTACTACTCGACCATTGCCTCGGGATCTTACGCGCTGACCGGCAAGATCGCCGCGTTGGTGGACAAGGATCTCGTGGTGTCGTCGCTGACCGGCGTGATTGCTGATGGCAAGTTGTACTCGTTCTACATCAGCGGGTTCTACGACGCCGTCGCGAAGACGGCGGAAGGGTTCCTCGTGGAGGACGTGATGCCCGCGACCTTCGACTACACGCAGGCCTATGTTCGGTTCGTGAATGCGAGCCCGAACTCCAGCCCGATGAACCTCTTTGCCAAGAACACGACGACGACCACGGAAGTCCCGGTCGGCGGTCTCGTGGCCTATAAGGCCGGCGGAGCGTTTACTGCGGTTCCGGTCGCGGTCTATGATTTGAGCACGCGCGTGTCGGGGTCGAGCACCAACGCAATCGCCCGCACCGCGGTCTCGTTCGTAGCCGGCAAGTACTACACGATCACGGCGCGCGGCGACATGACGATTGTGTCGACCACGCTGACGAACCGTCCGACCTTGGACAACACCGCCAACCGGTAACGGTCGCGGGTTCCTGCTCGACGATGAAGCCCCCCAGGCAGTAGCGCTACTGCCTGGGGGGCTTTGTACTGTGTGTGTTGCTAGTTGGCGGGGACGGGGGAGTCGGGGTGGGCATTCCCGTGTTATTTTTGAGGGTTAGCATTCCCGGTGCCCTCTCGGTCCGCTCTCGGTCCGCTCTCGGTCCGCTCTCGGTCCTCTCTCTGTGCATGCATGCCTGATTCACGATCGCTGACGGGAGGAGCGCGTCTCGCTGCCGCGTTGGTTCGGTATGACGTGCGCACGCATTTTAGCACGCTCTTTACGCTCGCGGCGGTGTTGGTGGTGCTCGCGTGCAGCGGTGGGAGCAATACCACGCCAACGGCACCCGTGGTGCCGACGCTGGTGCCAGCCAAGTATCTCGTCACGAGTTCTGGTAGCGCTCCGACCGCGGGAGCGAGTGTCACACTCACGGCACAACTCGCGACGAGCAGCGGCGTGAGCGTTCCCACGAGCGGGCGCACGGTGAACTGGAGCGCGTCCGGCGCGGGCGGGAGCTTCGAGAGTTCCAGCTCAACGACTGACGCAACCGGAAAGGCCGCAGTGGTATTCACCACAGGCACAACCGCGGGGACGAGTTACACCTTCACGGCGACCGATAACTCGGCGATTACGGGGCAGTCCGCAGCAGTGACGACCGTGGCCGGCATCCCGTCGACGAGCGCGAGTACGGTCTACGCAGGGGCGCAGAGCATTCCCGCGAACGGAACGAGTACGGTCGTGATCACGGTGCAGCTGCGGGACGCGGCAGGGACCGCGCTCCAGGCGTCTGGGGGCACCCTCACGATGTCGACCAGCAAGGGGACACTTTCGGTGGTGACCGACAGTGCGAATGGTCGATACATCGCCACGCTGCGATCGACCTTCGGGGGAGCGCAGACAGCAACGGTCACCGCGTCGCTCGGTGGGTCCGCACTCACGCAGACCGCTGCGGTGAACTTTAGTGTTGGAGCGGCCGCCCAGTATGTCGTGACGGCGGCGCCGATCGGGCCGGCCACCGCGCCGGTCATCGGGCAACCGATGACCGTCAGCGCGAGGTTGCTCGACGCGTACGGCGCGCCGGTCCTAACGGCGGGGCGCGTGGTGACCTGGACAAAGCTTCCTAACTCCGGCAGCTTTGCCGCGACGACGTCCACGACCGACGCGTCAGGCATTGCCACGGTGTTGTTCACCAGCGACTCCCTCGTCAACACGTATTCGTTTACCGCAACCGAGAGCGGCGGGGTGAAAGGCAGCACCCAGACCGCTATTCGAACAGTCGCGGGTCCCGGTGTGAGCTACACCGTTGCAACGACAGTGACCCAGTTGGTGGCCGGCGGTACGGCAGCGTTCACCGCGCAGTTGCGCGACGCGGCCGGGAACGCGGCACAGGGGATGGGGCTCAATAAGACCGTGACCTGGTCGACCACCAGTGTGGGGGGCAGCTTCTCGCCCGCGACATCACCGGTCGACAGTGGCGGCATTGCGCGCGTGACACTCACGGTGGGCGGAACGGTGGGCCAGAGCCTCACGGTCTCGGGGACCGACGCCCAGGGAATCACGGGACGCTCACCGTCGTTCACGGCGACGGTGGGGACTGTCACGACCGTGCGCCTCACGAGTCAACGCATCCTGCTACTTCCTGTGGGCACAACGGGTCCGACGACCACATTTCAAGCCCTCAATGAGTTTGGTCTCCAGCTCCCGGTGTCGTTCACGTATTCCGCGCGCGGGGGTGCAGCGACGGTGTCGTCCAGCGGCGTCGTGTCGGCCGTCGGATTGGGCCAGGCAATGATTGCGGCCTTCGATCCGTCGGGCTTGGTCGGTGATTCCGCACTCGTAGCGGTGGTCGATCCCGCAGGCACCTACGTGCACACCGACCTCACCGCCTTTGATCTCAAGAAAGACACGGTGCGCACGGTAACGGTTCTGGCGGACATGCGCGCTTCCGGTGAAAAACTGGGGGCGATCACACTGCAGGTGCTGTGGGATCCCACGGCGC
>Ga0114971_10003574_pt1 | contig 10542 bp, 10 predicted proteins | sample M_140625_MF_Meta_FD_87320 | JGI IMG/M metagenome (GOLD analysis project Ga0114971, IMG submission 87320) | Freshwater microbial communities from Lake Montjoie, Canada to study carbon cycling - M_140625_MF_MetaG | ecosystem: Environmental > Aquatic > Freshwater > Lake | place: Lake Montjoie...
CAAGACCGGCACCCTCACACCCGTGACCCCGAACGGCCCCAAGCGCTTGGAAGTGAAGCGGGCGGGCGCTCCTGGTGCTCCTGGCGCTCCTAGCGCTCCTGTTCTTCCTGGTGCGACCGGCGTGCCCGCCGCGCCCGCCGCCGCAGCCAGCAACGACCCATCGCTGGCCCTGATGAACCCCGGGGACGAGGTGGTCACACCCGATCTTCCGCCGAGTGCCAAGGGATCAGGCTCCGCAACCAGTGCCCCCGCCGCGCCCGCACCTGTCAGTGTGGCTGCCGCCCCCGGAGCACGCGCGCCGTCTGCCGCCGAGCGCGCCGCCGCGGCCCGAATGGCTTCGACGAATGACGCGCAGCGTCAGGCACAAGCAACCGCCGCGGCCGCACGCGCTGCGGCCCGTACCGATGTTGACGGCAACCAGACCGGCTGGAGCGTCTTGTTGGCATCGGTCACTGGCGCTGAACATCAAGCGAACGCGAACGCCATTCGCGAGGAAGTGGTTCGGCGTTACCCGCAACTGAACGACGCCTACGTCAGCACCACACAACGCGGAAGTGTTGTGTTGGTTGGGCACTTCACGGGCCCACAAGATCCAGCCGCGCAAGCCGAGCTGAAAGTTGTCAAAGAGATCAACGAAGGCAACACACGCGCCTTCCCACGCGCCATGCTGACCCGCATGGGTGCAGGTGCGGAGGCTGGCCCACCAGGGCCAAACGACCTTCGTATTGTCCGGCGAACGCGCCCGAATGCAACGTTGTACTCCCTGCAAATCGCAGTATGGAGTGCGTTCGGAACGAATGAACTGAAGATGAGCGATATCAAGCGGTCTGCCGAAACCCTGTGTCGGCAATTGCGCGCCGAAGGAAACGAGGCGTACTACTTTCATGACTTTGACACCAAGACCAGCATCGTGACAGTTGGCGTCTTTGGTGCCGATGCGTATGACTCGAAGAGCACCCTGTACGCACCAGAGGTGGAGGCAGTCATGAAAAAGTTCCCCAAGCATCTGGTGAACGGAGAAGAACTCCTCATGCCAGTTGACATGCGCGACCCCACCGGAAAGACCATGCCGCAGTCGCCCCGGTTGGTGGAAATACCAAAGTTTTAATGCTCAATATGCTCGATACACGCCTTGGGAGCACTGTTGAAATTCTTGTCTCAGCACCCGTCATGCTTTGCAAGCAACGCGATGCGGCGGTTGCGGGCGCAACGCTCTTGATACTGATTGGCTGCTCGTCATCAACAGCACCAACAGTGCCAACAGAGACGCCACCATCACCAACGGCACGCTCGCCATTAGAAGTAACAAGCATCACTCCGCCTGCAGCTGTTCCGATTGCATCACCACGCGCCACTGTGTGGCTGTTCATTTCTACAGACTGCCCCATCTGCAACAACTACCAACCAGAGCTTGAGCGACTGCGCGCTCGCTACACGCCGCTTGGCGTCGATTTCATCGGCGTCTATGCAGAGGTGCCGGTGAGTGCAGGGGAAGTAGCAGATCACATTCGTCAGTTCGCGATCGCATATCCAACCGTGGTTGATGAGGACCACGCCATCCGAAAGCGGTTCGGTGTGCGGTTTGTTCCAGAAGTAGTAGTCACTGCAGGTGGGCGAGATGCGACGATCGACCCACGTGCGTTCTTGTACCGTGGACGCATCGACGATCAGTACCCGGAGCGCGGTTCGCGTCGGCCGAGTGCAACAACTCATGATTTGAACGATGCGCTGCGCGATATCACCCAGGGAAAGGCACCCGCCGCACGGGTGACCACACCCGTTGGTTGTGTCTTGGAACCATAAGAACTTTGAGCGTTGCAAAGTAGTAAGCCCAATGAACGCCTAGGCTGCCATTCATGCTTCATTTACTGGTGATTCTTGCGATACAGCCAGCACTCGCTCACGCAGCGGCGGATGTTGCCACGCCACCGCTGCCATCATCGCCGCCGCTATCGCAGTCATCACCACAAACACTCGAAGTATCGCCGCAAACAACGCCGTCTGGTTGGTCGCTCTATAGCACTCATTGTCTCGGCTGTCACAGTCCGGGCGGCAGTTCTCCGCTTCGAATGGATACGCGTGCTGCCATCGCACGCAAAGCGCCCACCATTGCAACAGTATTGCGCGAGCATTTCATGCCGCCATGGCTTCCAACTGGTGGCGGACCATTTCATCACGCAAGCATGACCGGCACCGAGCGCGCGGCAGTCGCCGCGTGGGCAGCCGCAGGTGCAACCGATGCGTCGCTCACCGCGACCGAAGTCACCGTATCGCGCGCATCACCGGAAGCACCGACATCACTCGCACCATCGGCACCTTCTACGCCGCCCACATCAGCAACCTCAACCCAAACATCAACCTCAACCTCAACCTCAACCATTTCCATCGCGACCAGCTGGGCGGTCCCCGCTGACGGCATCCACATGCGCACGTTTGCGATGCACTCACCCGCGCTTCCCGAGCGCGTACACGCAGTACACATGACGCGTGCCTCGGCCGCTGTGGAGCGCGCCATGGTGAGCGTGGATCCAAGCGGAAACGTATTGCATTTGGACAACATTGATCCCGGTGATGGTGCACACACTCGGGGTGATGGCCCAGTTTCCTCGGCAGGATCCTTCGCCATGCTTGGTGCCGACAGTGTTTGGGAGCTGCCTGATCATTGGTCGATTCGTCCCGGCCCCGGCGACTTGGTAGTTGAACTACACGCCACCGGGCGCGGCGTTGAAACGCCCGCTGCAGTGCAGTTGTCGTTTGATGCCGGACTACCGAACGACCGGCTCGCAGAAGTCTTTGCGGCTGGTCCACTCGGAGCGGTCCGAATTGAACGCACCAATCGATCCATACGGACCGAGAGCGCGCCACTGGTCGTGGATGTGGAAGCAGGTGTGCTTGGGTTGCGGACCGATGAGCGTTGCACATCCGTTCGCGTGTGCGCCGTAGCGCCCGATGGCGTAGAGCGAGTACTTCTGGATATTCCCGCCTACCGCGAAGGTCTTGATCGTTCCTATCGATTAGCTACACCGATCGAACTTATTCGTGGCACAAACATTCGTATTGACACAGTCCACAGCGATGAAGTTGCCGCAAGTCAATCCAAGCCCATGGTGATTCTCTGGTGCGCCCGCGCGGGCATTGCGAATGCTGCAGAGCGCACCACGGCGTCACTCACACCACTTGAGCCGATCGCCCCAGCGGACTTGGCAGGCACCGCATCAACCGATGGACTGACCTGGTTTGATGCAGTGGCTGCATGCAACACCCGCAGCGCCCATGATGGCTTGACGGCTGCCTACCGGATGGAGCACACACAGCGCGCTGAAGGCCACATCGTGCGCGCGCAGGTCACCCGGATTGATGGAAACGGCTGGCGCCTTCCCCAAGCATCCCAGGTCACCCCCGACCCAAATGCGGCAGCGGATCGGTGGCTATGGACCAAAGACCTAGATGGCTTATCGGCGTTCACATTAGTGGCTCCCCATGACCTTCGGCGCGATGCTTTGCCCCCAAGTTCGCGAATTTCCGGGGTCTTGGCGGCAATCGCCCGTCCCGTAGTGGCGAAGCCCGCCAAGTAGTTGCATGATTCAGTGCAGCCGTGTGGTGTTGTCCTGAACTCAGCCACCGCTACTTCGTAGCAAACTTCAGAGACCATTGAAATGAAGACTCCTTTCATCACCATCTGTGGCGTAGCACTCGCTTGCACCAGCGTCGGGTTTGCGGTTCCACCACTCGTTACGCAGTGGAAACTCAATACCACTGGCGCCACCGGATACGGCGGCGCGCTGGCTGATGTGACCTTGGTTCGTTACTCCTCTTCCAATGTCTATGTCACTTGCAGCGGTATCCCGAGTTACACCATTGGCCCGTGGAACAGTCCCAACACAGCGACAGCTCTGAATTGGGTTTACAAACTTCCACTAAATCCAGTGCAAAATACCGGCACCGCCACAACGGTCGGCCTGGGTCATGCAGCAGTGCTCCGTGATGGAACTGCTATTTACAACGCACGCGACGCTCGCAGTTACAACAACCTGGGCATCTGGAATCAGACAGCATGGGTCTTCGAACGCGGCAGCTTTGATAGTTGCTACGGTCACCCATCGCCGGGACGCGAATACCACCCGCACGCATATCCAACATGCTTACTTGGTGCAATTGATGTCACCAAACACTCGCCGCTGATTGGGTTTGCCTTCGACGGATTCCCAATTTACGGTCCGTTTGGCTATGCAAACGCGGATGGAACTGGCGGCGTCACTCGCATAACGTCAAGTTTCCAACCACGCCAACTCACCGCGCGTACCCCGCTTCCAAACGGAACGCAGCTCACAGCAAGTCAGTACGGACCCGCAATCAGCACTGCGTTTCCACTCGGTTGCTACGTTGAGGACTGGCAATACATCGCCGCGAGTGGTCACCTTGATCAACACAATGGTCGCATGTGCATTACGCCGGAGTATCCCGCCGGGACCTACTGCTACTTTGTCACAGTGAATGCAGTGATGGAACCTGTGTATCCGTACACATTGGGTGAAACCTATTACGGCGTGGTTCCTGCAGGAAACACTGGTCCAAACAGCGGGCACAACACTCCCGGCAGCGGTGAGTCGGTGCAGACATTGGTGGGTGCGCTGTGCGTTGCAGACATCGATGGCTCGCGCATCGTTGATGGAGCAGACCTTGGGTCGCTCTTATCAAACTGGGGTGATGGTGGCGGTGCTGGTGACCTGGATCGCAATGGCGTCGTCAATGGTGCTGACCTCGGCTCGTTGCTCGCAGGATGGGGACCGTGCCCGTGACCCGTCGCGCTGGACTATCACTCTTGGTGTTGGCCATCACGGCAAGTGCAAGCGCAGGCGGTAGCACGTGCATCGGTGACCTCGACAACAACGGCATGGTCAATGGCGCCGATCTTGGGCTACTGTTGAGTGCTTGGGGAACACCCGCGTTTGACCCATCCGGCGACGGGAACGTCGATGGCACTGACTTGGGGATGGTTCTCGCCGCATGGGGCTCGTGCCCAGCAGCCTTAGAGTGGACGATTGTTACCCAGCTCACATCAACATCCACTATTGCACTTGATTCCACCGGCGCCACGGTAAAGACATGGACCGGTGGCGGCCAGGGCGCCAGTGTTGCGTACCTGCGACCAGATGGCTCATTGGTTCGTCCGTGCGTTTATTCAGCCGGATCCCTCAATTCGGCGGGTCGTGGTGGTCGAATTCAGATCTTCTCGCCAGCCGGAACACTGCAGAATGATCTACTGGTTGCCACCAGCACGTCGCAGCAGCACCACGACATTCGGCCAATGCCGAACGGAAACATTCTCTGTGTCGTCTGGGATGTTCGATCGGTAGCGGAACAAACCGCCGCCGGTCGGATCAACGCTACAGCCTCGGTGTGGTCTGAGCAGATTTTGGAACTCAAGCCCACAGGCACCAATACCTATGACATCGTTTGGCAGTGGAAAGCCTGGGACCACCTTGCGCAAGATGTTGCACCTGGATCTGCAAACTACACCACCGTTGCAAGCCACCCAGAACTGATCGACGCAAATTACAGCCCCGCCGCCTCGCCGGTTGATTGGATTCACATGAATTCCATCGACTACAACGCTGAGCGCGACGAAATTGTGGTGAGCTCGCGTTCGTGGTCAGAACTGTGGGTGATTGACCACTCAACAACTATTGCGCAAGCTGCTTCGCACACCGGCGGCGCGCGTGGTCGTGGCGGCGATCTTCTTTATCGATGGGGCAATCCATTGGCCTCGCGCCGAGGAACCAGTGCCGATCGCAATTTCTATGTGTGCCACTCCGCCACGTGGATTCCCACTGGAATGCCTGGCGCGGGCAACATCATGGTGTTTAACAATGGTGATCGCACTGGCAATACCAACGATTGGTCACAGGTCGTAGAACTTGCCCCGCCACGTGAAACATCGGGTGGCTATGTTGTTCCGACAACCGGCGCGTTTGGCCCAGCAGTCCCCACCTGGACGGTGGGTAGCGCGGGCGCATTCTTTGGTGGCCCAACGCAATGCGGGGCTTTCCGGACACTCAACAACACCACGCTCATCACACTGACTTCTTCGGGCACACTGTTTGAAGTAGATGCTTCGGGGAACACCATTTCCACGCGGACCCTCACTGGCAGCATCGCCCGGGTACCGCGCTATCGGCAGGTGAACGGCTTGTGGATTGGCCCGTGATGGTGCTTGATGACCACCGCTCGTACACTTGCGCGTCGTGACGGCAGCACACCACATCCTTGGACAATCGCGCGCGCTACGTGCGCTCGGGTGTGCGCTTGCAAGCGGGCATGTGCACCACGCATGGATATTTCACGGCCCGGCAGGCGTTGGGAAGTTTCGAACCGCCGAGGAATTCGCTCGGATTCTGCTTGATCCAGCGAGTACTTCCATCAATCGTGAAACATTCCAAGCACCGCGCGATACCCCGTGCGCACGATTGATTGACGCTGGCACGCATCCAGATTTCCACGTCATCCGCAAAGAACTTGCTGGCATTAGCGAGAGTCGTGAGTTGCGCGACCGCAAGCAAATGAACATCCCGCTTGAACTGCTGCGCGAGCGGATGCTCGGTGGCGTTGCCAGTAGCGGTCGTCATCACGAAAGCGGAGTGTTCCGCACCGCATCGCTTGGTCATGGCAAGGTGTTCATTATTGACGAGGCCGAACTTCTTGATGCCGATGGCCAGAACGCCATGCTCAAGACTCTTGAAGAGCCGCCTGCCGGAACCACGATTGTGTTGGTGACGCAGCAGGAAGATCGCTTGTTGCCAACCATTCGCAGTCGATGCCAGCGTGTTGCATTTGGCCCACTCGGCGCACCGGAAATGGCGCAATGGTGGCAGATCGACGGCCCGACGCTTCCCGATGATGACAAGTCGTTCATCGATTCCTTTGCCGAGGGATCACCAGGCATGGCGACCCGCGCCGTTCAGCACGGGATTGCTGCTTGGAATGCCGAACTTTCCCCCCTCTTTGATGCACTTGAGAGTGGTCGCTATCCGCCCGGTTTAGCGGACCGAATGGCTGAAATTGCCGACGAATTTGCAAAGTCGATTGTCGATGCAGACGACAGCGCGTCGAAGGAAGCAGCAAATCGCTTGGGCGTGCGTTTGCTCGCGCAGCTGCTTGGACTGCGCGTGCGCCGCGCGCTGGCAGCCGCGGCGGCTTCCAATGACGCCGGCGCGTTGGAGCGCTGGGTTGGTGCCAGTGAAATCCTTGCTGAATTCGAACAACATGTTCGTTCGGCGGTGAACTTGAAGCATGCATTCGCCAATCTTGTTGCGCAGTGGGTGAGTCAACTGGCTCCAAAGCAATCAGCGACCGGAGCCGGCCGTGGCCGCTGAGATTGAACGTGTCTACTTGCTGCGTGCATTACCTACACCCTTGCCACTCGGCGAAGTGTGGCGCATCGATCAGGGCTATTTGCCGCTCAACTCCCAAGTGGTTGATCGCCATTCGCATGGCTTAGGCGCTCCCATCGCTCCGCATCCACTTGAAGGCCGCCTACGGCGCATCACGCATTCTGACGGCTCGGTCGAACATATTCACACCATGAAGAGTGGCATTGGGCTAGTCCGTCAGGAAACAGAGCGCAGCATTGATCCTGAAACATTTTCACTCGAGTGGCCACGAACCATCGGCCGCCGGCTGGAGAAGGTGCGAACACGAATATCAGTCGGCGACCGCGTATGGGAAATCGATCAGTTCACCCAGATTCCACTGGTGCTCGCCGAGTGTGAGTTACCGTCAACGGACGCTCCTCTTGATATCCCAGACTGGCTTGCGCCCTTCATCGTGCGCGAGGTCACTGAGGAGCCTGCGTTCCGCAATGCCGAGATAGCGCTCCGTTCTGGGTTGTTGACGGGGCAATAATCCGCGGATCGCGCGCGTGGTGCGCGCCGCGCGATTTCCGTTACGATTTGTGCCTCAATCCTGCGGCCAGTGCCGCGTCACCAAGGCAAACACTATGTCCTTCACCTGCGCCATCGTCACTCCATCCGACGCCATTCTTGACACCCCTGCTTCCTATGCAAGCTTTGAAGCATGGGACGGTCAGCAGGGTGTTGCATCGGGCGCTTCGGCGTTCCTGACCAAGTTGGGAACCGGTGTGGTGACTGTGCAGACCGATGGCGGCGCGTCCCGGGTGTTCGTCCTTGATGGCGGGTTCGCGCAGATGGACGGCAGCCGCCTGACCTTGCTGACTGAGAAGGCCATGGAGGCCTCCGGTATCGATATCACCGCCGCTGAACGCGAGCTTGCCGACGCCAATGCCAAGGTCCTTGGCTCTGGCGACCGTGCCGCAACCCTCGACGAGCGCGCATCGATTGAGCGTGCACAACGCCTTGCGCGAGCCAAGATCATGGCCGCTCAGGCTGCCCGGAAGTGATCGTTCGATTGGCGTGGCAACCTGATGCGGCGGTTTTTGGCACACTACACCCATGACCCAGAAGAGCGCACCTGCGCCCTCGACCTTTGCACTGATGGCCGAATCGGCGGAGCAGGCGATTCCCTGCTTTGACCTGCCGTTAGAGCAGCGCGTCGAAGCAGTATTGATGGTGGCCGATCGCCCGGTCTCCGAGTCACGCGTTGCTGAACTCTTGGGGATTATTGATGTCGCCCCTGTGAAGCGCCGCCGCAAGAAGGCTGACCCGAACGCTGATTCTGAATCGGAAACCGATACAACAGTGGCACCGGTGGCTGAAGAACCAGCGGCCGAGGAAACGCCACAACAGAAGCGCGCAGCCGCGCAAGTCCGCGACGCGATCGATGCATTGAACGTTCGGTATGCGGCAGACGGTCGAACATTCCGTATAGAGAGCGTGGCGGGTGGTCGTCAATTGATGACCTTGCCTGCGTTTGGACCAATTGTTGCGCGCTTGAAGGGCGTACGAGAGCAGGGCCGGCTGACACAGGCTGCACTGGAGACCCTGGCGATTGTCGCGTATCGGCAGCCGCTGTTGCGCGCAGATCTTGAATCAATCCGCGGCGTAGCGTGTGGCGAAGTCTTGCGCAGTCTGATGGAACGCCGCTTAGTGAAGATCGTCGGTCGTGCCGATGAGGTTGGCCGACCAATGCTGTACGGAACCACCACTGAGTTCCTGAAGCAATTTGGCATCGGCAAACTCGACGATCTGCCGAACGCAAAAGACCTGAAATAAGCCGCCCTGGGTGGATGTGGTGGTATTCGTAGCGTGCATGCGCTGTGGTGATCTCATGAAAAATGAGCCGGGCGGCATTGCGTATGACCGCAAGCCGCCCAGCAGGCGTGTCAGAGAAATATCAACCCCGTCATTCGCGCCGTCGTCGGCGCTGGCGCAATCCAACCAGTGCAAAGGCGGCCACGGCACCCGGCGCCGGAATTGCCTCCAGGACGAAAGCCGTTGTCAGATCAACCTGATCTCCGGCACCAAGCTGAAAGATCAGATGGATTCCCATCGCGTCACCCATGGCCATTGCTGGTTGGGTGGGAATGGGCTGCCCAAACGCTTCTCCAGGAATCGACGCAACATTGTCCGCGGCGGAAGTCACCTGAAACGGTGCATTCAGTAGCGACGCAATATTGTTGTTGATCGAACTAGCACGAATATAAGCAGTCCAAATGGAATTGCCGTTTGCTGATGCAAAGAGTCCACCATCTGAATTGCCTGTGAGCACGCCACTGACGGAGCCACCAGTCAAGCTGCTGGAACCGTGTGCGAACGTGCTTGCGCTGATATCAACAGTGAATGTCTGCACCGACGCCGATGCGTTGATCAGCGTGATGAAACCTCCAAAGATCGCACGATTGGTACTCGTGGTATCCGTAGCGGTCAGCGTAAAGTTCGACAAGAAGCCAGTTCCAGCAAGCGTGCTGTTGTAGCTGTATTGAAAGGGGTCGCCCCCCGGTGAACCGACGGGCGTAGCAGATGCTGAGCCGCCTGAACTTCCGGCAACAGAAATCTGCACCACGGGTATGCCCGCGATTGCTGATCCTGTCAGGGCAGTCACTGCAAGTATTGAACTGAGACAGAACTTCATCTCGGGCCTTTCCCTCATCGGTATATCAATGCTGAACCGAACGATACGACTTTAGAACTCTCTGTTCCAAGGCGTCACAAGCAAGCAACCAATGTGACCGATCAACTCTTTCGGCGCCGACCATTCGCCGCATAACCCGCACAGGCCAACATAGCGAGGGCACCAGGTCCCGGAACTACGTTGAATGTGTAAGCGAATGAAACCGCATCGCCAGCGCTGAGCGTGAAACGAAGAACCACGCCCGCATTGCCATCAGCCGGCACGCCGGAGGGCAGTGGAACGTTGGCGAAACTGGCGGGCACAGTGGCGCCGCTCAAAAACTGCCCGACCGTAAATCCGAACTGGGAGTCCCAGAGCGTTTGCACGGCGACGTCGTTGATAGTGGCGGTATAGATGGCATGACCGGTAGGATCAGTACTCAGCGATGCACCGTTCCCATTCAGGTCGGTGAGTGTTGTGGTGACTGAGCCGTTCATGACGTTCCCGCCAGAACCA
>Ga0114971_10003576_pt1 | contig 10540 bp, 6 predicted proteins | sample M_140625_MF_Meta_FD_87320 | JGI IMG/M metagenome (GOLD analysis project Ga0114971, IMG submission 87320) | Freshwater microbial communities from Lake Montjoie, Canada to study carbon cycling - M_140625_MF_MetaG | ecosystem: Environmental > Aquatic > Freshwater > Lake | place: Lake Montjoie...
CCTGTACCTGTACCTGCACCTGCAAATTTTAGTAAATTTATGCCATATGTGGATGTTGGTGCTTGGCCACCACCTGATCTTGTTGATATATATAAAAAATCAGGTGTTAAAGCATTTACATTAGCATTTATAATTGCAGGAAATGATAATCAACCATCTGTTGCTGGAGCATATAGTTTAAATACATCGTTTTACTTGGATAAAATTAATGCAATTAGAGCAAGTGGTGGGGATGTATGTTTTAGTTTTGGCGGAGCAGCTGGTAGAGAAATGGCTCAAGTTATAACAGATGTAAATGCTTTAGTACAAGCTTACCAATCAGTTATCAATAAATATTCATTAAAATATGTTGATTTTGATATAGAAGGTAATGCATTAGCAGATCAATCAAGTATTGATAGAAGAAATCAGGCTTTAGTTATTTTACGAAAAAACAATCCCAATTTATATATAGCATATTGTTTACCAGCGACAACTACTGGATTAGATGGCAATGGGTTAAATGTATTGAGTAGTGCTAAAAAGTTTGGATTTGTACCAAATGAATTACGTATAATGACTATGGATTACGGTTCACCTGCTATAAATGGGTTGATGGGACAATATGCTATTGCAGGTGCTCAGGGTACACGTAATCAATTGATTAATTTAGGAATGTCAAATGTTACAGTGGGTATAATCCCAATGATTGGTCAAAATGACACACCAACAGAGATTTTTGATTTACAAGATGCTCAGGCAGTAGTAGATTTTGCTAAAAAAAATAGTTGGGTTAGCAGACTTAGTTTTTGGAGCATTAATAGAGATATTGCAAATAATACAGTATCATCTATTGCTAGTGGAAGTCATAGTGGAATCCGTCAAGTAGCGTATGCATTTTCAAATATTTTTAAACAAGTAAATGTATAAAAGAAAATGAAAATAATTTTGTAAATTATAATATATAAATGGCATCGAGGAAATCATTTGAAATATTCCTTTATAAAAATAAATTAAATACAAAAACATTAATTGATATTCTACCCGAATTATCAAGTAAAACGATTGAATTACTTGGTAAAGATCTAAATATAAATCTAAATGCAAATGCAAATGTCTCAGATTTTTATATTTTCAGTGATGGTGGATGCAAAGGAAATGGTAAACGAAATGCTAAAGCTGGATATTCTGTATTTTTTACAGATGATTTGGATTCACCATTTTATAATTTTAATACAACACGATTAGTTGTAACAGATCCTACAAATAATAAAGCAGAATTGTCTGGTATTAAATGTATTTTTAAAACTATTAATGAAAATTTAGATTTATTTAAGAATATAAATATAATTATTTGTACAGATAGTATGTATTCTATAAATTGTCTTGAAAAATGGTACAAATCTTGGATTAAAAATAATTGGAAAAATTCAAAAGGAGAACCTGTTAAAAATCAAGACTTGATTAAACAAATTTTAGAATACAAAACAAATATTGATAAAAATGATATCAAAACAACATTAAAACACGTATTTTCACATACACAGGAACCAAGTGATAAAACATCACTACATCATAAATTGTGGTATGGAAATAATCTTGTTGATGAAAATATTAACAAAATATTAAATTTAGAATGTTAGTTAATTGATTTTTATTTAAAATAAAATGAATAAAAATATAAATTAAAATAAATTACAATTTAAAATGATTTGCTTAGTTATTTCAATTGCTCACCCCTGTTATAAACGACCAAGTGTTGAAACTAGTATTTATTTTTTTGAAACTGAACAAGAAGCTCTTTCTAAATTAAAAGACTCTAAAATTACATTTATTGCCGATTTTGATACAAGTGAAGATCCTAGAATTCAAACTTTAACGACAGATAGTTCTGATGAATTAATTGACGAATTCTTTAAAGAAGTATCTGATATTGACAATTTCTATCGTAATAGTTATATGGATAATCCACCATTTTTTGGGGAAATAACTAAAGTTGCAGCTGGTACAAGTATAAACTTTTAAAAGTTATTTTGATAAAACTTTTAAAAATACAAAAATACAAAATTATTTACTTGTAAAAATACAAAATTATTTACTTGTAAAAATACAAAATTATTTACTTCTAAAATACAAATTTCTTTTGTCAACACAAGATGCAAGATCATTTGATAGTCCTAGTTCTTGTTGTAATTTAATTAAAGCTCTTATTTCTTTCGGAAGACAACTTCTTGTATATCCAAAACCATCCATTCCTGGAACTACTGTACCATAATCACCAATTCTTTTATCTAGTTTAAATAAACTTTTTAAATTTTGATAATCAACACCCATTGTATCGCAAAGATCGTATATTTCATTAAAAAATGTAATTTTTGTAGCAAAAAATGTATTCAAAGTATATTTAAATAATTCACATTCTTCAAATGTTTTAAAATAAAATTCAAAAGGTAATTCAGTTTCGTCTAGGTATTTGTGTTTATAAAGATAATTTGTAAAAAGATCTTTTAAATTATTTATTAAATCCTTTTGATTTTCATGAATCCCAAACAATACAAATTTAGCAGAATATATATCTTGTTTAAAAGAAACTTCCCTTAAAAATTCTGGACAAAATACTATATCTAATTTTTCATTATTATATTTATTATAAAGATCCCTAGTAGTACCGGGTTTAATAGTAGATTTTAGAATAATAATTGATCTTTTGTTAACAGCCAATGATAATTGTCCAATAACATTTTCAACAATGGATGTATCACACTTTCCTTCAGAATCACTTGGTGTAGGAACACAAATGAAATAATAGTTAATATCTGATGTACTTTCACTAAAATTAACAACCTGTGGTATATTATTAAAATAATTGAAATCTCCAGTTTTTAATTGTGTATCACATACATTAAATTCTACATTATTTTTTTCACATAGGAATCCACACGCAGATCCCACAAAACCATAACCTAAAATATTCACAGAAATTTTTTCTTTATTCATTTTAATTATTAGTTAAAATGATATTAAAAATCAGTTTTTAACTAATTAAATTTATAATGCATTTCATTCAAAGTTTTTCTTCTTCAGTAAAATGCTACTTTATTGTTGGTTCAACTACTTTTTACATTTTGTGCAAATTCAAGTGTTTCCATTGTTTGGTCGCAATAGTTTTCTTCTTGTCTTACGCAACATAATGTAATAAATTTAGTGGGTCTCCATGTAGTATCAGATTTATTTTTATTAGAAAGATTATCTAAAAACTTTAGTATAGGTATCATTAATGAATTATTTGACCCATCTATTTTTTCATCTTCATCTTTTGGTTGTACAAAGTAATTTTTGACTTTATACACTACATTGTACCTTTTATCAATCTTCTGTTTAGGAGTTTCCGTTTGCTTTCCATTTTTAAGATTAAAATAATAAATCAAATGATTAATAGTTTCATTAATGTAAAACCCTTCATTTAAAATTTCAAATACAGCACTTGGATCATAAGTATCTTTATATTCTGGTTTTAATGACCGTTCTACATTGCTTACCCCACCTACAGGAGATGGTGCCATAACACTTTGAATAGTATTACCTCTGGATGTATCAATAAATGTATTAAATATATCTATGGGAGATTCTCTTCCAGCAGTATCAACTATTGTTATATATCCAATTTTACCGTTTGTAAATTGTATTTCAAATACAAAATACAAGTGAGATCTACTTGAAACTTGATTATTTGGTGTCATTTTAATTCTTTTATGTTCAATTCTATACTTGTCAATGATATCTGTAAGGGCATATATGTCAGCTACTTTAAGATCTTTAATATTGATATAACTTGGTATACTTTTTTCAAAAACATTTTCATCTCGGGATACGTCTTTTAATTGAGGGACCTTGTTTATTAAATTATGTATGTTACCAGATACTTGACGATTATTGAAATTAACACGGTTATAATATTGTTCAAATAAATATTTTAGTTTAATATTTGAAACACCTTCTAAATTAGCTAATCCATAATGTAATATACCAGGTGATCCCTTACTTCCTAATAGACTAAAACTTTTCCCGCTACCACTTAGCCCATATCCAAATAAAACGATAGAATAGCCATCTTCTACTTGTTTAAATGTACTGTACAAACCAGGGCTTATAGAATCTGATGATTCAATTATATTATTTATATTTACTTGTAATGAATCTGAATTTGGTATAATAGTTCCTTGTTGACCAGTATATATATCCAAATTAGTATAATCTTCTTCAAATATACCATAAAAATCTCCAAATGAACGCCTTTCTTTATATTTTGTATCTGGATTAGATGAACAATCTATATTTAATGATTTCAACTTTTTATTTTCAACTGTTTGTAATTCTACTGTGTGATTTTTACTTTCTTTTCCTATTAATGGTTTGATTCTTATATAAATTCTTACGGCACCAGATAAATCTTCATAAATATTTGTTAAAAGTCTATCTTGTTCTCTGTAATCTAGCTTATTAACATTCCAATATTCTAATAAATTACTTAGGTCTCGACAAAAACTCTCAGGAACTCTATTTCTACTAGTTTTTGATTTTAAATATTCAAAATTAGGACTCTTTATATAATCTGACAAGTTTAAAAATCTAATATGATTTGTAATTTCAGTTTTTATTTTTTCAAAATTTGTTTTTATGGATGTTTTAATAGTATCATTTAAATTATTAAAAGATCCCAAATTATTACCAATAATATCATCTAGAATTTTTATAATTTCTTGTTTCCTAAAGAAAATATTATTTAGGGCTACAAAATTGGTAATAATACTATAACAATTATCATAATCAACTTGTGTTTCTATACGAGTATTGTTATTTTGTAATAATAATTTCTCAACTTCTTGTAATCGTTTTTGTAATGTTGCAATTTCCAATCCTTGTTGTTTTTTTTGTTGTTGTAATGTATTTATTTCAGATTCCATTTTAGAATTACGTTCTGCAAAAGATGATTTTTCAGACGTAAGATCTTGAATATTTTTATCCATTGATTTTATTTGTTCATCTTTTTCTGATAAATGTATCATTTGCTCATTTATCGTTTGTTTTAATGCAGTTTCTATATCAACTATATTTTGTTTTAACCTTTGTATTTCTTTATCTGATAAATTGCTTGATTCAATATTGGTATTTAAAACACCCTTTAGATTTTCCTGTACAGTTTTTAATTCTAATAACAGTTTTCGTTTATACTCTGTAACATCATAATTTATATTCTTAGACCACTCATTCCATTTCTTGTTGTAATCTTGTATAGCATTTATAATTTCTGTTTTTTCATTTAAAACTTTATCTTTACAACGTGTTTTATAACCATTCAATAATTGATTTTGTAATTCGTTTTGAGTTAACTCTTTTTTAACATTTGATAATTCGGATTTTATCATTTCAATAGCATTTTGTAATTCAGAAATAGTTTCTGTTTTTTCCTTTAATTTATTATCATATTCTGAAATAGTATCTTTATTGGACAATATATTATTCATCGACTCCTTTTCATTTTGTAATAATAAATCTAAACGTTCTTGTAATACTTTCCGTTCTTCTATATATTTTTGATTTATCCGTTCCAAATCTTGTATTTGTAAATCTTTGGATGTTACAAATTCCTTAATTTCATCTTTATACTTGTTAATTCCTTCTAAAATATCATCTTTTTGATTTATAATTTGAGATTTACATTCATCTAATTGCTTTAAAGTTAAAAGATACTGATCATTAATAATTTTAATTTTATCTTCGTATTGAGATTGGATAAAAATTACTTCATTTGATTTACTATCAAATAACGTTTTATATTCTTGAGATTTTTTATTATCCTCTTCCATTTTAATTTTTTTAATATCATTTTCAGATTTTTCAAGATCTACAGATTTTTCAAGATCATTTACAGATTTCTCATAATTGTTTACAGATTTTTCAAGATCATTAATTCTCATTTCAAGATCGTTTACGATCTTTTTATGTTCAGATTTTGAAACGGTTTCTTCTTTATTTTCAAATAATCGTAATAATCGTTGTTTGTCTTTTTCAGCAAAACCCCTTACAATTGGTAATTTTTGTATAATAGTCTGCATATTTTCATTGGAAAGTAAACTTGTATCTATTGGTTCTATTAATTTACAAAGCGTACCATTTGAATTAATAAATCCAATTACCAAGTTATTATCATCAAGTATAAATGCAAGTGCCCTAGATTGTTGAAATTTAAATGGCGTAAATATTACTTGTGGATAATTTTTCTTTATGTAATCTATAATAGATGTAGAATCCATGTTTATTATAGTTTATATAGAAATTAATTGTTTTTAAAAAACTTTAAATAACAGTAATAGTCAAAGAACCAAGATGACCTACAAGTTAATGTAACCTATAATGTTATTTTTTTGATCTGATATTAAATTTAAATTATTTATAATCATACCATCTGTCAATAAATGTTTTTCTTGTTCTTTTATAATTTCTTCCTTTAACATTGGTTTACATACTTTATGTTCTGTATCCCATACTAAATTATAATGCGTACAAGGTAAGCATCTGTTTTCATTTGGATCTAGTTGCTCTCCTTCTAAGCATTGAATTTGTCTGATAATGTGATCACCTTCCTTTTCTGTTAAAACAGGAGCATCGATAATAGATTTTTCAAGATCTTTAAAATCAGATGGTTTTACAATTGTTATTGTAGGTAATGTATCCGCTATTTTTTCTTCAATTACCGGTTCCGGTTTAATTGGTTCAGAAACAGTTGTTAGATCAGTTGTTAGATCAGTTGTTAGATCAGTTGTTAGATCAGTTGTTAGATCAGTTGTTGTCGGTTCAGGTGTTGTCGGTTCAGGTGTTGTCGGTTCAGGTTTAACTGTTTGTTCAGAAACAATTGTTGGTTCAGGTTCAGAAACAGTTGTTAGATCAGTTGTTAGATCAGTTGTTAGATCAGGTGTTGGTTCAGGTGTTAGATCAGGTGTTGTCGGTTCAGTTGTTGGTTCAGTTGTTAGATCAGTTGTTAGATCAGTTGTTAGATCAGTTGTTAGATCAGGTGTTGTCGGTTCAGGTGTTGGTTCAGGTGTTAGATCAGGTGTTGTCGGTTCAGGTTCAGTTGTTAGATCAGTTGTTAGATCAGTTGTTAGATCAGGTGTTGTCGGTTCAGGTTTAATTGTTTGTTCAGAAACTGTTGTCGGTTCAGGTTCAGAATCAGTTGTTAGATCAGGTGTTGTCGGTTCAGGTTTAACTGTCGGTTCAGGTTTAACTGTTGGTTCAGTTGTTAGGTCAGTTGTTAGATCAGTTGTTAGATCGGTTGTTAGATCAGGTTTAACTGTTTGTTCAGAAACTGTTGTCGGTTCAGGTTCAGAATCAGTTGTTAGATCAGTTGTTAGATCAGATTCAGAAACAATTGTTGGTTCAGAAACAGTAACTATCGGTTCAGAAACGGTTTTTAGATCGGTTGTTAGGTCGGTTGTTAGATCAGTTGTTAGATCAGTTGTTAGATCAGTTGTTGTCGGTTCAGAAACAGTAACTATCTGTTCAGGCTCAGAAACAGTAACTATCGGTTCAGAAACGGTTGTTAGATCGGTTGTTAGATCAGTTGTTAGATCAGTTGTTGTCGGTTCAGAAACTGTTGTTAGATCGGTTGTTAGATCAGTTGTTAGATCAGTTGTTGTCGGTTCAGAAACAGTAACTATCGGTTCAGGTTCAGAAACAGTTGTTAGATCAGGTTTAATTGGTTCAGAAAGAGTTGTAACTGTTGGTTCAGGTTTACTTTTTTCACCTTGTATTCCTTGTAGTCCCTGTAGTCCCTGTAGTCCCTGTAGTCCCTGTAGTCCCTGTAGTCCAGTGTCTCCTTTTTCACCAGCTTTGCCTTGTTCTCCTTTTTCACCATGTAATCCTTGTAATCCAGTGTCTCCTTTTTCACCAGCTTTGCCTTGTTCTCCTTTTTCACCATCTTTGCCTTTTTCACCTTGTAGTCCTTGTAGTCCTTGTAGTCCTTGTAATCCTTGTAATCCTTGCAATCCTTGTAGTCCTTGTAATCCTTGTTCGCCTTGTAGTCCTTGTAGTCCTTGTAATCCTTGTTCGCCTTGTAGTCCTTGTAGTCCTTGTCCAGGAGGCCCTTGTAATCCTTGCAATCCTTGTAGTCCTTGTAATCCTTGTTCGCCTTGTAGTCCTTGTAGTCCTTGTCCAGGAGGCCCTTGTTCGCCTTGTAGTCCTTGTAGTCCTTGTTCGCCTTGTAGTCCTTGTCCAGGAAGCCCTTGTAGTCCTTGTTCGCCTTGTAGTCCTTGTAGTCCTTGTAGTCCTTGTTCGCCTTGTAGTCCTTGTCCAGGAAGCCCTTGTTCGCCTTGTAGTCCTTGTAGTCCTTGTGGTCCAGGAGGGCCTTGTAGAATTTGTTTAGGTGTTAGATTGATAATTTTAATAGGTATTTTGAATTTTTTAATTTGGTTATTTTGATCAATTATACCAACTATATTGTCCAAGTCTTTAACTATACCGGAAATATTCATAAATGGTGTTATTGGTGGTAATTGTTTTGGTACAAGTTCTTTATTTATAGTATTTATAATTTCTTGTGATTCTTGTTTGTTGATATTTGAATTAATAGGTATAAAATCATTTTGTAAAGGATTAAATAAAAATTTCATATTGTCAGGTGATTGTAGTGGTTGTCCCTTTTGAATTTGTTTTTCTACTATTTTTTGTTCATCTTTGTTTATTGTTTGGTAATTTTTTAAAATATTTGGTAAAATACCATGGTGATCTTGTACTAAAGGTAAATTTTTACTAGTATAAATAGGTTTATAAAGACGGTGTTTTTGTCCAAATTTATTAATAAAACCTATAATACGATTTTTATGTTTTATAAATGCTCGAGCATTTCCGTGTTTAAAAGTTTTTGGAATATTGATAAAACTAGAAGGTGGGTGTACTATATCAGGATATAATCTCAAAACTCTTTCTAAACAGTGTTTAGCACTCTTAACATTATACAAACATTTGTCTTTATCAATAGAGAATCTTCTATTTTTTAAATTTTTGTATATTTTACCATTTGATTTTATTAATCTTCCTGTTATAGGATTTATATAGAATTTAGGATTAGTTTTACTCATTATATATACTATATTAATTATATATAAAAATAATTTAAAATAACTTAATAACTTAGTCAATTAAACAAATTGGTTCTTGTGTTTCCGGTTCTATTGGTTGTGATTGTGTTGGTTTTGGTAGTGTTGTTTCTGATATTTCTTCTTCTAATACGAAAGAAGAAATATCGTCTTCTATTTCGCAAACTGTTGAATCAAAACGGTCATAAAATTTTTTACTTTTAATTTTATGTATAGACTCTTTGTATTTATTGAAATTTTCTTCGGATTCTTGTAAATTCATAATAATATCCCAAGTTCGTTTAAGTTCTTCTTTGACATTATTAAACCAAATTTTACTTCTTTTTACTCTTTGGTTATTATATTTGGTTACAAAATAATAAGTTGGTATTAAATCTTGACGTAAAGACATTTGTTCATTTTTCCAATCTATGTATTCTTGAGTAGTTTTAATATGATGTGGTGAATAGATAAATTTAGGATCTGGTCCACTATTTGCTATTTGTAATACTATACCTTTAGCTTGTTTATCACCAAGATTTTGATCTATAAATCTTTGTTCTGATTCTAATTCTTCTATTTCACATTCAAAAAAATCACATACATCAAGGTCAATCGACTCCATCTGGATTTGTGTCTGTGTCCAGTAATGTATAGGGACTCGAGATTCGTCAATTTTTCTACTTTTGGGGCATTTAATTTCCAACATAACTCCATCTGGTGTAATTCCATCAGGACTTGCTGCTAACCATTTTAATCTAGAATGTGAAACAAGACCAAATTCTATAACTGTTGTATTATTTAATTGACAATAAAGTGTATTAGCAACTTCTTCGTATTTTTTACCCCAAAGTGTATAAATAGAATCTTTAAATACATTTTCGCCATAAAATGCCGAGCACTTTTTAATAATATAATCTTCTCTTGTTTCGTAATGATTTAATGGTGTAGTATCTTGGTATTTGAAATTTTTAATATTAAATTCTTCGACGTATGGTTCGCAAGTTTTTTTAGAAAGGAATAAACAACTTGCTGCCTCACTTGCCGTAACTCGTTTGTGTCTTGCGGTATACCATTCTGGTGTTCTTTGTTCGGGTTGTGGACGTTTTTGGAGTGCTTTTACCTTTCTTCTTAATTTTTTCAATTCTTCTTCTGAAGGTTGTTGCATTTAAATAATAACACTATTCTTTATATTATAATTCATTTTGTTTTTAAATTAAAATGTAAAAATTTACAAAAAGTTTAAATATTTTGCGTAAAATTACAATGATTCTGATGATTTTCAAAGAGTATAACGTCTTTTTAAATATGTTTTAAATTTAAAAATAATATACCTTATAGCGTTATAAACAGAATATAACAAGTCTAAATGATAGAAGAAATAAAAACAGATAATAATTGTATAGTTAAAGCATTTGAAAATAACCCAA
>Ga0114971_10003578_pt1 | contig 10535 bp, 11 predicted proteins | sample M_140625_MF_Meta_FD_87320 | JGI IMG/M metagenome (GOLD analysis project Ga0114971, IMG submission 87320) | Freshwater microbial communities from Lake Montjoie, Canada to study carbon cycling - M_140625_MF_MetaG | ecosystem: Environmental > Aquatic > Freshwater > Lake | place: Lake Montjoie...
ATCAAAAGGTTCTCCTTGATAACCGATGCGCTCGATACCCATGAACTGAACTGAATCTATCAGACCTTTGAATTCTTCAAGCGCTTCCACGGGATCAGAAAGATGAAGAGCAAGACCCGCTTCAACACCACGGTCTTTGGTTTTTTGAATAAGATCCTTCAATTTTTCTACATCACTTTCTTTATAATGAAAAATAATTCGTGAAGCACCAATATCAATCCATCGTTCATATTCCTTTTCAGGATTTGTGACCATCAAATCAAACTCAAAATCAAAATTCTCCCAGAATGGTAGCCCACGTTGCTGAAGAAGCATCTCTTGAAGTTCGCCACGTTCGTTAATATACGGCCATGAAGGAGAAGGACTGAGTCTTCCATCGCAAATATCTATCTGCACATTTCGCACCATGCCTTTTACTTGGAGAAGGTGTGTTTCGATGTCTTCGATATTTTCAGGAATGATGGCTGGTAGTATGATCATACAATGTCTGGCTTGGTATTAATGTTGTTAATGTTGTTAAAATTATCGAGCATTTCATTTCGTCTTTCGTATTTTTCTTCACCTTTGAATGAGTGAGAGAGCCAGATATCTACCGCCTCCTTGGCTTCAGGAATTGATAGGAAACGTGCACCAAGAGAGAGTACGTTTGCGTTGTTGTGTTCTTCGGACACTTCAAGAATCTTTTTGTCACCGCCATAGTAGACAGTAGCACGAATCCCCGAGAAACGATTTGCAGCCATTGCTTCACCTTCTCCTGATCCACCGAGGATGATAGCTTTATTCCCTACAATTCCCTTTGCCATATCATCTGAAAGTGCTTTTATAGCCTTAGGAATAAACTCCGTAAAGTCATCTGTCTCGTTGTATGAATCTGCTCCGCAGTCAGTTATTTCGGCACCCATACCTTTTTCATCACGAAGATATGCAACAAGTGCATTCTTGAGTTCAAAGCCGGCGTGATCTGATGCGAAGTATATTTTCATTATATTATAATTCTATCCTTATTCTTTAATTTTCAAACCATACGGAGAAATGTTGGGGTTTGATGGAGGATAGCATTCAAAGAAAGTGATACGTGTACATGCAACCCTTTCAGGATTCCACTCAATAGCTATGAAATATGCAAGACATAATACAAGAATTGAAAAGAGTATGGTGACAAAAATTGCAATTATTTTTTTAGAAAATGTTACCTGATTGTCAACTTTACTAAAACAACTCCATATACCGTATGTCAAAACCGATATGCTTAACCCGAAAAGAAGAGAGACTGCATATAGCTGAAAAAAACTATAGTAACAGTAGGAGACTGAGCAAATAGTTAGTCCTGGATATATGTAGTATGCCGATACTAAACCAATAACAATTGATATGATGCTTTTAAATTTTGTAGGGGTAAAATTCATAGGGCAATTAAAGAAAACCTCCTGTCTTAATCACATGTCGTACAAGTGTCTCAGTGTACCCTCTTTCATTGTCATACCAAGCAAGCACCTTCACAAGATTTCCTCCGACAACTCGTGTCATTGAAAGGTCGGCGATCGATGCATGTGGATTTCCTACGATGTCCCTGGAAACAAGTTCTTCATCTGTTGCTTGGAAGATTCCTTCCCATCGTTCTGTCTTGGCTGCGTCACGAAGAATCTGATTAACCTCTTCAACGGTTGTTTCTTTCTTTGAAATAAAAGTAATGTCGGCAAGTGAACCTGCAACAACTGGCACTCGCACAGAAATACCATCAAATTTTCCTGAAAGATCCGTGATGATTTGTCCGAGAGCCTTCGCAGCACCAGTAGACGCAGGCACCATGTTCATAGCTGCTGCACGACCTTCACGCATGTCTTTCTTTGAAGGAGCATCTACAAGAGCCTGTGAGGCTGTGTAAGCGTGTGTTGTATTGAGGATCGCTTTTTCAATACCAAGAGTCTCATTAAGAATTGCAACGACAGGGCTTGAAGCATTTGTTGTGCATGAAGCGTTTGAGCTGATTACTTTTTCTTTTAATGTATCGCAGTTGATAGATAGAAGTACCATACCTTCAGTCGCATCTGCTGGAGCGCCTTTTGCAGGGGCAGAGATCACAACTTTTTTAGCACCAGCTTCAATGTGAGCTCGAGCAGTAGTGTAGTCGGTGAAGAATCCAGTAGACTCCACAACTACATCTATTTCTAGATCTTTCCAAGGAAGAATCTTAGGATCTTTTTCGGAAACGTATCGAACAGTCTGACCATTGATGACAAGATTTCCTCCATCAACCTTTATATCCAAATCAGAAATTCCGTATACTGAATCGTATTTCAAAAGGTAAGCAATGTTGTCTATAGAAGTAAGATCGTTCAATGCAACTATTTCCACCTCTGGTCTGTCCCAAGCAGCTTTTAAAAATGCTCGTCCGATTCGTCCTGCGCCATTGATGGCAATTTTTATTTTCTTCATATCAACCAATTATACATGATATTTAACACTAAAAAAGCCGCCACGTTTTTTGGTTATTATAACGAGGCGGCTGGACGAAACTAAGCAGAACGACCTATTTACCGGCGACGGCGGCGAAGCAATGCTAAACCACCAAATCCCAGCAGAAGTGCGGACGTTGGCTCCGGAACAATCTGGATAACATCAATCCCACGGAAAGGCTCGTCAATTCCGTCATTCGACGGCTGGTTAAAGAACGAACCGACAGTGAAGACCATCGAGAACGGCGCCTCGATACCACTGATCCTGAGGATGTTCTCATCGAACTCGTTTCCGTTCGCTTCAGACAGGATATCTTCATAGTAACGAGTGCTATTCACCCGAACACTACTCAGACCCAAGGTACCGAGATCACCATCAGCAAATAGCCTGATGAAAATGTCGCCTCCGGGAACAAAACTGTCGCCCAAATCCCCTTCAAAGCGGATCTGGGGCACGGGCCACAGCGGACTGTTCTGGTCGTTCACTTGGAACACGATGTGGTGCGCGATGTCGACACTGAAGCCGATACTGATCGCACGATTCCACTCGCTGTACTGGGTAGACCTGATCTTGCTCGATCCTTCCCCCAAAATGGAGATCTCCGGCTGGAGGGTCGCAAGGAGCGCAGTCGCCTCGGTCATAAAGACCGGAATAGTGACTCCTGCACCCCACGCAAAGTTTGAAGCTGGAGCGAGGGTATCGAACTCGTACTCACGATGCGTTGACACCGTGACGGCCGCGAATGCGGAGACTGGCGCTACAAAAAATAATGCAGCGAGACTGATGTATTTCTTCATGGTTTTCAATGGACAAGACGCAACTTAATGCACTAATAAGGAGAGTCGAATTGGTTGTTGTTTAACCCACAAATTTGTAGGTAGTACTTTTATATTATGTCAATAAAAAATAACAATGTCAAGTATATATGAAAAATGGCGAAGATCAAAATGATCTTCGCCACACCCCTCAAGGGTCAAGGTTTGAGGGGAACCGCAATTGCCACACGGGCGCCACCGTGGTCGTTCCGATTGCTGGGGTAACTCAAATATAAACCAACCAAGCAATTACTAGAGTCGCCAGGGAACCAAAAACCGCAACCGACATTTTCGCCTGGCATACGACTCTCTGGAAACCATGTGAACGTCTCAGTATCTAGATATTTACCGGTAGCGAAGTGGTACACAGCCATAGCGAGAACGTAGCCTCGCATATCCAGATAGTTCTCACCAGTAGTCCGCAAGGTATCAGGCGACAGGTTCATACTTTCCCTATTTGGACGGACCGATTTCTCTATAAAGTGGAGCGTAGGAGTACCACTCGGCTCAGAACCAGAGTATAGCGAAACTTCGCTCTCTTCGAATACAACCAATTTTTGAGACCTGAGTGCATTATGCACAGCGTCTTTATTGTTCAGATTACCCGGATCAAATATCGGAATAACGCTATCCCACCGGAGTTCCGCAGGAATATCAAAGCGTTCCCGCAGATCAATATCGACACCTAAGTACTCCTTTGTGAACTTCTGCGTTTTATCTATCCACCAGTCTAAGTTTGTCACTGTGACAACTTCAGGCGGAGCAGGAACTGTTTCCTTTTGCGGAATAGTGAATCCACGAATAACCGCTTCTTTGATCTTATCGTGGTTCTGCTCGTAGTAGGCGATTACGTCTTCGCTGAGCTCGGGGAGCATAGTGGGCATTTTCTTGGCCACCATAAGGCCAAAATTATATATACGCATGTATTGCGTACCTGAGGGTGTGATCATATTGAACTCTTCCTTTCTTGTTTTTTAATTGTGTACTTCCAGCGTCTTCCTTGTCAGTTTAGTTCGGCAAGGTACTAGATTAAAAAGAATCATAACTAATTAATTGGTATTTCTCAATAGCTGTATCGCCACCTTCTTCAATACCTCAGGATTCGCACTTCCCTTTGAAGCTTTCATTCCCTGTCCGACAAAAAACATAAGAGCGCTTTCTTTTCCTGACTTGTAATCCGCCACCACATTTGGGTTGGCTTCGATAATAGGCTTGAGCAAGACTTCAATGGCACCTTCATCGCTCTTCTGAAAAAGTCCTTTTGATTCGGCAATGGTGCGAGGATCGCCACCATCTGTCGCCATGATTGCCAAAATATCCTTAGCGCCACGAGATGAGACCTCTCCAGCTTTTATCATCTTCACAAGGCTCGCTATCTCTTCGGGTTTTGGAAACTGTTTAAAATCTTCTTTTTGATATAGTCCAGCAAGATCCACCGCTACATAATTTGACGCGAGTAAAACTTCTTCAGGTGAAAGACTTTTTGTTATTTCATCAAAATATATTGTTGCTTTCAAATCACTTACAAAAAACTCAGCATGTTGTGGTGACAACTTATATGTCTCCAAATATCTTTTTCGTTTTTCCCAAGGTAGCTCGGGGAGCTCTGCACGCAGAGATTCGATAGAAAACTCTGATACCTCGGAAAGCTTCAATTTTGGAAGATCTGGATCAGGGAAATATCTGTAATCATGAGAATTTTCTTTTTTGCGTTGTAAAAAAGTCTTTTGATTATTTTCATCCCATCCTCGGGTTTCCTGTTCTATCATCTCTCCTTTTTCAAGAAGAGCGATATGGCGCTTCACTTCAAAATCAATAGCGCGCTCAACAGCACGGAAAGAGTTTAGATTCTTTACTTCTACTTTGGTTCCAAATTTATTTTTGTCTTTCGATACAGAAATATTTGCCTCCACACGCATCTCACCTTTCTCCATGTTTGCATCAGCAACACCAAGCGTTCGAAATAGAAGTTGTAGTTCGCGCGCAAAATCTCCTGCCTGTTTTGCAGAATGTATTACTGGTTCTGTCACAAGTTCAAGAAGTGGCAGACCAGCGCGATTAAAATCTACGAGACTGTATTCGTCACCTCCTTTTCCCTGATCGTGTGAAGACTTGGCTGTGTCCTCTTCGAGATGTATACGAGTGAGATCAACACCATGTATTGAACCACCTGATACCATGGGATATTTGTATTGACTGATCTGGTAGCCCTTAGGAATGTCAGGATAGAAATAATTTTTTCGATCAAATTCAGAAAAGTCTGCAAGATTTGAACCAAGCGCTACACCCACCTTTAATACATGCTTCACAGCCTCTTTGTTTATATAAGGTAGTGTTCCGGGGTGTCCCATACATACAGGGCAAATATTTGCATTTGGCTGTTTTTCATCGGGATCATTCTTGCACCGACAAAACATTTTGGTAAGGGTTTTTAGTTCGGCATGGATCTCCAGACCAACAGTAGTGATGTAGTCATTTTCGGACATAAGATGAAGCTATATTAGCAGATAAAGTGAATACAAAAAAGTTGTTCAATTTTTTATCAAGTTTCAGTTGACTTGAGACTCTATCCTGATATTATATTTATATTATGGCTTCGGCCTCCGAGAAGACCCGCTCAAGAGCGGGTCTTCGTTTTTTATAGGAAAGTAAGCTATGACTTTTTTCAAAATCCTCATGAAATCATCTCTCTGAATCATGCCAACTTTACGAAGAAATCGCCTAGTGCTAAGGGTTTTTATTTGACTTAAGGAGACATAATATGATGAATCCTGAAGATCAAACTTCTCAAAAAAAATCGAAGATTTAATTTGGGAGGTCATAGGTAAGATCCACACCATTTCAGTATTGAATCTTTTGATTACTAAAACAGGGCGTTTGAATTCTGAATGCTTACCATCTGTCTCTATTCCAACATTCAAACCCAAAGTAACCCACCAAATCTCTCGCTCATGCACACCAACAACCGGAAAATTTTCATTGGTTATTTTCTTTTTGTCATTCCACCTATCAAAATCTTTCATCTGTCCATGCTCACACGAAATAGCTCAAGAAAAATTTAAGATTTAATCAACTATTTATCAATAGATCTAAGAAGTTTCAAAATGTCGTCACTTAACTTCTTAATAGAGACATCATCAAAAACTGAAATAATAAAATATTTTTTATTAATTAGTGGCGCGAGCAACTTAATCTTGGCCTCAACCTCTTTTTCAGCAATTGCATCTGATTTTGTGAAGATAACATATTCTGCCTTCTTGGCGACTTCAGGATCAAAGGCTTCTAGTTCTGCACGGATAGTTTGATACACACCAACAACATCTTCATTCTCAAGAGAAACACAATGAAAAAGAATTTCTGTGCGTTTGATGTGTCGAAGAAACTTGTGACCGAGTCCCTTTCCACTAGCCGCACCCGCGATAAGTCCTGGAATATCGGCAATAATGAATTCATACAAGGCGCCGAGGTTTGGCTCAAGCGTTGTGAATTGATAATCACCAACCTTAGCATCGGCACGAGTTAGAACATTCAGAAGACTAGACTTTCCAGCATTAGGAAGTCCAATTAGAGAAGCAGTAGCTGTTAACTGTAGCTCAATGATAAATTCTGAATCCTCACCCACTTTTCCTGGAGTGGATTCTTGAGGAGCAATATTTGTAGAAGCTTTGAAGTGTTCGTTACCAAGACCTCCACGACCTCCTTTCAAAATAAGAACTGGTTCACCAACATTGGTAATATCAAATGTCTTGCCGTTTGAAAGATTTGTAACGAGTGTACCTATAGGTATCTCGATGGTTAGATCCTGACCTTCTTTGCCGTGCATACTACGAGACTGTCCCTCGTCGCCATTTTCAGCAGAAAACTCTTTTTTATGTCGGTAATGTGCAAGCTTTGATAGATCGCTCACACCAACAACAAAAACGTCTCCACCTTTTCCTCCGTTTCCTCCTGCGGGACCCATGAACTCTTTTCCTTTTTCATGCAACCAACGCACAACACCGTCGCCTCCGCGACCTGCTTTAATATAAACCTTTAGTTCGTCTACAAATGCCATATTTATCTAATGTAGCACCTTTTAGTTGTTAACTCCAAGATTTGCCAATTTTAAAGCACCTTCCTTTGAGTTTGCTACGACAATAAATCTTCCATTGTGACAAAAGTTTGCATCAGATACACCAGAGGCTTCGGCAAAAGCGCTTCCAGACTTCCCTGCCCAACTTTCTGGAAATAGTTTGCGACTTTGAAAGCTTGCTCCATCTTTTCTAATAGCTGAGACTGCCCAAGTGGTCTGTTTTCCATCATTCATAATCACAAATAGCGGTTCGGGATATTTCACAAGGACATCTCTCCAAGAATAATTATTATCGAGCATAATAATTCTTTTATCTTGTGCATCTTGATACGCTTTTTCGACAGCACTTTCGCCATCAATGAAAGCTTTCGCTTTTGAAATTTCTCTCTTTAATAAAACCTGCGCTAGTGCTACTGCATTCATAAATGCTCCATCTATATCCATGTCTTTTTCTTGCCAAGTAGGAAGAAAAGAAATAATCGCGCCTTCGATAAGGTACGGTTTAAAATGCTTGCTAACTTTTTGAAAAGTATCAACACCATTATCACCAGCATCGATTGCAAGTACGAGCTTTTCTTCAATCGTATCCGCACCACGTTTTGAGCCAGCAATTCTCTCACCAAAATGTTTCCATATTAAACCAAAAGAAGCATAAGGAACTCCGTTCTCACGCTTACCTGCTCCACCTTCTTGGTGGTGATCATATCGATTTTCTTCAGGAAGATACTTAAAACCAACATCAAGCACTATGTCTTCTTGGCTTTTTCCTTCTATTATCTTTAAATCTCGAGTACGGATAATCTCAATATCTTTCACAGCCTCCTTTCCAAAAAAAATACGCAGTGCTGCTACTCCAAAAACTTCATCGGGATGAAAATTTCCACTGTGGGTTATAATCTTCATGACTGTTCTTCTAATGCTTTTTCTTCTTTCTTTATAATGAGCTTATAAATATCAAGAAGAGCTATAAATAGTGAGATGGTTAGCGGACCAAGAATAAATCCCTCAGGACCAAAGAAAGTAAGTCCTCCAATAATTGAAAATAGAATAATGAGTGGATGAATCTTTAAACCACCACCGATAATCTTTGGAGAAATAAAATTATCAAGAAGTCCTACAGCAATAAGCGCCCATATACCCATACCAATTCCTTGCCACAAGGTTCCTGCAACAAATACATAAGCAACAACAGGAATAAGAACGATAGAAGTACCTACTCCTGGAATCAAAGCAGAAAGCGCTGTGATTGTTCCCCATAAAGCAGGATTTGGCACACCAAAAATAGTGAAGCCTATACCAGAAACAATACCCTGACACAGAGCCACTACAATAGACCCCCCAATAATAGAACGTACGGAGGTGCGAAGTTTTTTAATAAGCACGTCGGTATGTTCACGCGGGATAGGGCTGTGTTCCTGAAAAAGTTTAATGAATGAGTGGCCATCCTTAATAAAATAATACAGTGCAAAAAGTCCCAAGAAAAGTCGTATACCGATACTGATAGTTCCCGCAAAGAAAGAACCTATGTTTTTTAATAACCATGTAGATGCAACTGTAACGTAGTTTCTTAAATCAAGTGTGACACCAGGAAAAAATGCTTCTACTTTGGAATTAAAAGAATTTTGAAGCGCATCTATAGTGAGTGATACATTACTGTCGTTTGAAGCAACGTGATAATAAGCACTAGTTGTTTCATTAAAGACCTGCGCAGCAATGAGGAAAAGGGGGATGATGATAAGTGCTACTAAACCAAATAACGTAACAAAGGACGCTAAAACACTATTACCCCTAAAGGCTTCTAGTATTTTTTTATGTATAGGATAAATAAGTACAGCAAAAGTAGCCGCCAGGATAAGTGTCGTCATGAAAGGCATGAATACAAGAAAAGAAAGTACTCCTACTAAAATAAGAATTATAAGAAAAAAATAAGTTTCGGGTTGTGTGTAAGGAGTTCTATTAGGCATAACTAATATTATAAGCTAAAAAATAAATAAAGGTAGAGCAACCCCGCAAGGATACGATATATACCAAAAACCACAAAGGAGTGATGCTGAACGTAAGAAAGCAACCACTTGATCACAAAGATAGCCGTAATAAAAGAAACTACAAAACCCAAAAGAAGAAAACCGACTTCTTGACCAGTGAAAGCCCATCCACTTTTCACCAAATCAAGTCCAGTAGCTGCAAACATGGTAGGAATAGCCAGTAAAAAAGAGAACTCAACCACAGCCTTGCGGGAAAGTGACATTGCTTGCCCTGCAACTATTGTAGTCCCAGAGCGTGACACTCCTGGAACAACAGCAAGGACTTGGGCAATACCCAAATATACTGCTGTTTTATATGGTACTTCTGCGACAGTGTTAAATTTTGCAGGAACTTCCCTCTTACTCTGCCATATTTCAAATAATATAAGAATAATACCACCAACAATAAGTGCATAAGCGACCACCAGTGCATTCCCTAGAAGAAAACTTTTCACAAACTTGTAAAGAATAAACCCGAGAAATGCTGTAGGTATAAAAGCAGTGAGAACTTTTTTCCATGTTTCCACACTAGTGAATATTGTCTTACGATAAAAATACACAACTGCAAAAATAGCGCCAAGTTGAATAAATATTTCAAAACTCTTCAGAAATTCAGAACTAGGTATAGCAAGAATTTTAGAAGTAAGTATCAAGTGCCCAGTAGATGAAATAGGAAGAAACTCTGTGATCCCTTCGATGATACCAAGAATGATAGAGTCTAAATATGACATTAAAAATAGTATAACAGAAAGAAGTGCAAAAAAAGAATTCCTGAGAAAGGATTGCGAGGCTCGACGGAGCGAAGCATATAAAATTTCTAGCAAGAAATTTTTGTCCTTTCTCAGGAATTTTTTTTTGCACTTCTTTCTGTTTACTTCTTAATCTCAAAATGCATCATTATCTTCACCACCTCATCTTCAGTCGCCTGAGACATCTCCTTATAAAGTCTTAGTCCTTCTTTGCGGTATTCAACCAATGGATCACGCTGTCCGTACGCTCGCAGATTCACGCTTTGTCTTGAGTAATCCATGAGCTCGAGGTGATCGATCCAGAAAATATCTATAGACTGCAACATCACCTGACGTAAAACATTTGTAAAATCCTGAGCCGGTAGCATTGCTTTTTTGTCTTCAATCATCTTTTGTTCTTCGCTTGAACGCTTTTCAA
>Ga0114971_10003584_pt1 | contig 10528 bp, 4 predicted proteins | sample M_140625_MF_Meta_FD_87320 | JGI IMG/M metagenome (GOLD analysis project Ga0114971, IMG submission 87320) | Freshwater microbial communities from Lake Montjoie, Canada to study carbon cycling - M_140625_MF_MetaG | ecosystem: Environmental > Aquatic > Freshwater > Lake | place: Lake Montjoie...
AATCGCCGAAGGCAATTATATGCTGGAAATCAATGGCAAGAAGCGCATGGTTTGCGTGGGGCCGTTCAGTGCTGAAGTGGGTCTGACCAATCTCATTGATGACGAGGTGCTCCGTGCAAACACCGCTGAAGCGGGTTTGACCAACAGCATTAATGAAGTTTCGAACCGTACGTTCGTTGCGGATACTTACTTTACCAACAATATCAATTCGACGTCCAACAGCCTTGCTAATCTCTCTTCCAATTTGAATTTCAAGGCTTTCATGTCTTATAAGACGACGGTTGGAGACACTTCCACGGTGGCCTTCGCAAGTTCTTTGGTGTTTTCCAATCTGGCCACTGCCGATGCGTACAGCACTTGGACGACGAACAACGGTGCCTCCTTCCAGGCTCCTGTCACGGGAACCTATCAGATCAATTTTGTCACCGATATCTATGCAAGTTATTCTTGGGGAGCCGATTATTATCAGTTTAGCATCTACAATACGCCTGTCAGTGGTTCCCCTTTCTCCATTTCCGATAACTATTGGAGAACAGATGGACAGCACGCGTCCTACGTCCTCGTTCAATTGAATCAGGGTGATTCAATTTCAGTCGCAAATACGAGCCCGTATTCGGATGCCGTGACCCTTTATAGCGCCTCGCTCTCAATCGTTCAGGTTCAATAATCTGAATTCAGCCGTCATCGATCCGCGCCGCCTCATCCGCGGCGCGGATTTTTTGTTTTAAACAGCGTGGCGTCTTGGGTTGAATCCGGGACAACGCATCCGGGTTCGGGTCTGACCCGTTGCCCCTGCGGGCGACGCCGGATATCAGGGGCGGCAGGCAGAGTTGGGGGCTTCTTTAGCTGGAACACTGCAGCTGAGTTGCAATGACGGTTGCGTTTTGTGAGCGGGCTTCCTTCCATGACGTTATGATTTCAGCTCAGGTCTCTTGCCCTTGGCGACCTTAGCGCCTTGGCGGTTTATTGCGACTACAGGGATTCGGGTTTCTGGTCTGGCGAGGGGGCACAATGGTCCCCCCGTGGGAGTCCTGAAATACTTTTGCTTTTCAACCCCGCGCTGAAAGGATTTAATAGGCTGAACTTGATGAGACGATTTCCCGCCATGGCCGCTGCCGCCGCGTTATTCTGCGCGTTTTTTCAGTCGGCCGCCCAGGCGCAGGAGGAGCCAGTCTGGGAAGTCTGGGCGCTCCACCAGATCCTCCCCGAATCCCCCGAGGGGAAGATCGAGTTTGACCTGATCGCCAACACGGCCCAGGGGACCAACGGCATCTGTATCCGCTACGGCACGGCGGTGCTGACGGCGGATACCGCAACGGTGAATCGGGACACGGGCGAGGCGGTGGCCGACGGCCGGGTGCGAATCGAGCAGGGCGACCAGCTCTGGGTGGGCGACCATATCCGCTACAATTTCAAGACGCACCAGATGCAGAGCGACCAGTTCCGCACGGGCAAGCCGCCGGTGTTCGCCGCCGGGGAACAGCTCCAAGGCGATCTGACCAATCAGACGTATATCGCCCGCCATGCGATTGTGACAACCGATGACGCCCGTCAGACGGCCACCCATGTCCGGGCCAGCCGCATCCGGATCGTCCCCGGCAAATACATGGAGATGTGGAATGCCGTGCTGTTCGTGGAGCGGGTGCCGGTGTTTTATTTTCCGTATTACCGGCGCTCCCTCGGGCCGCATGCGGGCAACTGGACGTTCACCGTCGGCGACCGCACCACCTACGGGCCATTCCTTCTAAATACCTACAGCTGGTGGCTGAATGATGCGGTGGACGGCCGGCTACATCTGGATTATCGGGAGAAACGGGGGCTGGGGCTGGGGCCGGATGCGGACCTGCATCTGGGCCGGTGGGGGGAGGCGAACTTCAAATATTATTACACGCATGATCTGGATCCCTCTGCGGGCACGAACGGCCTGCCGGACTACGGCGCGGTGCCCCAGGAGCGGCAGCGGGTCTATTTCGGCTGGCAGGCGACCCCTGCCACAAATCTGAACCTCAAGGCGCTGGTGAATTACCAGAGCGACGCCTATCTTGAACACGATTTTTTCGAGGGCGACTATCTTCAAAACCCCCAGCCGAACACGTTCTTCGAGCAGAACCAGTATTGGGACAACTGGAGCCTCGATGCGCTGACCACCCCGCAGCTCAACAATTTTTTTAATCAGGTCGAGCGCCTGCCCGATGTGCGCCTCACCGGTTTCCGGCAGCCGGTCGGGGACACGCCGGTCTATTACGACAGCCAGAGCTCGGCCGGCTATTATAAAATGTATTTTGCCGAAACCAATGGCGTCACCCCGCCGCCCGCCTATTCGGCAGGGCGGGTGGACACCTTTCATCAGCTGCTCCTGCCGTGGACGTTTTTTAACTGGCTGAACATCACCCCGAATGTCGGCGGCCGGATGACGTACTACACCGCCGAAGCCGGCCTGGGCGGCACCAACACCGAGGCCTGGCGCGCTGTCTTGAACACCGGCGTGGGGGCGTCCTTCAAGGCCTCGCAGCTCTGGGCGGGCGCCAAGAATTCCTTCTGGGATGTGGACGGGCTGCGCCACATTTTCGAGCCGTCGGTGAACTATGTGTTCGTGCCCAAGCCCAGTCAGGCCCCCTCGCAATTGCCGCAGTTCGATTCCGCATTGCCCAGCCTCGGCCTTTTGCCAGTGGGATTCCCCGACTACAACAACTTGGATTCCATCGACAGCCAGAATGTCGTCCGCCTCGGAGTGCACAACGGGCTGCAAACCAAACGCGACGGCCAGATGGATACCCTGGTGGACTGGAACCTGACGATGGACTGGCGGATCAACCCCAGCGGGACTCCGAGCAATCTGGACGAGCCTTTCAGCCCGCAGCAGACCTTCAGCGACCTTTACTCCGAGCTCCGGTTCAAGCCGCGCTCATGGGTCACCCTGGATTCCCAGACGCGCTTGGACGTGAACACCTCCGATCTGAATTTTGCGTATGACCAGGTCACCTTCATGCCCGGGGACCGCTGGAGCTGGGGCCTCGGCTACTGGTATTTGCGGCAGGGATTCGACGGCTTCACCACCGGCAGCGATTACCTCACCACCACGGCGTTCTACCGGCTGGATAACAACTGGGGGCTGCGCGCGACGGAGAATTTCAACATCGAGGACGGCCGCTTGCAGCAGCAGTTTTACACGGTCTACCGCGACATGCGGAGCTGGACGGGCGCGCTGACTTTCCGCGTTCAGGACAACAGCACCGGTCCGACCGACTACACCATCGCGTTCACCTTCTCGCTCAAGGCCTCGCCCAGTCGCCGGGTGGGCGATGACACCGTCGATCCCTATCACCTCGTGGGTCAGTAGGCGCCCGGGGAATGCACCGGAGGCGCTTGGTAAAGCACGGCGTTGCGAGCGTTAACTTTGACAAAGTCTGCGTGAATCCACGACGCCTCGACACTTTACGGTCAGTTCCAAGAGTCGGTGCGGAAGGGGGAAAGCGGAAGGCCGGCGCGATTGTAGAGTTGGCATTCGGGATTGTCCGCCCAGCCATAGCGGACGGCGGCGGGTACGGGAACTTCCGGCGATGATATAATAAGGCGGTCGCTATCCGTACGGGCCGTTGCGGGGAACCATTTGCGATTCGCTCCGGCGATGGCAAAGCCTGTGATGCGCTCGCCGCGCGCCACCCAACCGCCCTCGGCGTGATTGAAGGTGAGATGCGCTTCGCCGCCTTGGATGAAAATGTTGGAGAACTCCGGACCGCGCGAGGGAATATTCATTTTATAGGCGTCAGTGAGTGCCAGCAAAGCCAGCCGATGTCCCACCTCCTGCTTGTTTTTTGGATGAATGTCCCAGGCCTCGCCGATGTCCACGGTGACCGCCATGCCGGTGTGCGGAACAGCGAGGGTGCGTGACTGTCCTTCGCGGAAGTAGGCCCAACTGACCTTGGTCGGATCTAGCGCGTCGTCGTAGTTAGGTAATTGAACAAAGAAGAATGGCAGACCAGGCTCGCCCCAGGCCGAGCGCCAGCCGCTGATCAAACGCGTTTGCAAGTCTGCGTAAAGGGCCGCGCCGGCTTGCCCATCTCGGGCATTGGCCTCGCCTTGGTACCACAGCACGCCGCGAACCGCGTAGTCCATCAGGGGATGAATCATCCCGTTATAAAGTCGGCCTGGCAGATATTGGATCGAGTCAGGTCGGCCGGGATTTCCGGGCCTCATTCGCAGCTTCTGATTCGTTCCCTGGGCGGCTTCGGCTTCCCAGGCGCGGATGCTGGCTAGGATTTGCTTTTCCCGCCCGGGCCACGCGGCGATTTCCTGCCGCTTCCGCTCCGTCCAGGTCTCGTAGTATGGCGATGCCTTCAATGCATCCAGCGGCATCCATGCCTGGATGGGTGTGCCGCCCAACGAGGAATGAATCAGGCCGATCGGCTGATGCAAACTCTGATGCAATTCGCGTCCGAAGAAATAGAGCGTCGCCGAAAAATCCCCCACGTTGGTGGGATGGCACGCCACCCACCTGCCCGCGACGTCCACAGCGGTGTTAGTGCTGGCAGCTTTCTTAACGGTGAACATGCGAATCCCGGGAAACTGTGCGCCCTCGCGTTCGCGCGTGAAATCCTTGGCGCGTTTGACCGGCAGTTCCATGTTTGATTGACCCGAGCCAAGCCATACTTCCCCGACCAGCACGTCCTCGACCGTCAAAGTAGTATGCCCTTTCACGGTCAACGTGGTTGCTGTGGAGGTTGGGGCGAGCGCTGAAAGCGCCACCTGCCATTGGCCGGAAGCATCCGCCGTTGTTGATTGCTGTTGGCCGGCAATCGATACACTGACCGCCTCAGCCGGATTTGCCCACCCCCATAGCAAAAGCGGTTTGCCCGCCTGTAAAACCATGTGGTCAGAAAAAATCGCAGGCAGCCGCACATCGGCAAGCGCCGACACTAATCCCCCGGCCACCCAGCCAACGGCCAAAGTCACGACTCGTATCCGCTGGCAGCACCGCTTGAAACTCATTCCGTCTGGTGATTGGCTGTTGACGAATTCATGTGAACAAAAGTTTATCTATTGCCCACTTCAGCAATCCATTGCCGATGCAGCTTCATTAACTCTTCGGTCTGCTCGGGCTTATCCTGGATCAGATTATGCTTTTCGGGGATATCCTCCGCCAGGTTCACGAGCGTCAGCGCTTCGCTTCCCTTGCCGATCAGCTTCCACGGGCCTTTGCGCACTGCCCAGTCTTCACCGAACATCCAATACAGCACTCGCTCTGAAAGTTTTGCATCCTCTTTCAAGAGCGGCATGACATCCACGCCGTCCATTTTTCGACTGTTGGGGACATGGGCATCCGCTAGCATCGCGAAGGTGGGGAGGAAATCCATCGTCATCACGACCTCGCTGTTGGTTCTGCCGCCCGCAATCACACCCGGCCAGTTCGCAATGCACGGCACGCGGTGTCCGCCTTCCAACATGCTGCCTTTCTTTCCCTGCAAGTTGCCGTTCGCGGGAAATCCACGCGGCGCGGCCGGGCCGTTGTCCGAGCAGAAAATCACGAGCGTGTTTGTCTGCAGATGATTTTCCCGCAACGTCTCAATGACTGCGCCCACCGCTTCGTCCAAAACTGAAACCATTTCTTTGTAGGTTTCCGCCGGGGATTTTTTAACGGCCGTATCGCGGCCCTGCCACGGATCGTGCGGGGCTTCGTGCGCGAGGTAGAGAAAAAACGGCTTCGCCTTGTTTCGCTCGATGAAGTCGGTGGCATACTTGGCCAACAAATCCGTGGAATAACCACGCTCGTTCTGGATTTTTTTGTCCTTCCACCAATCCACTTCCTTCAAGCCGTAGCCGGCTACGTGCGTGTGGTAATCCACATTGCCGCCGACATAACCGCGGAATTCATCGAACCCATAATTCAGCGGATGAAATGCAAAGTCGTAGCCCAGGTGCCATTTGCCGATGAGCGCAGTGCGATAGCCCGCCTGCCGGAGCAACGCCGGCAGGGTCAGCTCGTTGGTCGAGAGGCCCCAGGCCCAGCGTTGGGACGGGTTCTCTTTGCGCTGTCCGCGGAAAACTGAAGAAAGCGCCTCATCCGGAACCCACGCGCACCGTTGCTGATAGCGACCGGTCATCAGCGCGGCCCGCGTCGGCGAGCACATCGCACCATTGCTGTGAAAGTCGGTAAGGCGCACGCCCGCGGCGGCCAAGCGGTCAATATTGGGCGTCTTGACCTCCCTGTTGCCATAACACCCGAGCGAGCCATAGCCCAAATCATCGGCCAAAATCAGAACAATGTTGGGGCGCGGGCTGGCTTGCCCGAGTCCGTGAAGTGCGCTGGCGAACATCGCGGCGACAATCCAATGGCGAAAACGTTTATTCATAGCCGGTCATTTCATGCTGACCACTTCAAACGAAACCGCTTCGCTGGACGCCAGCGGCATCCAGATCACCAGCACGTCCGTTCCCTCGGTGTCCACCTCGATGCCGGCCTGGTAATCCGCGCCACGCGATTTCGTCTGGCCATTGACCTTGAGCGAAATATTGTTATCCGCGCTGCCCCAGTTGGCGATGACGAACGCCGGATTTTCCAACGGCTGCTCCTTGCTCGCGTGCAGCTTGAAGCTGACGGTCGCGCCGGTCTTCACGAACTTGAAGGCGCGTTCGCGGCGCTCGTAGCCGAGGGAAACGCAGCCGTTCGTGTCGGTCACGGCGGGCGCGAAGTTCCACGAGCGGTTCAGCGACGTAAGTTCGGCGGGCTGTTTGTCGGTCAGGCCATACAGGACCATTGCTTCGATGTTGTTGCCGCTAGTGTGGCGCAACTCGCGCAGGGTGGACGGGCACATGGACGAGGGCCGGTCGTAAGTTTTCACCTGCGTGCCGTCGCTGGGAATCACTTGCACCGGATAATGATTCCAGCCGCGCCACCAGACGTCGCGATGCAAACTCGTCTCGCCATACGCGCCGATTTCGCCGATCTCAAATTGCTTGGTGCGACCCTTGAGGTTGATGACTTGCAGATTCCAGTCGCCTTCGCCCTTCTTGGCGGGCGGGCTGGTGCGGGTGATGACGCGGCGCTCGCCCTGCGGATTGAACAGGATCACGCCGTCGTCATTCATCACCTCCTCGGGAGCCTGGCCCGGGTGGCAGAGGATTTCGTTCTGGTTCAGCTCGGCCGTAACCGGCTTGTCGGTGTTGTTGTGCACCTGCTGGTGGCGGATGGATGCGCCGTCGGGATAAATCGTCCAGTATTCATCGGTCCAAATTCCCCAACCGTTCGTATCCAGCGCGGGCCACTGGTAACTGATGGACGTCGAAGCGTTCCGCCAATGCACCACCACCCGCGCATCGCTGCGATGGATGATCCGCGCGTTGGAAAACCGGCAGAGCATGTCCGACATGTGTTCGTAGCATTGTTTGTCGTAACGCTCCGGACCTTGATCGTTGCTCCAGAGGCCGTCTCGTCCGTAGCCGGTGACCAGCGACGGCAGGTAGCGCGTGCCGCGCCAGAAAACGTAGCGCCACGGCTTGTCGGCGAACGTGACGACAATGTCGGCATCTCTGCCCACGCGCCACAGCCCGTCCCATTCCGGGCTGTAATTGAGCTGGGTGTATTCCGCGCGAAAGCCGGGGGACACTTCCGGCCCGGCGGGCAGTACCCACGGCTTCAATGGCCTCGTTTCCGCCGGTTTAAATGCGGCGTGTTCCGCGCTGATTTCCGATTCGTTCAGGGCTTTGTCGTACAGCTGCACTTCGTCGATCCAGCCGCTGAACGCCATGGTCGTCTGGAATTGCTTGGTGACCGGGCGCTCGGCAAAGCGCGGTGACTGCCGCACCGAGCGCGTCATGCCAATGGTGAGATCGCTATTCGTCGCGTCCACGAGCACGGAAAAATGAGTTAATGTCGCAGCGGATTTTCCGTTCAGATAAACAACCAATTCCCCGCCGCTCTTGGCGACCGCCACCACCTGAATCCATTCGTAAAGCGGAACGGGCGCGGTCGTCAACGACTCAACCGAAGCGCCATTGCCAACCTTGAATTCAATCTGGCCCTTGGCATTCAGTCCGAGAAAAAATCCGTTGCTGCCATTCAGGTGATCCACGATGGCGGCTGAGTTGAACGGAAATTCCTGAACGGCAATTGCGGCGGAAACGGTGAAGTCATTGGTCAGCTCAGGACATTTCGCTGCCGGCAGGATGACCGCGCTGCTGTAGGAATCAAATGAAAGACATGATCCGGAAACGCCGGGACGCCAGTAGGAATTCACGCCTGCAATGCTGCAGGATGCACCCGTGACCTGCTCCCGGGCGGTGTCGCCCTTGCCTTCGTCAAAACGCCAGTGCCGGACCCGATGATTAGTGCGGCCGGACTTCAGCGGCGCGCCGGCGACCCGGGGTTCTGAAGGGTTGGAATGCTGCGCCGGGCGAAAGTCCGTTTCGCGGATGCCCTCCGGCATGAGTCGCAACGTCTGCTGCATCTGATTCAGCGGATCGTTCCAGTCATCGAGCCGGTGGCAACCCATCCTCGCGGTCCGGACTACTTCGCCGTCGGCGTGAACGGTAAAGTATTCATCGGCGTAGTCGGCATAGAACGGGGCCGGAGTGCCCGCCTGGTTATAAGCGGCGAGGAAGTTGGTGAACGAAGGTTTCTTAATGTCCGGCGCGTAACGCCAATGCACGGTGACGCTCGTCTCCGCCTGCGCGACGATGGCCGCATTACAGGCGATGTTGTGATTGTCGGGGCGCTCGTCCGGACCGTCGCCCTGGCGCGGAATCAGTCGGGCGACCGAGTGCAGCTTTCCGCCGTTCGGCAACCACTGCGGCTGATAGCCAGACTCGCGGCCGAAGATGAACTGCCCGCGCCCGGGCAACTCGACGACGATGTCCGCATATTTCCCGGTCATCCCGTGGTCGTCATACGGCAGCCGCGTGTAATAAGCCTTAATGCGGGGCGGCGCCGTCTCGGCCGCTGCGTTACCGGGCGTGGCATTGGGCATCAGCGCCAGGGTAACCATCAAGAAGCTTAGGACTGTCAGGTGTTTCATGGCGTGATGTTTGAGAATTTAGGCAACGGTCTTTCTTTGTTTTCGAGGACCAGCAGCCAGTCCTGGGGCGAGGGCAAGCCCTTCGTCGTGTATTCGCCGGAGGGGGCCTCGATGATTCCCTGGTCGAAGCGGCGGCCAGTGGCTGGGTCAAAGTAGAAGGCGGAATAACGCACGCCCGGTTCAAGTTTTTTCACGACGGTGCCTTTCCAGTCGTAGATTTTTCTCCGAGGTTGGTAGATGAAACGCACCTCACCCGGAATGCCGGCGGCGATGCAGTTTGTCCCGGTCCATTCCGGATGCGGCTCGAAGCGCCACCAGGGATATTGCTCCAAGAGTTTTTTGCCGATCCCGAGCTGGGTGGCGCCCGGATAATTCATCCCTTCGCGCCAAGTGGTCCAGTCATACACCCGCTTCACCTTCTGCTTCTGGCTTCCAAACGCGCCAGAAGCGCAGCCCGGGTCGCCTTCCACGCTGGCGTGCCAGATGCCGGCCGCGCCGTAGGTGTGGCCCGCCGCGCCGCTGAGGATGCTCCCCCAGAAGATGCGGCGCTGCACATCGCCGAATCCCTGCTGCATGTGCCCTTCATAGCAGGTTTCGCCCACCAGCACGGGCATGGGCGGGTCTTTCGCATAGGCGTTGGTGAGAATCGCCAGCGTCTTCGCATCCACCGCGATCCGCTCGTCGTGATTCCCGCCGACCATGTCGAAATCAATCAACTGGCTATCCCCCGGGGCACCGCGTCGCCCGTGCCCGGTGTGGCAGGTCAACAGGCGATGATAGGGATCGATGCTGCGAAGATACGTCGCCACTTCAGCCCAGGGGCCTTCGCCCCATTTGGTTTCTTCCGGAATCTCACCGGCCAGAATCCAGAACACCGGATAGGCGCTGTAACGCGCCACCAGATAACGCCAGTGGCGCTTCAGGCCGGCGGCACCAATCGCCTGCATGCTGTTGCAGTCCCCGCGTCCCCAGGCGCCCACGATCGCCGGAGCCATGCCCGCAGCCACCAGATGCTTGAGGCGCCGATCCGCGTAGTCAAAATACTTCGGATTCACCTTCTCGAATTTCACGGATTCGTAAGGAAGCCCGCCCTCATTCGCGAGACTTGGTTCAAGAAACCCCTCGTCGGGATAAGGGCCGCAAACAATTTGGACGACGGAGAAACCCTTCGCCTTTCGGTCGGCCGAGAGTTCTTGAAAACCTTCCCAAGTCATCCGCCTGCACAAACATTTCCACCAAGTATCGCCCAGCCAAAAAAACGGTGTGCCGTCAGCATGTTCGAAATGGCGCTGGTCGGAGCTGACACGAACAAAACCGTGCTGGAGCAGCGGATCGTCACCGGTGTAAGCCGCGACGCGCAGTTTTTTTTCTGTGCCATTCAGATCCCGGTTCGCCGGATCGGAGCATCGGACTTGATAGGTGTAATTCCCCTGGATCGGCGGCGCGAAGCGAACGGTCCACTGGTTGCCGCCGGCCCAAAATGCGGGCACAACCCAATCCTGATCGCCGGTGCGGAA
>Ga0114971_10003587_pt1 | contig 10525 bp, 7 predicted proteins | sample M_140625_MF_Meta_FD_87320 | JGI IMG/M metagenome (GOLD analysis project Ga0114971, IMG submission 87320) | Freshwater microbial communities from Lake Montjoie, Canada to study carbon cycling - M_140625_MF_MetaG | ecosystem: Environmental > Aquatic > Freshwater > Lake | place: Lake Montjoie...
CACCGGAAGCGGACTGGCCTACAACTCGGGCCGTTTTCTCACGGCGTTGGGCGTGCTTGCCTCGGGATGGCTGTTCGCGGCCCTCGGCGGTGACTATGCCCGCGTGGGAGGGCTGCTAAGCCTCGTCTACGCCGTGGGCCTCGTGGCGATCTGGCTGGCCCCGGACCGGCCGGCGGGCGAAACCTGACGGCCGCAGCTCGCTTTCCTTGGCGGCATTTGCGCCGCCGAGGCGGCCGTCGATCACGCGCGGAGTACGATGAGGCCGGTCGCTCACGCGAGCGCAGTCATTGGAGGGAACACCTGATGCACACGTCGGTCGGCATGTCGCGGCGCCGGCTCCTCGCAGCCACGGCGGCGGGGACGGTGGCCACCATGGCTCCCGCCTCCGGCCGCGCCGCCGCAAACGACTCGCTCGCTGTCGCCCTCATCGGCTGTGGCAGCCAGGGGCGGAACGTGGCGCGGGCGATGGCCCAGGTGCCGGGCGTCAGGATCGCCACCGTCTGCGATCCCGACGAATCGCGACTCGGCAAACTCCGCGAGGAACTGGGGGCTGATGGCGGCGTGACCGACCTGCGGCGAATCCTCGATGACCGCTCCATCGACGCGGTGATCGTGGCCACACCCGACCACTGGCACGCGCCGGCCTCGATTCTTGCCTGCGATGCCGGCAAGCACGTCTACGTCGAGAAGCCCTGCAGCCATAACCTCCGGGAAGCGCTGCTGCTTCTCGATGCCGCCCGCCGCACCGGCATGACCGTGCAGCACGGCACGCAGAGCCGCTCGAATCCCTTGGTCGCGAGCGCCATATCGCTGCTCCGCGAGGGTGCAGTCGGCGACCTGCTCGTCGCCAAGGCGTGGAACGTGCAGCGCAGGAAAAACATCGGGCACCAGCGGCCGTCGACGCCTCCTCCCGGCGTGGACTATGACCTCTGGGTGGGCCCCGCCCCGATGGTGCCGTTTCAGGAGAACCGCTTCCACTACGATTGGCGGTGGTGGCATGCGTTTGGGTGCGGCGACGTCGGCAATGACGGCACCCACGAACTCGACTGCGCCCGATGGGGCCTTGGCGTCGACACTTTCCCGACTCGGATCGCAGGCCTCGGAGGGAAATACGCCTTCGATGACGATCAGCAGTTTCCCGACACCGCCGCGCTCGTCTACGAGTATCCGGGCGATGGCGGCGTGGGCCAGCGCCGCCAATTGATGTTCGAGATGCGGCTCTGGTCGGGCACCTATCCCCACAACTGCGACAGCGGCGTGGAGTTTCACGGCACCGACGGCATGCTCTTCGTCAGCAAGCGCGGAAAACTGGAACTGCTCGACGGCCGCAACAAGCGGGTGGAGATCCCGCCGCGGCCCGAGCCGATTCTCTCGGGCAGCCATCAAGCCGATTTCGTGGCGGCCATCCGCGAGGGCCGCAGACCCCGCGCCGACATCGAGGAAGCGGTCCGCTCCGTAGCCCTCGTCCACCTTGGAAACATCGCGGTCCGCCTCGAACGTTCGATCCGATTCGACCCGGCGTCAGGCAGGATTCTTGACGACGACCAGGCTGATGCCCTGCTGACTCGCGACTACCGTGGCGGCCACTGGGCCGTTCCGCAGGGAGCATAAGCGCACCCCGAGCCATTAGTTGCGCACAGCGTTGCAGGCCAAAATGATTGGGCGTAGCCTCATAGACATGCAGCCGCCCGAGATCACCATCCGCGATGTTGCAGCGCGTGCGGGCGTGTCGCCCGGGACGGCCAGCCGTGCGCTCCGGGGCCACCCCCAGATCAGTGAGGCCTGTATCGCCCGCGTTCGCGACGCTGCCGAGGCGCTCTCCTACAAGCCGCTCCGCGACCGCTCCGGCCGGCGGCGGCGAGCCCCGCTCGCAGGGAAGCGGATCGCCATCGTGATGCTGGGCATCGACCGCACGCTCGCGAGCCTTCCGGCGGTCGCCGAGGCGATCCACGGTGCAGAGGAGGCGCTGGCCCTGGCCGGCGCTCATCCAACCCTGATCGACGTGCCCGACCCCACCGACCCGCCGCGGTCCCTTCGACGGGTGCGGTTCGACGGCATCCTCGCCAAGGCCGCCCTTCAGGGCGACATCTCCGACGCGATTGGCTCCAAGTTTCACGGCGTGCTCGAGTCGAACGCGCTGGTCTGGATGCTCGGCCGCCCGGCGGGGATGAGCGGCGACGCCGTCGGACCCGACGACGCTGCGATGGGGCGGATCGCGGCCGAGGCCCTGGTGGCTGCGGGCCACACACGGCTCGCGATCGTCAACCCGAAGGCCGACCATCAGATGTTCGCCCGACGCCAGCAGGCATTTGTGGCAGCCGCCGCCGACGCCGGCGTCATCGCGACCTGCTTCACGGGCACAAGGACCCGTCCTCGGGCCTTTCCTCTCGAGCCGATCATGGACGTCGCCCAGGTGCAGCCACTGATCGACTCGCTCCTTCGCGAGCGGCCGTACCCCACGGCGATTTTCTGTCCTGCCGACAGCATCGCCGCGCTCGTCTACCGGGCGCTGGCCTCGCGAGGCGTGAAGCCCGGTGAGGACGTGGCCGTGGTCTCGTGCAACAACGAGCGGAGTTTGGTGGCCGGCCTCTGGCCGGCGCTCACCACCATCGACGCGCACCTCCGTCGCGTCGGCCAACTCGCCGTCGAGCAGCTCACGCGGCGCATCACGGGCGAGTTTGACGGCGCCGCGGTCGATATTACGGTCACCCCAACCCTCATTCCTGAGGCGTCGCTGGCGCCGAGACGCCAGCCGCGTCACGCCGAAGCCCACGCCTGACTTTCCGCAGCCCCATGCCAACGGAGCGATCCATGCCCAATCCCGCAACTTCGACGGCCGCCACCCCCTGGCGATCGCGTCCTTGGAGTGGCGTCTTTCCGGCCACGCTCTGCCCGTTTCGCGATGACGAATCGATCGATGAGCAGGGCCTGCATGCCTACATCCACGAGGTCGCGATGGTGCCCGGCGTGGAAGGGGTGGTCTGCAATGGCCACACGGGGGAAATTATGTCGCTGCGGCCCGAAGAACGGGCGCGGGTGATGGAGATCGTGGCCGGTGCCGTGCGCGAGGCCAACGCCACCACGGGCCGGGTCGTGAAGGCGATCACCGGTGTCTCGGCCGAGGGAAGCCATGAGGCGATCGACCATGCGATCGCCGCCCGCGAGGCGGGCGCCGACGCCATTCTGCTCATGCCGCCGCACCACTGGCTGCGGTTTGGACGCTCCGCGACGACCGCCGTCGGCTTCATCGACGACGTCGCCCAGGGAGCCGGCGTGCCGATCATCATCCACCAGTATCCGGCCTGGACGAAGTCGGGCTACACGCTCGCCGAGATGCTGGAGATGGTGAAGCTGCCCGAGGTGGTGATGATCAAGATGGGCACCCGCGACATGGCGCGGTGGCGGTGGGACTACGAGCAGCTCAAGGCCGCGGCCCCCCATGTCTCGATCACCACCTGCCACGACGAGTTTCTTCTGGCATCGCTGCTCGAAGGGGCCGACGGGGCGCTGATCGGCTTCGCAGGTTTCGTTCCGGAGCTGATGGTCGAGGTGGTCCACGCGGCGCTCGACGGTGATCTCGCCCGTGCCCGCAAGGCCGGCGACATCGTCGCTCCGCTCGCGCGGATCGTGTACGCGTTCGGAGAACCCGGCTGCGGAGCCCACCAGCGGATGAAGGCGGCCCGTTGGCTGCTGGGCAAGTTCCCGAGCCCCACGTTCCGCCGTCCCGTGCGCCCACTGTCGTCCGACGACCTGGCACGCATCCGCCAGGGACTCGAGGCGATTGGCATGAAGTGCCCGGTCACACCCGAAGCGGCACCGGCGGTCGCGGCCCCGCGGCGGCGGAAGTCGCAGGCCGTCTCGGTCTGAGGCGAATGCTGCGTTGATGAAGGGCCGACCGTTCCCGCCGGAGTCTCAGACGTTCCCCGATGCGGCCAGCGGCCGCATCGTGCGTCAGGTGACGACCCACCCGGCGATCCACCATCATCCGTTTTACTACCTGCCCGCCTACGACGACGCGATGCAGTGGCTCGCGTTCGTGTCGCACCGCGGCGGAACGCCGGCGATCTTCGTGGAGGAGCGGTCGAGTGGTCGCCTCGTGCAACTCACCGACCGGGGCGACCTCAACGAGTGGAGCATTCACCCGTCGCACGACGGTCAGTGGATCTACTTCACCGCCGGCTGCGGGGCCTGGCGGGTGTCGACGGAAACCGGCTTCCGAGAGGAGTGCCTCGCCGACTTCGGCGATGTGCCGATGATCCCGCCCGGCATGGTCGGCGACGCGATGGGCACAACCTCGCTCTCCCGCGATGACCGCTGGTGGATCGTGCCGGTGAAAACCGGGGCGCTGGCGCGGTTGCACGCGATCGACACCTCCACCGGCGCGGTCTCGGTCGTCTGCGAGCACGAATCGATCGGCCATCCCGAGGTGCATCCCGACGACCCCGGGCTGATCCGGTTCGCGGGCCGCTACACAGACCGGATCCATGTGATCCGCCGCGACGGCAGCGGCCACCGGATCGCCTATCACCGAGACATCGCCCGCAAGGAATGGGTGGTGCACGAGACCTGGATGCCCCGATCCGCGGTCGGCGGACGCAACGAGATCGTCACGGTGATCTGGCCCCACGGCATGATCGGCATCGACGTCGATACCGGAGCGACCCGCCGGGTGACGGACTTCCCCGCCTGGCATCCGATGGTGCATCGCGACGGCCGCCGTTGCGTCGCCGACACCACGTTTCCCGATCGCGGCATGTTCACCTTGGACCCGTCGGCAGGGCCCGACGCGCCGGTCGCACCGCTCGCCGAGAGCCTGTCGAGCAACGCCGGCGACCACTGGAACACGGACCACTGCCCGTACGACGATGGTCCGATTCGGGTCCACGCGCCGCAGCACACGCACCCCCACCCCTCGTTTTCGCCCGACGGTTCGCGGGTGGTGTTCACGAGCGACCGGACCGGCAGCGCCCAACTCTACGAGGTGGTGGTCGAATGATCCGCACGTTCGCGGTGGCCGTCGCGATCCTCGCCTCCGCCCTGCCGTCGGCCGCCGCCCCGCCCTCGGCCTCCGCCGGCCTCGCCATCGAACGGCGCGACGACCGGCTGACGATCACGACCGACTCCGGCTCTCCCGTCGCCGAGTATGTGTTTGCCGACCGGGCGATCGGCCGCCCGTCGCTCCGCGACCTCCGCACGCCCGACGGCGTGGCCGTCACCCGGCCCTGCCCACCGCGGCCGAGGATCGATCCGCAGGATCACCCCACCATGCATCCGGGCGTGATGCTCTGCTTCAGCGACCTCTCAGGACACGACCCCTGGCGACACAAGGCGGCGGTGCGATTCGTCGGCCTCGACGGCGAGCCGGCCGTTCGTAACGGAATGGTGTCGTTCACCGCGGTTGTCGAGTATCTCGGTGCCGCCGAGGACACACCGGCCGCGCCGGTGATCTGCCGCGAGCGATCCACCGTGACGATCTCCGACCGCGAATCCCTCGGCCGGCCCATCCGCGTCGTCACCTGGGATGCCGAACTGACCGCCGCCGACGACGCCGTGACGTTTGCCGACGTGCAAGAGATGGGCTTCGGCATCCGGCTGGCGACCCCGCTCTCGCCGAAGGGTGGCGGCCGGTACCTTGCGAGCCACGGGGGCGAGAACGAGAAGGAGGTCTTCGGCCGGCAGGCTGCTTGGTGCGACGCGTCCGGCACGGTCGATGGAAAGCGGTGCGGCGTGACGGTGATCGACGGGCCTGGCAATCCGCGGCAGCCTTTCTTCCACGCCCGCGACTCAGGCTGGCTGCTGGTCAACCACTTCGGCACAAAGACCTACGCCCAGGGCGAGCCAGGGTCGATCACGCTCGCGCCGGGCGGAAGACTTCGGCTCTCCTACCGCCTCGTGCTCCACGGCGACGTGCCCGACGACCAGATCGGTGATCTCGTGGCCGATACCGCCCCGGCGACTCGTGACGGAGCCACCTCCAGACTGATCGGCCCCGACGTGCTCTCCACGCAGGTCGCCGCCTTCAACCGCCTCGATCCCGAGGATGTGGTCAACGCCGTGCCCAATGCCGACGCTGCCGCGTGGCTCGAGACGTACGCGCCTCGCTTCGACTGCCCCGACGCCGACATCGTGCAGGTCTGGAACTTCCGATGGTGGTGCCTGCGGAAGCATCTGCGCCGCGACGAATCAGGTCGTTGGGTGTTCACGGAGTTCATCACCCGGCCGAAACCAGTCAGTTCCGCCCTCGGCCATCACCTCATGGAGGGCCGCTGGCTGCGTGATCCGCAGTTCATCGACGGCTCCATCGACTACTGGCTCGAGGCGCCGCAGCGAGAGCGGCTCCACAAATACAGTCAGTGGCTGCCGCATGCCGTCTGGCAGCGGGCCCTCGTCACGGGCGACTTCGCCTTCGTCACGGCCCGTCTCGACGCGCTCGCCGCCGACCACCGCCAGTGGGCGGAGGAGCGGCGGCGGCCCGACGGCCTGTATTGGCAATACGATGTTCGCGACGCGATGGAGGAGTCGATCAGCGGAGGGCGTCACGTCCAAAACATCAGGCCGACGCTCAACTCCTACATGGCCGGCAGCGCGCTGGCGCTGGCCGACATGGCCCGACACGGCGGCCGCGACGCCGAGGCTGGGGCGTTTGCGGCCGAAGGTGAACAGCTTCGCCGTAAGCTCCTCGACACGCTCTGGAACCCCCGGGACGAGTTCTTCGAGGTGGTGCGGGAGGATGGCTCATTCTCGAATGTCCGCGAGGCGATTGGATTCATTCCCTGGTACTTCTCGCTGCCGCCCTCGGGAGAGGGCTACGAATCGGCCTGGCGACAGTTCGCCGACGAGAAGGGGTTTCGCGCGACCTTCGGGATCACGACGGCGGAGCGGCGGCATCCCGCGTTTCGCTCCCACGGCGTCGGCACCTGCGAGTGGGACGGCGCCGTCTGGCCGTTCGCCACGTCGCAGACGCTCACCGCGCTTGCCAACGTGCTCCGCGGCCCGCCGCAGGACGCCGTCACCAACGACGACTACCTCGACGCCCTCCTCACCTACGCCCGCAGCCACCGCTACGACGGTGAACCCTATCTCGGCGAGTATCTCGACGAGACGACGGGGGCGTGGCTCAAGGGCCGCGACCTGCGCAGCCGCTGGTACAACCACTCCACCTTCGCCGACCTCGTGATCACGGGCCTGGTGGGCATCGTGCCCCGTCGTGACGACACCCTCGAACTCCACCCGCTCCTGCCGGAGGGCCACTGGGACTGGTTCTGTCTCGAGGGTGTTCGTTATCACGGGCACGACCTCACGATCGTCTGGGATCGAGACGGCACGCATTACGGCCGCGGCGCCGGACTCACGGCATGGGTGGACGGCCGCAAGACCCTCCAGTCGCCGACCCTCGCTCCCGTCTCGGGCCCGCTCACGCCGAGTGAAGCCGCGGGTTTTTAAGCGGCACCCATACGGCTACGGCCGGCAGCGGTCGAGCCGGTCGGCGAAGTCTTGGAGAAACTCGTGCCGCCAGCGGCTCACTGTCTTGGCCCCCTGATGCGGTCCTTCGGCCACTTCCGGATTGGGGTCGTCGGTCCACCAGTTCGGAAAACGTGCCGACGATTGGCTTCTTCGCTCGGCCGAAGGCGGCTCCGAGCGAAAAGAACCTACCGATCCGTTGATCGCCGGATCGTCGCTCGTGATCGCGATTCGCCACTCCTTCGACTCTTTGGGGCAGAACCAGAAGTGCCATGCGCCGTTCGCGTCGCGGGTGCCGGAGCACGGCTGGCCGTCGAGGTCGAGCGTGGCGACGAGGGCCGGCGACGCCACGGTCGGAGAGTCGAGCACGAGTTCCACCACGCGAAACGTTTCGACCACGTCAGCGGCGGTCGGCACCCGCCGCCAGACGAGCCGGTCGCGATCCCACGCCCGCACAAACGAACCGCCCCACGAGGCATGCCGCGGATCATCCGGCCGGCCGTGGAGCAGGTAGGCAAGCGAGGGTGAGTCGCCCATCTTGAGCTGCGACCGGGTCTCGCCGCGAAAGGCGATGCCCGTTGCAAAGTAGTCGCCAAGGCCACCCCGGCCCGCCACTCGCTCGGCCACGAACGAGTCGTTTCCCCACGGGTCAGACTGGTCGCCACCGACGAACCAACCGCGGTACGTCGAGTTGGCCTCGATCATCCACAGACCCGGGTGCTCACGAACCAGATAGTCGTATGCCGTCGGCGACCACTTCTTGTTCGGACCGCCGATGAAGTAGACGCGGAGTTTCGGCAGGATCGCCGGATCATCGTGCAACGACTGGGCGAGGTCGTCGATTCCACCCCACACCAGCACCCAGAGCGGTCGCGGGTCGTCGCGGTGGGCACAGGCCGCGATGTGTCGCGACCCATCGGTCGCGGCGGCGTATCCCGCGGCGTTGGCAGAATCGACCGCCCCCTGGACCGTCATCCTTCGCAGGGCCTCGGGCTCCGGATAGCTGGCACAATGGCGACGAAGCGCCGCGTGGTCGCGGGCGTAGACGTCGATCACGTCGTGGATGTGCCGGGCGCGGCCCGGCCCGTAGGGGGAAGACACGAGGCCCTCGATCTCGATCGCATCGGCATGCACCAGGAGATGGACGAGCGACTGCAGGTCGTCGTAGTCGGTGCCCCCCGCATCGGTCGAAACGATCACGCGCGGCCGCGGGCTGGCCGCCGTGGCCGCCGCGGAGGCGACGACCAGGGCGATGCAGACGACCGCGTGGAGCAGCCTCATCGAGGCTGGCCTGTCGGCGGCTCGACCGTCACGATCACCCGCTCGTAGCGGGTCAGCGGCGGCGACCCGGCGTCGGTGACGGCAAGGATCACGTGCGCCGTGCCCGCGCGGCCAAACTTCTCTGGAGCCACAAACGTGGCCTGCGGCTGGTCGGCCCCCTCGATCACGAGCGGCCTGGCCGATCGGCCGCTGGAAAACGTGAACGTGCCGGGTTCGGGGTAGTGCATCCAACGGTACGACATCGCGTCGCCGTCTGGATCACTCGTTCCGGCGGCGCTCAGCACCAGCCGCCCGCCGGGCTTCACGGTGAGCTCGCGGGAGTGCCCGAGCTTCGGCACCGGGGGATGGTTGGCGTCTGCGTACGTCGGCGTCACCGTCCAATCCATCCGGGCACTGAAGTCGTTTTGAAACTCGCGACGCCACCGCCAGATGGTGGCCCAGTTGTCGGTGTGCCAGCGACCATCATCGCCCTGCACCTCGTCAACGGCATCCGTCCAGAATGGCCGGGTCTCTTGCTCCAGATGCCACTTCCGCAGCGGCGGGCAGGCCATCTCGTAGCGGCCTCCCCAGCCACCCCAGTCGGGATGCTCGGGGTCCGCCAGTCCCGTGTCGATCAGGTTCAGGAAACTCGGAGTGTCTCCCTCCATCATGAACACGACGGGCGGATACTCCGCGCCCAGCGGCCCCTTGCGGCAGACATGCTCGTCGAGCCAGGGCTGCGACACGAGGCTGAAGTCGCCACCGACGAACCGCCCGTGAAGCTGATCACCTGCGATGCCGGTCCAGGTCGCATAGTGGTAGCCACCGAGCGGGTGGAAGCCGGGGCTCGCCACGTAGAACAACCTGGGGAACGTCCGCCGCAGCCACGGCCCGCTGTCATCCTGATCCGAGATGGTGGTGACGCGCAGCTTTTCGACAAACCGGCCGAGTGCCTCAGGGGTGCGCGTGGCCCGCACCTTCCAGAGCGCCTGGGCAAGGCAGTTTGGCCCGCCCCAGACGCAGACCCACACCGGCCGCGGATCGTCGGCATCCACCACCTCGATGATCCGCTCGGATCCGGGTGAATCGTGCCCAGCGCCGACGGCAGTCATGCCGTATCGCGGCGCACCGGTGCGGATCAGCGAGAGCAGTCGTTCGCCGGAGGGAAACCCCTGCTCGTGCACCTCGAGTGTGTCGCGAACCTTCCCATACGCCCGCACGATCGCCTCGATCCGCTGCGGGGCCGTGCGATCGGGCAGGTGCACCGAGGTGGTCGCGATCAGGCCTTCGGTATCCCACTGATTCGCGTAGGCGAGAAACCGCACGAGCGACATCGCATCGTCGGGCTCGTTCTCGATGTCAGTGAGAACGATGACTCGCGGCCGCTCCGTCGCAGCGGCCACGGTGGCCATCAGCACAAGGAGGCAGGCGGACACGCCCAGGCAGGGCACGAGACGAACGGCGCGACGCAAAGACCTGTTCATGCACGAAGTCTATCACGATCGCGAGAGAGACTAGCCGGTGGATGCATGCCTTGTCAGTGACGCGCACCGCAAACAACCCGCCGCTCGCCTGTCATCCGGCCCTCCGCCGCATTCTGAGGCCGCACACAAGGCCCACGGCCGCCACCAGTGCGAGAGCCGAGGGCTCAGGAACAGCGGCCACGCTGCCAGCCGCGCCAGAGGCGGTGTTGTAGTTCCCGGCGTCGTAGAGACCCGTGTTGAAAAAGTCGAGAGCGTCGAGGATGTCAACCACGCCGTCGTAGTTGAAGTCGCCCTCCAGCCAGCTCGCCGGCAGGCCGGTG
>Ga0114971_10003590_pt1 | contig 10524 bp, 4 predicted proteins | sample M_140625_MF_Meta_FD_87320 | JGI IMG/M metagenome (GOLD analysis project Ga0114971, IMG submission 87320) | Freshwater microbial communities from Lake Montjoie, Canada to study carbon cycling - M_140625_MF_MetaG | ecosystem: Environmental > Aquatic > Freshwater > Lake | place: Lake Montjoie...
TACATATTCTAAAAATGATTTCATTAATTTTAAGACATTAGCAACTATTAATAATTATAAAAAAATAGATTGGTCTGTAAATGGTAATACAACAGGTACTATTAAGAATATTAATGATATTGTTGGTGTAAATAAAGTTGAAAAAGATAAAGTATACGAAATTATTCTATATCTTAAAAAAAGACAATCGTTTAAATTCAATGATTTTAAAAATTTAATCTATACACGAGTAATTAAAATTAGTAATAATAATAATATTAATCAATTATATACACCTGATATCAATAATAATTATACATATACGGCGGATGAATTCGATGAAATTATAACTATTATTTTTTATCAAAATAGCAACGAGGCATTAAGTAATGATAAATTACCATTATGGTCTTCTATTTTCGATATTAATTATGCTAAAACAAATTTCATTAATTTTTATATTAACGATTTAATGGCTAATAAAGATTATGTAAATGGTATATCTGATGATATTAGTAATTCCATTAATCGAAATGGTTATACTAGAATAACATATGATACTAATCCTGATACAGATTATGATAGATTATTATCTATACGAAACTCTGAAAATTATAGATATACTTATGATATTATGAGTGGTGGTAATGGTAATATTTGTTTTATTTCGACAAGATCTGATATTAATACTGCATATATGTTAAAACGTTATTATATGCCAACATTATTTGCTTTAAATATTAATATAGCAGGGGGCAATGCAGGATCAACTATTGCAGATAGCTCTGCAAATGATATTATTAGAAAATTAGGAGGTGCTAGTATTAATAAAAATCTAACAAAAACACCTGGAAAAATTATATCAATTAATAGAAATACAAAAGAATGGTTCAGTGGAGCAAAAGGTTATTATAATAATTATTTTAAACTCTATGCATATTATCCATATGATAATAATATCGAAATGAATAATACTACATTAGCTAATGGCGGATATACTGGATATTGGCAATTTTTAAAAGATAGTATTGATTATAGCTATGGTGCGAATGGTTTAAATGACCTTAAATCACAATTTTATGGTACATATGGATGTGGTGGTCAAGGCGGAAGTATTTTATTAGATAAAAACTCTAATTTTACAGGAAATAAAGGTAAAGATGGTGTTTTTGTACTTTCATTTCATAATCAAGTATTAGCTACTATCATTAATGATAATTCAATTGTTATTAATAAAATGTTAAAATTATTTGGAATTAATAGCAATAAACTTGCAAGTATAACTAGTCTCACTAACGTTAACAGTAATGTTGTTGGAATTGATTTTACAAAAATGATAAATAATTTATTCATCCATGAAGGAAATATTCATATCGATGATGATTTTATTGCCAATTTAAATAAAAAAATACCTAAAGCGAATTTTAATATTTTATTGGCAGTAATATTTATAATTCGCCGTATTTATTATGTTCTTTCTCTGAATTTAGATTTAATCAATATCGATAATATTAGACAAATACAAATAAATTTTGTTAATACTATTAATGAAGAAAGAATAAACATAAATGGAAATAGTCAACAATTATTAGTATATGTATGTGATATCATAAATGATTATGATAATAAAAAATATATTATAGATTATTTTAGAACATCTAATCCTATAACAAAATATAGACAGTTATTATCTTCACCATCAATTAATAATATAACTATTATAAAAGATGCAGATGGTATTAAAGCAAAAATTGATGCCGGTTTACAGGATACAATAAATGATAGTTATATAACTGGAAGTAATACAGATGCTAATAAATATTTAATTACATTAATTTCATATATTTTCGAAATTCAACAGAAAGATTTAAAAATTCACATTAATATACTAGAAACTGTTTATCATACTTTATGTTTAAATGCAATCATTTATGTCATTATTTATCATTCAGTTTCTGCAGTGAATTATACAGATACAGTTATTAATAATATTTATAAAAATTTAATAGAATTTAATTATGATTTAAAGAAAGAAACTGATAAAATTGAGAAACATAATAATATATTCGAAGAACAAAATGAATTCAAATTATATTTCAATAATAGTATAAATGATTATAATGATTATTATGATAAAAATGTGAAATTTAATAATTTACTTGTATCTAAAAAAGCTTATACAAATACAAAAAGAAAATTTAGAGATATTGTTAATATATTTACATTAATTATATTTATTATTGTAGTTATTATGATTGCATGGCTTATTTATGTTATTATTTTTAATTCAAATGCATATGATGCAATGCCTCATTTATTATTAATGGCATTAATTTTAATCATTATTGTCATTATAATTCATTATTTCAATTATAGTTATAGTTATAAAGAATTTTTTATAAATGAAAATGTTTCACAATTAGAAATTTTTAACGATACTGAAGATTACGAAGTAAAAGATGTTTCATATAATAATAAAAACTATAAAATTACTATTATTAAAAGCAATTCTACTTTTATTTTACACAAAAATATTGAAACATCAATTATTTTAATAAATAAAGGCACAAATGCAACTGAAACAACACAAGGTATTGGTGGAACAATCAATATATATGATCCAGATTTTGTAGCAACAAATATAAAAGAAAATGAAAAAAATACAATAACTTTTAATGACAATGAAATTATAATTAATGACTTAATTAAAACAAATTCTCGCGCTCCGACGGATGATGATACAAAAATTAAAATTTTTTATAATAACACTAGCAGCAATAATTCAGGTAATTATTCTGCATTAGGAGATTACTTTAATAGAGAGCTCAATAATTTTAATTCAAATAGTACATCCAATTTTAGCAATATTGCCCCAACAATACAAAATAATGTTTATAGTAATATTAGTGATTATAGTAATATATCTATTGATGATATTCGTAATCCGCAAATTAATAATATTTTAAATGTCATATTAAATACTAATAATGATTTATCAACATATTATTACGGTTCACCTGGAAATATAACTGGAATTACAAGTAATACTTATCCATATGCATATGGTTTAGGTGGTACACCAACAGCTACACAAACAGCTGATACAACAGCTACACCAACAGCTGCTACAACAGCTACACAAACAGCTACAATAGATAATAAATTGGGAATTCAAGGTATTTGCATAATCATAAATAAACAGGTTGATTTTTCACCAATACATTCAGATGCACAAACATTGATTAATATGTATAATAATAATTTAAATAAATTGATTTACGATAAATTCAATAAGATTTATTTAATAGATAATAATGTTATTTATAGCAACGCGTTGATAGCTTTTAGAAAACGTTATGATGAAGAAAATGTTAAAAATGACAAATACAAAAAATATGAAACAAATATCAATGAATATTCAATGAATATTTTAACAGATGTTTATTTTAGATATGAAATTACTAAAATATTTATTTATATATTTTTATCATTGATTATATGTGTTATTATTTATGTTTTTAATAAAAAACATTTATTATTAATATTGATCGCATTTATATTAATCGTGGTATTTTTAATATCCTATTTTTATTTTAATATGAATATAAATACTCGCAGAGATTATTATAAATATTATTGGAGTAAATACAATAATGATTAAAATTTATTTTTATTTATAATTAGAGAATAAAAAAAGTTTATGGCTTCTTCTATTATATCTTTTCCTGATTTAAATAAATTTTTATTTTATAAAAATAATTATGTAAAGCCAGTTTTAACAGACGATAATTATGGTTATTATATTCTAAATAATACTGATGATAACTATACTGTAAATAATATTAGTTCTACAAATAAAATAGTCAATATTGAAGTTTTTGCGGTTGGTGGTGGCGGAGCTGGTGGATATTATAATGGTAATGGCGGTGATGGCGGAACAGCTATTTATAAATCATTAGCAATAGAACCAAATACAATATTAGAATTATCAGTTGGCAAAGGTGCGTTTTATGTATCTGATGCGACATATAATAATGGTTTTTTAGTAAAATTATATGAAGGGTTTATCACGGATTTTTTCGAAACACAGAAAAGTTATTTAATGAATATGAAACCAGCAGATACTATTACTAATAATTTAAATAAAATCTGGGAACAAAAAGTAAATAGTATTTCATCTTTAAAAACTATTATTGAAAATGATGTCGATTCGCAAATTATAACTAATATTAATCAAAATGAAATTTGCAAGAACGATCCAAACGCAGATGGTTGTGAAAAAATAACGAAAACGATGTTTGCATACAATAGAGGTTTTACTTTTAATATTTATAGTGTTTTTTTTGTTCCCTATAATTGTGATATTGAAATTGAAATAACCGCTTTTAAATATGCAATATTATTTTTTTATAGCGATGATGATATTCAAAATAAATATTTCAGTAATGATTTAACATTATATCAAACATTTAATAATATTTATTGGATGAAAATAAGCAATGAAACTAAAACATTTATGCGTAAAAATATAAAAGCCAATGAAAAATATTATTTAAAAATCATTTATACGCAAGATAAAGAATTGTCCTCAGCAGAAAGTCAATTTAGTGTTAATATTACTTTAATAACATCCAAAGGAAGAATTCCCGTTAATTATAATGATTTTAAATTTAGTAATAGTTCCGATAATTATGGTATCATCTATTCTACCCCTTCCACTATTTTTAATAAAAATAAGAAAATTACCGAAATCAATGCTTTAGGCGGTATGACAGGTCTTGTAAATCCAGATACTATTAATTATGGCAAAGGCGGATGTTCCACCTATCAATTAGAGACCGCTAAGAAAATTAAGAAATGCAGTGATAATACGAATGGTGCAAATGGTATTACATTACCAACATCTTTTAATCTACTGAAAAATGAACCGTACAATTATACTTATACCTATGGTTCAGGTGGAGGTGGTGCGTTTTGGCGATTAACCGGATATGGTGGCAGAGGAGGCACAAATGCTGGCAATGGTATTAGTTTTACTAATTTACCATCTATATCAAGACCAACAATAAATACAGGTGGAGGCGGTGGTGGCAATTCTTTTCTAAATAACTATGATGAAAAAATGTTAGATATTAATAAACTAAGTGGTGCGAATGGTATTATTATCCTTAAAGTAAATAAAAAAACAGAACAAATAGTAGTACAAACATTCGCAAATAAAGAAAACAATGAAATTGAAACAATTAATGCAAATATTGAAAAAATATATAAAGAAAACCAAATAGATGCTTATTTATCATCAAGTTTTCCTGATTTATTAACACCAGAACAAAAACTAAATATGGAAAAAATTGCAACAATTAGCAAAATATTTTTCAAATATCTTTTCAATACATTAACTGATTATAGTCAAACGATTGAGAAAGAACGATTAAAATTTCCAATCATTATTATTTATAATAAAACTCCAATCGATGATAAAAAAGCCAATTTTACAAATGGTAATTGCATAATAAATTTATATACTTCTGGCATTACAAATGATGAAGATGCTAAATTAACACTATTATTAGGTCTTTATAACAGCGAACAGATTGAATATGATCCAAGATTTCCAATAGATAATAAGAAATTATTAAAAGATACTGATTTTTATATATATTATATAAAGAAACTCATAAATGATATTGTTGATAAAAATAAATTAGTTTTATTTATTGAAAATGTTGCTAAAAATTATTTCTATTATTTTAAAACAGATATTAATGTAAGAATATATAAATATCTAGAAAATTTATATAGAAATAATGAAAATATTAATACGGTAATTAATAATATTAATGCACTAAAAGATGAATTAAACGCATTCAATACAGATAACTTTACACCTTTAACTAAATATGAAGATCCTATAACAGATACGAATATTAGTGATCGAACAAATTATATTGATACCCAAAATAAATTTAAAGAAACTGCATATAAGAATTCTGTTAAATTAATAACATCTAATAATATTACAAATTATTCTATCAATCATTTCGAAACCAAATATAAATTAAATCGCAATGATTATATTTTTAATGTTATATTTTACATTACCATAATAATAATTATAGTTGTATGTTATTATACATATGTGTATTATGAGAAACCTTTAAGACCTCTCGTTCTTTTCATTTCATTAATCATAATTTTACTACTTATTGCTATATTATGGTCTAAATCATCATATGATTTAAAGATGTATGAAAATTTCGAATGTAATAGCAATACGTCCGGTTCAACTAATGTTGTTTGTTTAACAAATGTTGGAGATATTATATCAACACCTACAAGTGGTGCTGCTGGTGTAATTCCATATTATTTTATTTCAAATAGTGCGAGTGATGCAGAATATCTTGATTTGCATCTTACAAAAAGCATTTATGTAGATATATTTGTTTACGGGGTACCTTATTTTAATGGCAATAAATATTATTTACCAAATATTGATATTTATAAAAATGTTCTATTAACAAAAAATTTTACATATAAAATATATAATAAATCTATTATAAAACATGATGCAAACTCTGATAAATCTTTAATTAATTCCCCTACTAATCGAAATGCTAGTGATGCACCAAAAATAAATATTTATAATTGTGAGAATTTACGTAAAGATTTATGTAGTACAGATGAAAAACGTATAGCAAGTATATCATTAAAAAGTAGTATTTATACAACTTATGATGCGAAAAATGTTGCATCTACAACAGGTAATCCCAATAATGATATGCTTGGAGATATTGATACACATTACAATTTCGATCCTCCTAATATTAATAATGGATTAACGTATATAAAGAGACATGTTTTAAAGACGCCATTTATAGTTATTAAAGTTTTAAATGATACAATAGAAGCATCAGAAACTATCGATGATGCAATAAATAATTTTAAAATAGAGATGAATACTTTCGAAATAAATGCGACATTATTTTTATATAATAAAAACACGAAAAAGATTGTAAATTTTACGAAAGATTATCATATTTATAATAATCGCCAATATGCTGATGAATTTATTAAAAATGGTAAAATTTATGATAAAAATGATCAGGCGTATCATATTTTAAATAGAGAAATTATACATCGTTATTATAGTAAATTAATAATTGCCATCATTGTTGTAATATTTGTATGTTGCCTGTTATTAAATCATTATTTTAATAATAAACAATTATATATATTAATTTTTGGTATTATACTAGCACTTATTGCTATAATAACAATTATATATGAAATACTTAAACATCAACATATTAACGGAAAAAAATATTATTTTTTTAAACCACACGAATTTAAATAAGTATTTAAAAGTTTTTCATTAATATAAATAAATGAGTAATCGAAATTTTACTAAATACAAAGATCTATATGATAAATATACGAGGGAAGAAACTAGGTATTTTAATAATTTGCATCATAGGAAAAAAGAAGAAATTTATGAAATTGAGAAGCAAATAAGTAATTATAAACAATTTAAAGAACCTTTGCGTTTTAAATTTTTATCTTTAAATACAACTATTGATAATAAAATAGCTATATTGCGCAAATATGAAGAATTTAATGAATTATCTTCCTGTTCATCCGAATATTCTAAATTAAGTAAATGGATTTCAACCGTTTCACAATTACCTTTAGGTATATATAAAGAAATTGATACAAGCAAAGATAATATTAGTAATTTTCTTTTAAATATTCGCAAAGGATTAGATAAAAATATATATGGTCATGTTGATACAAAAGAACAATTACTTAGAATATTGGCACAATATATCTCTAATCCAAATGCAAAAGGATATGTAATTGGTATTCAAGGTTCAATGGGAGTTGGAAAAACGAAGTTTATTAAAGATGGAATTGCGAAGGTAATAGATTATCCCATTGCTTTTATCCCACTCGGAGGAATATCCGATGCCAGTTATTTAAAAGGTCATTCGTATACATATGAAGGTTCTACTTATGGTAAAATAACAGAACAATTGATTAGGACAAAAGTTATGAACCCGATCTTTTTATTCGATGAACTCGATAAGGTATCGAATAGTAAATATGGAGAGGAAATAATAAATACATTAATTCATATTACAGATGCAAGTCAGAATGAAAAATTTAATGATAAATATATAGAAGAGATTGAATTGGATTTATCGAAATCAATTATATTTTTCACATTTAATAATATAAATAATATTAATCCTATTTTGCGAGATAGAATGATTATTATTACTGTAAATAAATATACACGCGAAGATAAACTTAAATTAGTGAAACATAGTTTGTTAGAAACGATTTATAAATCTTATAATTTTAGTGATACTGATATAATTTTAAATGATGATATGATTTGTTATATAATTGATAATACAATAGAAGAAGATGGAGTAAGAAATTTACAAAGAAATATTAATAATATTTATAGTCATATTAATATGAATAAATATATATCTATTGACGATAAACTTATAACATTTCCATTTGTAATAGATAAAAAAACGATCGATAAATATTTAATATTTAAGAATGAACATAGAAATTATCTTTCTATGTATATATAAAATAATGAAGAATTATTATTTCATTTTATTTTTAATAATAATTATAATTACGATTATTTTTATAATCTTTTATGCTTTTAATTATGAAAAACCTGATGATATTATTTTCTTATCGATAGAAGAAGCACAACAATTTATAAGAAACGATAATGATAATTATATTAAAAACTTAAGTATTTATGATTTAAGAGCACGAAATGTTAAAACAAACGCAGAATATTTAAATATAGTTATCAACAGTTGCTTAGATTTTAATGAAAATCAGAAAGAAAAATTAAGATATTGTGCGACAGAAGCTAAAAAATTTTATAATAATAATATTGATTGGATTTTTGCACATATTAATAATAATTATGAACAAGGATATCCACATACGCGTGGTACAATTATCTTTATATCTGATAATACAATTAATAGTAATGAAAATATATTAATAAAAACACTTATTCATGAAAGTGTTCATATATATCAACGGTATAATAAAGAAAAAATACAAGAATATTTAATTAAAAATAATTATCATATTTCACGTATTCGGAATAATAATTCTTTAATACGTGCAAATCCAGATTTAGATGAATATATCTATAAAGATGATAATAGTATTGAAATGATTGCAAATTATAGTTCTGAATATCCTAAAGAAATTAATGATATAACATTAAAAAATTTATCTTATGAACATCCTTTCGAAAAAATGGCGTACGAATTAGCCGAAGAATATACTAAAACACAATTAATGAAATATAAATATATCCCAGAATAACAAAAAAATGATATTTTAATTATAAATAATTTATATGATTTATGACCGAAATTAGTTGTTTCAATGGTTCTCCAAGAGATATTTATTTTATTAAATTTGAAAAATATTTCATTATACGTTTATATAATTATAACAAAATAGTATTATCGTATGAAACATTTATGAAAATACCAAAATTATTTGATTTCTATATTTTATCCTTATTTCTTACTGAAGATACTCGACAATTACATATTCTAAATGGTATAAAAATGAGATATTTATGGAAAGAAAAGTCTATCTGCGATAATCGTGAATATATTCATATTCATGAGCTAAATTTATTGAATAAATGCGAACCAAAACGTGAAACCTCCAATAAAAAGATAAGGAAATTCATTAAAAATTTTAATAGAGATTTTATATATAATAATCCAATGGAACATTTGAATACTTTTATAACGGACGAAGTTATAAAAACAAATGAAAATATATATGAATTACAACAATTGGTTTATAACGATAATACAATTAGTCTTTTAACAGGTATTCGAAAGAAATATGGAAATGATATTTATGATATCATAAGAAAACATTTGAAGTTTATATATGATCGCGATATGATGATAAAATACTTACCACATATATATAAGAAATTAACAGATATCAATAATATCTTAATAAATATACTTAATCGCTAAATTTATTTTTTTATACTATTTATAACAAAAAATGATTTTTAAGTTATAAATAAAATGTACGAACTATGCCTGATATTAGTTGTTTTTACGTTCATTTTATTCTGCGTCTATGCCGTATTTCTTTTATTAAATTCGAAAAATATTTCATTGTACGTCTATGCAATCATAGCAAAATAGTTTTATCCTATAAAACTATTTTGGAAATACCATATTTATTTGATTTCTATATTTTATCATTAATTCTTACAGAAGATACTCAATGTCTGCAAACGATAGGTCGTAAAAATAGTTATTGTACAAAAATAAGATATTTATGGAAAAGAATGCATATTTGCAATAACTACGAATTTGTTCATATTGATCGTCGAAATTTATTGAATAAATGTGAAACATCCAACAAGAAAATAAGGAAATTCATTAAAAATTTTAATAGAATGTTTCAAGAAGACAATCCTATTGTAATTCTTAAAAGATCTATATATCCAATCATCGA
>Ga0114971_10003591_pt1 | contig 10523 bp, 8 predicted proteins | sample M_140625_MF_Meta_FD_87320 | JGI IMG/M metagenome (GOLD analysis project Ga0114971, IMG submission 87320) | Freshwater microbial communities from Lake Montjoie, Canada to study carbon cycling - M_140625_MF_MetaG | ecosystem: Environmental > Aquatic > Freshwater > Lake | place: Lake Montjoie...
AACGCGCAACTACTTGATCCGCAGGCTTGGCACACAACGGGCCGTGCTGTGTTGCATCGCGGGCACTCAAGGGTTTCTTCATCACGTTGATTAACAGCGGCATCACAATTTTCGCAGCGAAGAATTGTTCGACATTTTGCACACGCAATTAGTCGTGCTCGACCCTTGGTGTTATGAACACAAACAACACGACGACTTGAATCACGAAGTTCATTTATAAGTTCAGACGAGATCAGCGAGGTACTCCACCCTTCATCTTTGTTGCGATCCAAAATTTCAATCTTTGGCCAAGATCTTTGAGAATCAGCAGGCCGAATCTCAAACAGGCGATTACCTGCCCACTTTCTTGCCACCTGCGATGGAAACGGTGTTATTAGACAACAATTGGCTCTCACGCGATTACATCGCTCGATTGCTACATCGCGCGCATGCCAAGTCGGGCTGCGCTCTTCTTGCAACAAATCATCGTGTTCGTCAATCACAACGATCGTCGAAAATTTTGCCACTGGCGCCCACACGACGCTGCGAGTGCCGACCACTATGTCGACACCTCCCATCGCACTCGCCCAGTCTTGCGGCCATGACGCAACAGAAAAACCATTAACTTTAAGTGACGTTGCCAAAAGTTTTGCGCGATGTTGCGTTGGGATTACAACAATGACTGGACCGTTATTTGCAAGCGCGCTAACAATTGAAGTCGGGTTAGCCAAAGGCGATGTTAAAACCAACCCACCACTTTGCTGAATTATTTGGTCGGCAACAGGCGACGAATAGTTGACACCGCGCGACAAATATCTTGGTGATGGAACCTTTGCTATCAAAGTGCTTGGAGCAGAAGCCGAAACAAAACTTCGTATCCGGCCACTCCACCGCAATGTTGCCCAATGTGCGAGTTCGATTATCTCGGTTGTCGTGCCAAGACCCAAAACTTTTATTACTGAGCGAATCTTATTTACCGCCAAACCTTCGCTGGGTTCACCAATCTCAATGACCCATCCAGCAACATTTCGCCCGTGCAGAGGCACGCGAACGCGCATGCCAACTGCGAGATTTTTCGCGAGTGATTCTGGGATCAGATAATCAAATGTTTTATCGACGCCTGTGACATCGGGAACGACCCGCGCAACCCGAATTGACGGTGGCGCGTTTTGAATCAGAGTTTGACTGCTGCCTTGAATTCTTTAAGGCGTGACAAAGACTCCCAGGTGAAATCAGGATGACTTCGACCGAAGTGACCGTAAGCCGCAGTCTTTTGGTAAATCGGACGCTTCAAATCAAGGTCACGAACAATCGCTGCAGGACGGAGATCAAAAACCTCGCGAACCGCTGCCTCAATCAAAGCCTCGTCAACTTTATTTGTGCCGAATGTTTCTACGAAGATGCTCACTGGATGAGCCATACCGATTGCGTAAGCAACTTGAAGTTCGCAACGCTGTGCTGCACCAGATGCAACAACATGCTTGGCAACCCAACGTGCCGCATAAGCCGCAGATCGGTCAACTTTTGATGGATCTTTTCCGCTGAATGCACCGCCCCCGTGACGACCCATGCCGCCATAAGTGTCGACGATAATTTTGCGACCAGTCAAACCTGTATCTGCGTGTGGTCCACCTTTGACGAACTCGCCAGTTGGGTTGACATAAACGGCGTAGTCATCTTTTGCAAATTGCGCTGGGATAACCGGACGAATTACTTGCTCGATCAAATCTGGGCGAATAACAGTGTCACGATTGATTCCGTCGGCATGTTGAGTTGAGATCAACACTGTTCGCAAGCGAACTGGCTTGCCGTCTTCGTAATCAAAAGTAACTTGTGTCTTGCCATCAGGACGCAAATACGGAATCGCACCAGACTTACGAACATCTGTCAACTTCTCTGCCATTCGATGTGCCAGCCAAATTGGCAATGGCATTAAGTCATCTGTTTCTGTGCATGCATAGCCAAACATCATTCCTTGGTCACCTGCGCCTTGACTATTTAAAACATCTTCGCCGCTCTTGCCACCACGAATCTCTTCGCTGATGTTTACACCCTGCGAAATGTTTGGACTCTGTTCGTCAATGCTGACAATCACGCCACATGTGTTGCCGTCGAAACCATAAAGCGCATTGTCGTATCCAATGCCATTAATAACTTGGCGAGCAAGTTTCGGAATATCAACGTATGCACTCGTTGTGATCTCACCAGCGATAACGCACAAGCCGGTCGTCAACAAAGTTTCGCAAGCAACACGACCAGCTGGGTCAGCACCGAGAATTGCGTCAAGTACCGCATCTGAAACTTGGTCTGCCATCTTGTCCGGGTGACCCTCGGTCACGCTCTCAGATGTAAACGAATACTTTTTCATTTGATCTCCATCTCTATTTTCACCAAGACGCTACTAAATATTGCGCCAAGACAATAGCTATTCGAGCCTATTTAGAGTCAGGCTCTGTTGCGGCTTCAAGCTCAGCGGCTAATTCTGCTTCTTGTGCTGCGACAGCGGCTTCGTTTTCTGCAACGATGTCTTCAATTGTTCGTTGAACTAGTTGAATTTTGCCTGCTGAAATCTCTTCGAAACTTATTGACAAAGGCTTCCGCGCGGTTGAGCTCACTTGTGGTGGCACCATATTGCCAAGTCCATCACCAAGTTGATTGAAATAAGAATTTATCTCGCGAGCGCGGCGCGCTGCAAGCGTCACAAGAGAGAACTTTGATCCAGTGTGCCCCATCAACGACTCAATCGGTGGGTTCATCATCGTGTCGTCTGTCGTCACTTATTTCCTCCTGGATTAGGCATCGGGTACGCCTAGCGGCTCATAAGTATAGCCATAAATAACCTTATGTTTGGCGCTGTTTTCGCTCAAAATCAATGATCCGACTCATTTCATCAACTGTTGCACTTAAGTCATCGTTGATCAGTACGTAGTCGGCAATCGCCTTGCCAATCGGTTCTTCATCTTCGGCTTTACGCAAACGCTTTTCGACTTTTTGGTCAGAGTCGCCGCGACCATGTAGACGAGATTTCTGCTCTTGACGCGACGGGGGCAAGACAAATAGCAATAACGCTTTATTATTTAACCTCTTGACTTGCTGCGCACCGTCAACCTCAATTTCAAGAACGGTGTCTTTGCCCTCGGGCGCGCTTGGCGTTGGTGTGCCATAGAGATTTCCTAAAAAATCCGTCCACTCTAAAAATCCGCCGTCAGCAATATGCTGCTCAAACTGTTCGCGAGTCACGAATTTATATGCATCAGGGGCCTCGCCAGTTCGTTGTTCACGCGTTGTCCATGATCGGCTCAACCATAAATTTGCATCTCGCTTGACGAGCGCATCAACGATTGTGCTCTTGCCAACGCCACCAGGACCAGAAACGACAATCACAAGTCTTTGCGAGTCGAACGCCATCAGATAACTGACTCAAATTTTTCTAGCAGTGTTTGACGCTCGCTGTTTGAGAGACTCTCAATTCTGCGCTTTTCGGTAATTTCTAGGTCAGCCATCAGCCGCCGCGCTTTAACTTTGCCAATGTGCTTAAACGATTCGAGTGCCTTAACTAGATATAACCGTTTTGTCGCGGCGTGATCGGCATTTTTTACTAACAGGTCGCTCAACTTCAGAGTGCCATCTGCGATACCTAGAAGAACTTGAGACATCTCGCCACGCAACAATTGAGCATTGGCGATCGCTGACTTGCGATCTACTTCAACACTCTCAGACAAATATGAGGTTGCCATTGATTTATTCTACTTGCAAAAATTAACCGTTCAATTACTTTGCTAGTCCATTTCGGTGAGCAGCTGAAGTGACTTGCGCCCAATCAGTAATCTGATGCGAGACCGCCCAATTGACGAGCTCGTTTTGAATTAAAAGTGCCGCTCGAGGGTTAGCAAAACTTGCGGTGCCAACCTGAACTGCATTGGCACCAGCCAACATCAACTCGGCTGCATCGCGACCAGATACGACACCACCGACTCCGATGATGCCAATTTCTGGCAACGCTTGTCGTACATCAAAAACGCAACGCACGGCGATCGGATGTAGCGCCGACCCAGACAAGCCCCCGCGAATATTGCCAAGACTTGGCAACCCAGTATCTGTATTAATTGCCATACCCATTGCGGTGTTAACTAGCGTCACCGCTTGAGCGCCTGCTTGATGAACCGCGCGGGCGATATTAACAAGTTCATGCGTATTAGGACTCAACTTTGCCCACACTGGCAGACCCGAGTTAACACAACCTTCGATGATTTGTGCACTGAGTCGGGCGTCGTGAGCAAACACAACGTGATCTCCGCCTAAATTCGGGCACGACAGATTCACTTCGATTGCTGTAATTCTATTTTTGACTTCGCCAAGAATTTTGGCTGCGAGGAGATAATCATCAACGCTGTGTCCCCAAATGCTGACGATTACGGTTGCGCCAGATTTTTCTAGAGCCACGAGATCTTCATCAACAAAATGTTCGATGCCATCCCCTTGTAGACCGACGGCGTTAAGCATTCCATTTTTAGTCGGCGCTAATCTCGGCGCAGGATTACCTGCCCATACAAATGGCGCAATTGATTTAGCAACAACACCACCAATTTCGCTCAGAGAAAAATACGCGTCTAATTCTGCACCATAACCTGCGGTTCCTGATGCTGTAAGAATTGGATGAGTAAGTTTGACATCACCAACTTGTATTGAACAATTATTTAATGACCCAACATTCATCTAGCGTGAAACTCTTGTAGCGACATCACCGTGAACGGTCGATTACGTTGCTCAATCATTCCTTGAACTGCGGCAGTGGCAGCGCTCAAAGTCGTGACGACAGAAACTCGACACGTGTTTGCAGCCTTACGAATTGCCTCGCCATCATTTCGGGTGCCGTATCCACGCGGCGTGTTAATTACTAATGCAATCTCACCAGATTCAATAAGTTTTACTGCATCGTCGCCAGTTTTACTACCTAGCTTTCTTTCTGAGAATTTGCCAACAACCCGCGAAACTTCGCAGTCATGACTCTTTAAAAAATCAGCCGTGCCAACTGTGGCCACTATCTTGAGACCCAGTGATGTCAAACCTTTGACGACGTCAACTCCACCAAGTTTGTCGCGGTCGTTTAGCGAGACGAACACAAGACCTGACTCGGGCAATGTTGTGCCAGCGGCGAATTGTGACTTGGCGAATGCGCGCGCAAAAGAATCGTCGATTCCCATTACTTCACCGGTTGAACGCATCTCTGGCCCAAGAGCAGTATCAACATCTGCAAAGCGATTGAACGGCAACACTGCTTCTTTGACTGAAACATGCGAACCAGACACCGGCTTTTTCAACAAACCTTCACTGCGAAGTTGCTCGAGTGTTGCGCCAAGCATGACGCGACTCGCAACTTTGGCTAGCGGCACGCCAGTTGCTTTCGCTACAAAAGGCACAGTACGACTTGCACGCGGGTTGGCTTCAATTACGTAGACAGTCTTATCAGCAATTGCAAATTGAACATTGATTAAGCCGACAACCTTTAATGCTTCAGATATTTTCTTGACCGTGTTTTCGATTTCTAAAACTGTCGATTTTGACAAACTCACCGGCGGAATCGTGCAAGCCGAGTCGCCCGAGTGCACACCCGCCTGCTCAACATGCTCCATCACACCACCGATTAGAACTTCACCTGTTGAATCGCGAATCGCATCAACATCAACTTCGGTTGCATCTTCTAAAAATCTGTCGATTAGCACTGGTCTCTGTGCTGATAGGCCACCTTCGCGACCCAAAGAACCCGCCTGACTCATTTCTTGCATTGCTTTGCGCAGATGCGCCTCGTCATGAACAATCTGCATTGCTCGGCCACCTAATACATAACTTGGACGAACGAGAACTGGGTAACCAATTTTGTTGGCGATTTCTACAGCCTGTTCGACATCACGAGCCGTACCGCCTGGTGGTTGCAAAATATTTAGTGATTCGCAAAGTGCACTCCATTTTTCACGATCTTCGGCAATATCAATCGACTCGCTTGTTGTGCCTGCAATCAATTCTTTAGGCAACTGTGTGGCGAGTTTGAGCGGCGTTTGGCCACCTAATCCGACGATGATTCGCGGATTAGAACCAGATATCAATTGTTCAGCTTCAATCACATTCATCACATCTTCATAAGTAAGAGGCTCAAAATAAAGTTTGTCTGATGTGTCGTAATCAGTTGAGACTGTCTCTGGATTGCAGTTAAGCATGATCGTCTGAAAACCAGCGTCGCGCAATGCAAAACTCGCATGCACACAGCAATAATCAAACTCGATACCTTGGCCGATTCTGTTTGGACCACTTCCTAAAATAATTACGGATTGTTTTGTACTTGAATGCAATTCTGATTCATCTTCATATGTCGAATAGTGATACGGCGTCTGTGCCGCGAACTCGGCACTGCATGTGTCAACTGCTTTATAAGTTGGCCTGACACCGCGTTTTAATCGGGTCGCTCGCACATCATGTTCGGATCGTTTGTATAAATAGCTGAGCTGGGCATCTGAAAAACCAAGTCGCTTGACGCGTTTCCAATCTGAAACTGACAATTCTTCGAGACTTTGTGACTCGAGATATTCACGCTCTTCAATAATTGACAACATTTGATCCAAGAACCAAAGATCAAATTTGCAAGCCTTTGCAATCTCTTCAATTGATATTTTTCGGCGCAAACATTCACCAATTTCAAAGATCCGGTCAGGAGTTGGTACAACGATCTTGTCAAGCAACTGGGCATCACTCGAGTCGTTAAAGATCTCTTCGCCGGGGTCACAATTAAGACCAAGTCGACCAATCTCTAGCGACCGCAATGCCTTTTGCAAACTCTCTGTAAACGTTCTGCCAATTGCCATTGCTTCACCGACACTCTGCATCTGAGTACCGAGAACTCCAGACGTGCCCGGAAACTTCTCAAAGGCCCAACGAGGAATCTTGGTGACTACATAATCGATAGTTGGCTCAAAGCTCGCGGGTGTCATTTTGGTGATGTCGTTTGATATTTCATCAAGCGTGTAACCGACAGCAAGTTTTGCGGCAATCTTTGCAATTGGAAAGCCAGTGGCCTTTGACGCAAGTGCTGAACTTCTTGAAACTCTCGGGTTCATCTCGATTACAACTTGATCGCCATTAATTGGGTTGACAGCAAATTGCACGTTTGAGCCACCGGTTTCAACACCAACACGACGGATACAAGCAAAAGCCGCGTCACGCATTTTTTGATACTCGACATCTGACAAGGTCATTGCCGGTGCGACTGTCATCGAATCACCTGTGTGTACACCCATCGCATCTATATTTTCGATTGAGCAGATCACGACACAGTTATCGTTTTTGTCGCGCATCACTTCAAGTTCATATTCCTTCCAGCCGACGATTGATGTCTCGATCAATATTTCAGAAATCGGACTCGCCGCTAGACCATTTGCGACAACAGCATGAAATTCTTCTTGGGTGTTGGCAATACCCGTTCCTCTTCCACCCAAAATGTACGCAGGGCGAATGATCACCGGCAATTTGATTTCTCTGAGAATCTCGTCTGCTTGCTCGGCTGTATGCGCGATTCCGCTGCGAGGCACACTCAGACCAATCTCGATCATCGCCTCTTTGAATTTGCCACGATCTTCAGCAGTATTAATTGCCAGGGCATTTGCGCCGATCAACTCTGGCGTACCCGGCACACCAACTTTGCCGCGTTCAAACAAAGTCATCGCAAGATTCAGTGCGGTCTGCCCACCAAGAGTTGGCAACACGGCATCAGGTTTTTCTCTTTCAATTATTTTCTCAATAAATTCTGGCGTAAGTGGCTCGATATAAGTGCGATCAGCGAAATCAGGATCAGTCATGATTGTTGCTGGGTTCGAGTTGGCGAGAATCACTCTGTAACCCTCTTGTCGCAATACACGACACGCTTGCGTGCCTGAATAATCAAACTCACATGCTTGACCGATAACAATTGGCCCCGAGCCAAGAACAAGAATTGACTTGATATCTTCGCGACGTGGCATTATTTACGATCCATCATTTCGACGAATTGCGAAAACAGATACCGACTATCGTGCGGGCCAGGGCCAGCCTCTGGGTGATACTGCACACTGAACGCATTGGCACCACGAACACGCAAACCCTCGTTGGTATTGTCATTTAAATTGATATGGGTTACATCGGCTTTTGTCGCCAACGAATCTGCATCGACACAAAAATTATGGTTTTGACTTGTGATCTCAACCGACTTGGTTGCGATGTTTCTTACTGGATGATTTGCTCCGTGATGACCGAAAGGCAACTTGTATGTTTTGCCACCTAGTGCGAGTGCCAAAAGTTGATGACCAAGACAGATACCAAACAGCGGAACACCAGTGCCAAGCAATTCTCGAATCGTCGCCGGGGCACCATGCACCATTTCAGGATCACCAGGACCATTTGACAAAAAGATTCCGTTTGGCGACAACGCCATCACCTCTTCGGCAGTAGTGGTTGCTGGCACAACGTGCACAGTTGCGAATTCGGCCAAACAATTCAACATCGTTGTCTTGATACCAAAGTCATATGCCACGACTGTGAATTTGCCACTGCCGTGAATATAACTTTTAGTCGTCGTGACTTGAGCGACTAAATCTTTTCCGGTAGTTCCTTTTTCACTTTTCGCAGCTTTTGTTAATTCTTCGTGACTAGCAGTACCAAATGCACCTGGCATTGAACCAGAATCTCGCAACAATCGTGTTAGCCGCCGCGTGTCGATACCGGCGATACCCGCAAGATCATTTTTCTTTAGAAATAAATCTAACGAGTCGTCACTTCGCCAGTTGCTTCGTCGCCTTGCAAGTTCGCGAACTATCACGCCACGTGCGAAAACTTTTGAGGCTTCATTATCAAGATTTGTTGTGCCGTAATTACCGATATGCGGCGTCGTAAAAGTAATGATCTGCCCCGCATATGACGGGTCAGTAATTATCTCTTGATACCCAGATAACCCAGTATGAAACACGACTTCGCCCTTCGAGATGACGGGCTCAGAGATTTCAGAAGCCCCAGCGCCGATTGCTTCACCTTCAAAGACCGATCCGTCATTCAAAACGAGAAGTGCGGGCTTAATTTTCGTCTTAGAAATTGGACTCATTTCTGTGCTTGCCCGTCAATCACTGTTGGTGTGCCCTTAAAAATAGTGTGGCGAACTTTGCCACGAAGTGTCCGACCAACATAGGGCGAATTTGTACTTTTGCTCGCGAGTCTTTGCAAATCAACATTCCATGATAATTCTGGGTCAAAAACGCAGATATTTGCTGGTTCAGATGCCGCTATCGGCCGTCCGTGCACTTTATCGATTTTAGCAATTCGCGCTGGGTTCCAACTCAATAATGACACTGCGTCTTTTATCTCTAGGTCCCCAAACGCCAATACGACACCAAGTGCGGTTTCAAGACCGAGCATTCCTGGTGGCGCCGTGTCAAGCGACATTTCTTTGTCGCGACGCGGATGAGGCGCGTGGTCAGTAGCAATGGCATCAATCGTGCCGTCTAGTAAACCAATTTTTAGCGCACGAATGTCTTCACTTGAGCGAAGCGGTGGATTCACTTTATAAACAGGATCATAAGACGCCAAAAGTTCTTGAGTTAGAGACAAATGATGCGGGGTTACTTCGGCAGTAATCGGTAAGCCATCTCGCTTTGCAGCCCGAACAAGTTCAACACTACGAGCGGTAGACAAGTGCAAAAAATGCATCGTCGCACCAGTGATTCTTACAAGTTCAATATCTCGAAACACCATCAACTCTTCGGCGATTGCTGGCCAACCTGGCAGACCAAGATCAGTGCAACACTGACATTCACTCATCACCGCACCTCTAGTAAGTTCGGCAACTTCGCAATGTTGTGCGAGCGTCACGCCCAGTCCTCGGGCATATTCGAGAGCACGGCGCATCAGCGAAGCATCTTGTACTCCGAAACCATCATCAGTAAAGAAGTTCACACCTGCTTGTGCAAGTTCGGCCATTGGCGCCAGCGTTTCTCCTTGTCGACCGAGTGTGATGCATCCACTCGGGATTACATCAACGAGACCGGCGCGCTTTCCTTGTTCGCGCACAAAATCAATTACTGCGACTGAATCTTGCGGAGGATCAGTATTCGGCATTGCAACCAATGCGGTGTAACCGCCGAGTGATCCAGCGCGACTACCCGTTTCAATTGTCTCTGCTTCTTCTTTGCCAGGCTCTCGTAAATGTGCATGCAAATCTACAAAACCGCTCGTGACAATGCACCCACTGGCATCGAGTTCAGTATCGCCTTTAAGGTTTAGACCGACTTCTACGACTATTTCTTTTTCAATTCTTACATCGGCACGCAGTTCACCGCTCCGGTTGAGAATTGTGCCGCCCTTGATTACGACCGACCTGCTCATGCTTGACCACCAAGATTTGCGCCACTGCCCAACAAATCAAATAGCACAGCCATTCGCACAGAAACGCCGTTGGCTACTTGACGATGAATCAGCGAGTTTTTTACATCTGAAGGATCAATCTGCATTTCAACGCCACGATTCATTGG
>Ga0114971_10003592_pt1 | contig 10521 bp, 8 predicted proteins | sample M_140625_MF_Meta_FD_87320 | JGI IMG/M metagenome (GOLD analysis project Ga0114971, IMG submission 87320) | Freshwater microbial communities from Lake Montjoie, Canada to study carbon cycling - M_140625_MF_MetaG | ecosystem: Environmental > Aquatic > Freshwater > Lake | place: Lake Montjoie...
AAGGAACGGATTCCCTGTACTATGACGCGACCCAGTCAGGATTTGTGCCGGCTACGCACGACCTCAACTCCACGACGGCGGGAGCTCTCGCCATGACGATGCAGCAACTATGGTCCTCCTGGCCTCGCGGAGCGAAAGCCTGGGGGTCCGAGCAAACGACGGACTACCTGGTGTTCAACGACGAACCACCGACCGCAACCACGTACAACTACACTGTAGGCCATACAAAGGGAGTCTGGGCTTGGAATGTGGCCGAGGATGCTGCGATTGTTCTCCAACATTCCACTCCTAAGTTTCCGTTAGGCCCCGGTCAGTCCAGCACGTACACGGGTCTCGGCGGAAACGCGTGGATGTACGGACAGCACTTTGCGTGCTTTTCCCTTACCGTAGCCGAGTTGGCGGCCCTCGCTCCTGCGACGCAGCTTACCGTCCCTGATATCTACGATTCCCGCATCCGTTCTTCTAGTCCTGCCGCATTACAGGCCTTGGCCAACGGCCAGACGAGTGCGGATCCGACGTGTTCCCTTACGCCGTCCTCCTCGTTTCACTACTACGCAAAATCGTCGCAGTGGAACAATGAATTGTATGCGGCCTGTATCGCCGGATCGGAAGGCGAGTCATTACTTGTAGAGTCGTGGATTCGCGGATCGGCCGAGGGACCTTCCTGCGGCACCCCAGACGTTCTAGACGTTCAGGCTCTTGCGTATCCCAACTTGCCCGCGTTTACCGAGTACAACGACCACAGCAAATGGGCCGTTTCCCAGTCTGGCGACCTTGTCTGTGCTTCCGACATCAATCGGATGACGACGCAGTACAGCCGCGGTGGATCTGCGTTCTGCTTCAACGATACGGGGCTGTCCTCTGCTCTCCGTGCCGCGATTACAGCAACGGACTCGTGTTAAGCACTTGGAATCGCTTTTTGAAGGTAGAAAGCAGTTGTTTGATTTCTTCCAGGTCCGATGAGGCGACGCATAGGTAGGAGAGTCCGTCTCCCAGAAGAGATAGTGACCTGCGTGTTTCATTTAACAGACGGGTATATTTTATCTGTGATGCTTTCCTACAGTCTCCTACGCGTCGCTCTTTGTAATTTCTGCCTTTTCTACCCTTTCCGCCAGGAAGGCTTGAAAGGCCTTCATGTCTTCGGAGCTCACGGATATCTGGACGGGAGCCGCAGAACTTTGTGCCTCTTCCTCTGGTAAGGGCTCCGCGAGGGAATCCATTTGCGGAGGATTCGCAACAGAAGGAACAGAAGGAACAGAAGGAACAGAAGGAACAGAAGGAACAGAAGGAACAGAAGGAACAGTCGCAGAAGCATTCGTGGCCACGGGTGCAAAGGATAGGAACTTCTGTTGATTCTCCGCGATATAGGCCTGAACTGCCGCTTTTGCCTGCTTCGTTACCGCATCTTCCTTCGCCCTCACCGCTTCCGCAATAGAAGGTGGGAGGACGTGAAGGACCGATTCTTTTGCCTGCTGGGCCTGAGCCGTCAGTTCTTCCAACTTCGCTTTGGCTTGCTCTGCTTGGGCTCGTTGCTCTTCAGGAATCAAAGAGGTTGGATCCGCAATCGCCCCCGTGAGTTTAGCCTTTTGAGCCTCCGAAATCGGCAAGGCATTGGCGAACTGCGTCAACGCACCCTTCTGCGACTTGATCTTGGCCATAAAGCCACCGACGGTTCCACCGCCGCGAAAGTAGGCCACCGCTCCCGCGATCGCACCGATTCCAACGACGCCTAGAGCAACCGAGCCGATGATAATGGAAGTAGAGGAGCCGCTACCAGTAAGAGAGGCTGCGAATCCCAGCAACCCGCCTCCTGTCTCGTTGGACCCCACTGAAGGGTAGGGCGTATAGTAGTAAAGAGGCGTGGAGGTCGCCGAAACATTGACAGGACTCGTCGTGGGCCATGCGGTAATCATAAAGAGTGAAGTGGCGGTAGCGGTCAGCGTCTTCGTCGTGGTTGGCGTCGGCCAGGCCGTGATTTGGAACAGGGGCGTAGAGGTTGCCGAGCTAGTTGGTGAGGCCGTCAGAGTGAGCGTCGTGGTCCCCGTGGGCGTCGCGGTGAGCGTCGTCGTAGTGGAGGTGGTAACCGTGGGAGTTGCGGTCAAGGTCAGGGTCGTGGTTGGGGAGGAGGAGGGAGGAGCCGCGGTCGGGGAGACCGATGCGATCTCGTTGCCCACCGTCATGTCAACGCCGCAGACTTGCGGCAGAGTGAGCGTCGCCGAATAAACGCACGTCGGGTTTTCGTTGACGCCACTCATTGAGATCGTGGGGCCGCAGGCCAGAGAGAGGCGGAAGGTGCGACTACAGGTGGGCGACACGGGAGCCTCAGGGCCGTAGAGCATATGGGTGTACTGGCCTCCCGAAGATTGGAAGCCCGAAAAGGAACCGCAAGGATTGCCTGCATTCTGGTTCTGAACGCACGACTGGTACATCACGATCGTGTAGCCAGGTGGATTGAACGTAACACCGTTGAACAAGGAATACAAAGACGAGGGACCGTTCCCTGCAAAGGTGGCAGCCGCAAAGAGGGCACCGGTGAGGAGGCGGAATAACATTCTATGAATTCTTGTGATTCTTTTTGTAAAAAATTCACAGGAAGATATTTACTTAGCCGTTCACTCGTTGTTTTATACTAGCATACAGTAAGTAGATGAGTGGTAATAACAACGGATGGACAACTGTAGTGAAGGGTCCCCTGAAGGGTCCCCTGAAGGGTCCCCTGAAGGGACCGTTGCCTATCGTTGCAACGCCTTCAGCGAAAACAGTCGCGAAGCCTTCGGCGACTGTATTCGGAACGCCTGCGGCAAATACAGTCGCGAAGCCTGCGGCAAATACAGTTGCATCATCAGATCTCGTGGCGTTCTATATGTCCAAGGCACCCGCGGATGTAGTCGCGTTTGATTGCGAAATGATAGACACCACGTATAAAAGGGAACGGAATGACAAACGAGTCGCACAAATTGCTATTGTAGACTCAAAGGGAACCCTCTACAATAAGTATGTACAGCTCCTTGACGGAGAGATCGTCGTTGACTTGCGAACAGAAAGAAGCGGGATTACCATGGACAAGTTGACAAAGTATGAATCGGTGTCGGTTGCCAAAATGCTAGACGATGTTGCGAAACACTTTGGCACAAAGAAGTTAGTGGGGCACGCTATAGATAACGACATAAAAGCCCTTAATGACATGGGATATGGATTTAGAAGTGGCACGGAAAAAGCCGATACACAGGACTTGCCTCATTTTAGAAGACCTGATGGAAAACCTATCAGCTTGAAACTGTTGGCACGTTGTATTGGCGTACGATATCAAGAAGGAGCCCATGACGCACTTGATGATGCCAAGATGACGCTGGCTCTATTCGGATATTATTTCAGTACTCCTGAAGCGACAATAAAAGCCAAGGTCGCAGAGATTCTCGCAGAGGACGCAAAAGAGAAGGCTCCTGCGAAAGCGAAGAGAGCCGCGGAAGTCGCAGCCCGCAAAGAAGCGGCAATTGCCGCATTGGCAGCACGTGCTTCGTCCGCAGGAGCCACAAAAACCGCGGAAGCGACTAACGCAACACCAAAAAATAAACCGACAATCAAACCAACAAACAAACCTAAGAACAACGCAACAAGAGGCGGAGCAGGAGGGCCTCCTGGCCGGCCCCAGCCAGGAGGGCCTCCTGGAAGAAGGACAAAGCGGGCAGCAAGACGAACGATGTAGGGAAGCCCTGAAAAATATATGTTTTTTTTGTTTTTTTTAACGCCACATGACGTGTGTTCACTTTTACATGTTTCTATTATTCTAGTCGCGACGAGTATACCCTTCCGCTCTCAGATGTGCCCGAAACTCACCCATCGTCATCTTGACATTTGGCAGCAGATCATTCATTGCCCATATCCAGCGATCAACGACGTGAAGGGGGCTTATATTGGTCCACTGACGCACGGAAGGTCTGAACGCGGAGGCGAGTTCACTGAGCCAGAAGCCGCCGCAGGGGTCTTGGATGATTTGGGAAGCGTCGTACATAGCGTCGCAATGCCTGTGCCCATAGAGAAGATTGTCACGCGTGTAAGGTCCATTCGCATCTCTTCGTTGAACGTGGCAGATCTGGAGTTTTCCAGCAATACGTTCCTGCTCCTTGAGAGCCTTGCCGCAATGGCAACAGATGCCCTCGGCACGCTCTTTCACAGCATCCATGACGTCCGCATCTGTTTCGGTTGGAGCACGTAGCCCACCGCCTTTGGTTGTAGGGACCCATGTATCGGCCGCTGCCGCGTCACCCACGATTGCGTCTGCTTCAGAAGAAGAGGTAGTTGCAGTCGCAGAAGAGGAAGAAGAAGAGGCATTCGCAGAAAACGAAGAGGCAGTTGTAGTCGCAGAAAACGAAGAGGCAGTTGTAGTCGCATAAGAAGAGGAAGAAGCAGTCGCAGAAGAAGAGGAAGAAGAAGAGGAACTAACAGTCGGAGGAAGCACCGTAGTAGCGACCCACTTCTCCCAGAGGCAGCCGATGGCATTCGTCCAGTACGTGGAGTCAAACTTGGAAGGATCCCCCTCGGCCGCTTCCAACGCCTCCACAAAGTCCCCGCTTCCCAACATCAGTTCTGCGAGGACCTTCTTTACCTTAGGCCGATAGGCTGCCTCATCTTTCTCCTCTATGTTTTGCTTGAGAGCTATGAGAGTGCCCTGATGAAATCGCCCTTTCGTAGTCGTAAGAGGTTCGCCGGCCCACAGACACTCGTTCTTGCCGATGCGAATGCGGTCGTAGATATTATGGAGTTCTTTGTACATAGACTTGATTTCGCACTTGGAGTTCACGATGAACTTGCCGCTTTTGCGAATACGTGCGAGGGCCTGGAGAAGCGGAGAGGAATAGGGCGTGTGGAGTGCGTGGTCAGAGTTGCTGCTCGTAGGATGACTCGCTCTGTCAGAGAACTCGCGAAACAGAATGCCGAATCCAACCTCTTGGCCGCATAGGGTGAACAGATCAAATCCGACACCAATCTTGTTGATGCCGATTACATACTTGGCGTCTTTCAGCTCTGTTTCAGAAGGCTCTGTGCCAGCGATAATCTCCACGGCCGAAATCTCTCTACCAAACGCTGTTTTGTAGAGAGGTTTCCATTTAGTAATCTCTTCTGTACAACTGAAGATGAGAATTCCCTTCTGATCAGGGGAAGACTCCTCAAAGGCCCGCATATGGGGCTCTAAGGCCGCAAAGCTACATGTATCGGCCTGTACAATTTCCAGATCGCTGTAGAGAGACTCAATCGGCTCTGTGTTCACGACGGTAACATCCCGAAGAGGGTACCCCATGAACGGCATCTTGCTAAAGAGAACATTGTGGAGGGTCCCCGAAAAGCCAAAGACTTTTACGTTGGAGTGCTCTCGCAGAGTGTCAAACAGATTTCTGTCCCGCAGTTTCATATAATGTTTGATGTTTGAGTTGTTTTCTCCTATTTTTGAGTTCATTCCTCCTGCGAGGGTCGTGAGAACGTGATCCAGCTCGTCAATCAGCACGAGGCATCGCTTGAAGCGGGGAAGAAATTCCCACAGAGGACTGTGTCCAGTGGCGTGCGGCTTGTGGAAAACCACGAGAGGAGACATCCCTGTACGCATAGCATGAAGAGCAAGATGCTCAACGCCTCCACTACATCCGTCTAAGACCTCGAGCTTGAGCGAGCTAGGAGGCCGCGTGCGGAAGGCCGTTAGGAGTTGCTTCGCCAGACCTCTGTCTTTGGCGATGACGACAGTAACGCCCTTGTAGCCGAGGAACTTGGGGATGTGAGCCATTACATTGGACTTGCCGATTCCCATGGCCGCGTTGACGAGCGTAAGAGGCGACAATGCGGCGAACTTGATGGATCCAAAGATCTTCTCCATCTGAGCGAGAAAGTCATCGCGGCTCTCTGGGGAAACCTCTATATACTTGACACCGGCAGAAGAAGCAGACGTTTTAAAGCCCGCAACGGCATAATGAGACGATTCCGTGACAGAACGATCAGCGATTGGTCGTATAAACCGTCTAGGAGCTACCCTAAACGTACGCGAGGAATACGCACCTCGATGCGAGTAAACCGGGTTAGGGCTTTCGTCTCTCCCATCGGCCGAAGCCAAAAGAGAGACGTACGGACGCATTACAATCTGCGCCCTCTGGGGCCCCGAAGGGCCCCGAAGGACCCCGAAGGGCCCCGAAGGACCCCGAAGGGCCCCGAAGGACCCCGAAGGGCCCCGTCAATTCATGTAGAAAACGTAAGGTTCAATTTTTTTACAAAACGTATTATCTCGGTCGTTACAAACGACGGCGATAAGCGATGCCTAGAATGGATCTGAAGGAGGCCAGGACATAGTACAAGGGCATGGAAATGCCTTCTTCGTAACAGCTTGCCACGTGGCAATCGGAAAAAAGAAGGGTGCGACGATCGGGCCTACAAGAGATCCCACAATTCCATCCCGTAGTCCTCCTACAACAGAGAAGGGAGCTCCGCGGCGTTCACGCTCCTTATATCCATGGAGAGTGGCAGCCACTGCTCCCGAAACGGAAGAGATTCGCAAATAGACCGCAAATGCTTGAGACATCCCTACATAGTTCCTCTTCTGAGTATATTTAGACCGTCGAACTTCCGACCGGCTATCTTGCGTTGCTGGCACCGTTTCTTCTTGTTGCCCGCCCTTTCGGTTTCTTTGTAGATCCTCGTTTTGTAAAGTTGCCGCGAGCAGCCCTTCGTTTCTGGATCATGCGGGCGGCCGAACCCGCTCTTGTCTCATCCACGGCCTTGTGAGCGTTCTCCATACTGCCCGTAATCCCTGGCAGCGGAAGCGGAACTACCGGCTGTGTCTTGGCCGCTGCACGAACGGCGGCTTCGTCAAATCCGACCTTCTTGTAATACTCGTCCGTCTTCTTCGCATCGCACTCCTGTAATTTCTCCCTGTAGTAACACACAAAGGTCAAACGACTGAAGCGAAAGTCGGAACCCGCGACTCCCACTTCAGGATCTCGCGTCCGAATATCGGGGAGCGTCTTGTTGTAGGCCTTGTCTTCTGCCGTTTCGTAAATCGGCGAATTCGTATGCCATTCGTGGACGTTCATTGCGAGAAAATCGCCCGTTCGCACATCCACGCCGATCTTGAAACGCGGTAGTAACGTATGCCCTCCATGATACTTGCCCCATTCAATCACGCTCAGATTTCCGAATCCTCCGCGGTAATCACCTGCGTCCTTGTGAAGGGCCGTGCGAAAGTTATTGTTCACCGTAACCGTTGAGAATGCTGTCGTACCGATCCGATACGCCGGGGTTTTCTTGACAATCGCAAGCTGCTTCGCGTGAGCATCAGGAATCAGTTGCTTGAACAGTCCGTCAATCCGATGAAGGAACTTGTGTCCGTGTAGGAAGTTCTTCATATTGCTGCGAGCATAGGCCGTCATGCGACACGGGATGCCAAGGAAAGGCGTCTTCTCGTAGTATCCAACCACTCCTGACGCAACATTGTTGTTCACCCGCATCTTGCTGACCTTCTCGCTTACCTTGCCCTTCTTGTTGGGCTGGAGGTATCGCGTGGACCACCGATCAATGCCTACCGGCTTTCGCTTACCCCAATACTTGCCGCCTACGTCAATGGGTCCCGCAGCCGCCCCGCGGTTTCGCGAAGGCTGCGCCGCTCCGCGAAACGCGTCCCACGCCTCCTGAACCAGTTGCTTTGTAATTACGTTTTTCCGAAACTTGATGAGCACGTGCTCGGTTCCATCGGGCTCAACGCCGATGACGTCCACGTCTTCCCGAAAGATTGTCATACCGGTGTCGTCAAACCATTCGCCCTCACTGGAGGCCCCGAATTCCACGTCGCCCGCGACGGCATTGACTTTGACCGTCTTTACCATTCCTACAAAGGGCGTAGACATTGTTGGAAAACTGCGCGTCCCTAGCTACGCGTCCCTAGCTACGCGTCCCTAGCTATGCTTCCCTAGCTACGCGTCCCTAGCTATGCGTCCCACTGAGCAATCGGTCCCAGTGTAATAGGCCCTCCTCGGTCCCGCTTTATCTCAATAACTTCCTTCACGATCTGGTAGTGAAGAGCCCGCACCGCCTCGTAATTCCCTCGCTCATATCGCGTCGCAAACACTGATTCCACGTAGCGATCCTCGTCGGGAAAGTTGAGGAAATGCTGAAGAGCGGGAATGTGACGAAGATCTTGCGTATTCCCCTTAAAGATCGTCTTCAGCATCCCGCCGCTTTCACACATCATCTCTCGTACGACACTGCTGGGAAACAAGCAGAGAAGCAACTTTACGCTGCCCAGAGTGAAGACGCATGTATCAATCTGATGGGCCTTCTTTCCATAGAGATCCTGAAACCGCTCAAGGAGCGGAACCGGATCAGACAGTTCAAAGGAACTACACAGGTAGTCGCGATGGGTTGCGGCCAGTTCGGCTTCCACGGCTTCCTCCAAGGAACCGCGACGAAAGTAAAATCCCTTTGACGTCTGAAAAACTACTACGCCACCCTGTACGTGAATCATAATGCTGTCGCTGGTAGATTCCTGTCGCAGAGGAGATGATCCCTTCAGAAATGTAGCAAACCAACGCGTCAATTGCTCTTCGGTGGCCTCCTTGCATAGAAATGGCATTTACACTTCTATTGTCAGGGTGGTTTAGGCTGCTGTTGTTGCTGCTGCTGCTGCTGCTGCTGTTGCTGCTGCTGCGTCCTTTGTAGTTTCTTCAAAATCAGCCTCATCCAATAGGATGACCGATTCGTGTACAACGACGGAATATAAGAGAGCCTGGGCTCTCGTGTGTCCCACGATCCAATTGATTCCAGGACCACAGGGATCGCAAGGAATCCAAGGATTCACCGGTCCTACAGGCGATACGGGGTCTACAGGTCCCGCAGGCGACACAACCTCTACGGGAGCCACGGGATACACAGGTCCTACGGGGGACATCGGAACAACCGGATCTACAGGAGAAACGGGAGCCACGGGGGGCACGGGTCCTTCCGGTTCCACGGGGCCTACTGGTTCTCAAGGAGTGATCGGGCCGCAAGGATACCCGTTTGTTTTGGGAGCGGCAGGACCGTTTACAAACTTGAGTTCCTACAATACGTGTAATTATTTGTTCGGATTCTTGGATACTACTTATGGTAATCTGTACATCAATCTGTCAACGACTGCTATCTGGAGTCCACCGATTCCGTTTGGCACAGGTCCCAGCGGTTCTACCGGAGCAACCGGCTCCATGGGAGCCACGGGAAACCAAGGAATTCCTGGATTTGCGTCGCTTACCGGAGCAACAGGACCCATGGGATCCCAGGGACCGACGGGGCCCACGGGAGCCGTGGGCGACATAGGGCCTCCAGGAAACGACGGTACCGCGACCAATACGGGAGCCACCGGAGACACCGGTCCTACCGGAGACCTAGGGCCCACAGGAACCACGGGGACCACAGGTCCCGCAAGTACCGTAACAGGTCCCACAGGAAATACGGGTTTCACGGGCCCCGCGGGCACTGCCTCTTTAACGGGAGCTACCGGTCCCACTGGATTGACAGGGCCTACTGGAATCACGGGGGCCACAGGTTCCGCGAGTACCGTGACAGGTCCCACGGGAACTACGGGTTTCACGGGTCCCGCAGGAACCGCCACGAATACCGGTGCTACGGGTACTACAGGTCCCACGGGTACTACAGGTCCCACGGGGTACACAGGTCCTACAGGAGTCACTGGGTATACGGGCGTCACGGGGTTTACCGGATATACGGGGCCAGCTGGAGTGACCGGACCAAGAGGACTCCAAGGCATTCCTGGCTTTGCGACAAGTACGGGTGCAACGGGGTTTACAGGACCCATGGGGATCACAGGAGCTATAGGCCCCACAGGAAACGACGCAGTCCTCACAGGAGCTACGGGCCCTAGTGGGCCCACAGGAATCACGGGGTCCACCGGTCCGACTGGAAATACTAGCACGGTTACAGGTCCGACGGGATATACGGGACCGCCCTTCGGCCCTACGGGCAACACGGGCCCGACAGGTCCCCCCGGTCGCACAGGCTCTCCTTTCCTCGCAGCCTCCTACTATTCGTCTGCCTCTCAACCCCTTTCTAGCGGAACCGGTACTGTCTTTTCGTACAGCGGCCCCGGCCCCTATGTAACGAGCAACATCCAGTTGATTTCCAACACGCGACTCACGGTTCCTAAAACATCGTTTTACGAACTATGGACGTCGCTTCAAGTTCTCAATTTGGGGAACAGCAACAACTCGATCTATTCATGGATCACGAGCAACGGAACGCCGCTTCCCACGACCCTGGGACTTACCTCGGTGGGAGCATCCAATACGCAATTCACGCGTAGTTACATGATCTCATTGAACTCCAACGATTACGTTCAATACGTCGCCCAGCCGTGGGAATCCAATATGGGACTCATTCAAGCCACGGTCCCTACGCCTGGCACGGGTATGCCGACAGGAGCTTCGGTGGTCATCTCCATACGTGAAGTGTAATTCGGCCTCAGAATTTATTCGGCCTCAGAATTTATTCGGC
>Ga0114971_10003593_pt1 | contig 10519 bp, 7 predicted proteins | sample M_140625_MF_Meta_FD_87320 | JGI IMG/M metagenome (GOLD analysis project Ga0114971, IMG submission 87320) | Freshwater microbial communities from Lake Montjoie, Canada to study carbon cycling - M_140625_MF_MetaG | ecosystem: Environmental > Aquatic > Freshwater > Lake | place: Lake Montjoie...
AAGCGCCGCCGTTCCACTATGCAGTCTATGACAAGACGGGCGCTGCAATCGTCATTGAGGCCATCGACGGCAAGCTGGTCGTTCACGACAATCCGCTTGGCACGGTCACGAACTCGCCGACCTTTGACTGGCACATGACCAATCTCCGCAACTACATCACGGTGCAGCCTAACAATGTCAACAGCGGCAAGATCGGCCCTCTCGAGCTTCAGGCCTTCGGTCAGGGCAACGGCATGTGGGGCATTCCCGGTGACTTCAGCCCGCCGTCGCGCTTCGTGCGCGCCGCGCTCTTCAGCGCCAATGCAATTCCCTCGGACAACGCCGAAGAGGGCATCCCCCATATCTTCCATGTACTCAACAACTTCGACATTCCGAAGTGCATCGGCCGTGCGATGGACAGCACAGGCACTGTCTCTTCCGATTACTCGCAGTTCACCGTCGCGCGCGATGCGTTCAACATGCGTTACTACTACAAGAGCTACAAGGGTCAATCGATCCACATGATCGACATGAAGCAGCTCGACCTTGATGCCAAGGAGATCAAGTCGTTCCCCGTCGACTCGGATCAGCCGATCACTGACATGAGCCTCAAGCTCAAGTAAGCGCCTCACGCCATTGCCACTGCCGCTCCGGCGGCAATGGCCACCGCTACGTGCCTCTGCTCTCGACTGCTTGATGAAATGGGTGCAACAGTGTGGCTTTCGCCGTGTTGCATGACACCCACGACCCGCAGCATTCCGCCCCGGCGCTGCCCCCAACTCAGTGTTTCATTTGCTGTCGCGGCGAAACACAAGCGACATGTTGTTGGCAGGCATCATGATTGTCTCGGCAAGCTTGAGGCCCGATCCTTCAGCCACGCGCTCGAGATCCGCAATGTCACGCAAGCCCCAGAATGGATTGCGAGATCTCAACGATTCATCGAAGCTGGCATTCGAAGGCGCGTTGTGCAAACCGTTGTGCATGAAAGGACCGTATAGATAGAGAAGCCCTCCAGATCGGAGCAAGCGTCCAGCGCCTGAAAACAGTCCGGTCGTTGCTTCCCAGGGGGCGATGTGAACCATGTTGATCGACACGATGGCGTCCAAAGGTGCCAAGTGCTCGACCCCCCAATGTGCCCGACTCACATCGATGGAGTGTGGCTGCAAAACGTTGTTCAGTTGCTTGAAGTGCATCCAACTGGAAGTGCTGATCCTGGATTCGGAATCCGGATCGCTCGGCAGCCAGGTGAGAGTGGGCATCGCCTCTGCAAAGCACACCGCGTGCTCGCCAGTTCCACAACCAATTTCCAGAACCAATCCATCCGGGGGGAGAAGGCGCCTTAGGACCGTCAGGATCGGTGCCGAATTTCTTGCTGCCGAAGGCGAGAACATGCGCTGGTCTGGGTCGTGACCGCGCTGTTCAAGTGCAACAGGCGGAGGGAGTTTGTTGTCGTCGTGCATCATTGCCCTCTCGGCAGTCAGGTTGCGTCTGCTTCAAGCAACAGTCACTTGTTGATCGAAACGACGCCATCGACGAATTTGAGAATTCGCCTCTCCATGTAGGGATAAAACGGGTTCCAGTGTTGCCGTGTCATGGCCGTGGCAGGGATTTGCAGGCGACCTTCCTCGCCGCGCAAAATCGTGCCTCCAAGGTTCAGGCTGTCTGGATTTCCATTTGTGCCATCGCCGTAAAGGGGGTCGTCTGGAGGAAACGGGAGAGCGATGTGTGCCAGGGAATAGACATCCTTTGGCCAGTTCAGACCTATGTCCTGTGTCGTTACCTCGTCACTCATGGCCGGGCGCTGTTGAACAACAGCAGCTGGATCCTGGCTGCTCTTATTCGTGACTATGCTGATTGCGTATCTGTGGGGTGGTCCAGAAAGAGCCGCTTTGAACCCACTCTGCCCATCAATGAGACCTTCCTGCTCAAACACGCGATTGACGTCGAAGAGAACCAGTTCTGCGTCGCCAGAGTCCAGTCGATCGAATAGCTCCTGCTTGACAGCAGATGCCGTAACAGTCGCGTCTGCCTCGGATTCAAAAGCGAGGATGGGCGGAACCTCCTGAAGTCGGCCCGATGCGGTGAGCATGTCAATTTGAGCCCGAACCAATTCAGTCATCCGATATGCCTGGGCACCCGCATTGACTGCAAAGGAGTTGTATTTGAAGGGATCGAACTCTGCCTCTATCGTATCCCAGGCCAGCTGATTGACACCAAGGATCTCGCCGATCCATGCCTGCCAGGTCGCAAGCGCGGCGATTGGCGAAATGCCAACTTCGGGTGAGAGGAGTACCAAGGCAGCAGGCCTGGCGGTGCTGCCGTCGTTGATCGCCGCGAAGGTATGAACGAGCGCCAGAGCCGCTCCATTCGAATAACCTACAATGATGATTGGCTTGTTGGGAAGTTGCTCGTGCAGATAAGCCATGGCAAGCGAAACAGCGGCATTCATGTCTTCTGCCGTCGTGGTTCTCAATGCGCTTGGAGCAGTGCCGTGGCCGGGAATGCGCAGCGCGAGAACTTGACCGCCATTTGCCTGAAGACTTTGGCCGATGGAGCGCAGGCTGTAAGGACTGTCTGAGTATCCGTGAAGCAGGAGCACCCCGAAGCGGGCATCCGGAACCGGCCATTCAGAAGATCGGTTCCAGTTGGTTGACCACCTCGCCGGATCAGACTTGCTCCCCGCGCTAAAGCGGTTGAAATCCATCTGCTCGGTTGTTGGAACGCGCCGAATGATCTTCCGATCCAGTTGATTGAAAAGCGCTTCCTCAAGTAGCAGGTAGCTGTTCCAGTCGGCAGTCTTCGAGTTGGCCGTGAACTCGCCCTGCAGCAAGGTTGTATGCCAAATATGGAGGGAGGGGCGGTATGAGACATACACGGCTACGGCGGCTGCAATTGAAATGAACGCACCCAGCAGCATGAGCAGAACAGGTATTCCAACACTTATCCACATACGGCGCAACACCAGCACGAACTCCTATCGTCTCAATTGCCGTGTCCTATGACCTGGCTTGGGGCTGATTGACCTTTGCGGTTCTCACCAGTGTTGATATGCCGATTTGCTGCATTTCGGAAGTCATTCTCATTCGCGTTATGTTTTGCCTGCAAGTCTCGGTCGTGTGAGGATGTTGGGTGCTTGACAACTCAAATATGAGAGGCGGGTCAGTCTTCTAACTTATTGATTGCATTTGATAGTGAGCCACCAGTGATTTGAGGCCAGGCCGCCATGGCAAGGTTTAAAAGCTCATCTATCGACGTGAATTGGTGAGAGACCCTGAGCCGTGTTGTTGAGGGTTGCAGGAGCATGCGTGCAATTGGACCATGGCGTGAGCTGCGTTACCTCTATCATCTCGGCGGGGTCGTGTATCGACACCTTTTGTACGCTGCCTTACCGACAGCTCCGTGCGGTCAGTCTGAAGGACTTGCAGCCAGCCACAGGCTCAGCCGAGAAGCCCAAGAACGACGCTCGCGGCCGACGTATACTTCGGGCGTGGTCACACCAACCTGCTGGCGCGAGAAAGGATCAAACGCGACAACATTAGGACCCGACACCGGCAACACCGCGGCGGGTCTGTATAACATCAGACTGGACAGAGTCCTTTTGTCGGGCATGCGCCCAACGACCTCAGATTATCCTACGGCGGACACTCGTCATTCAACCATCTGGCCCGAGTCCGCTCGATGATATGAGCCTACTTTCTATTGATGGTCGGGTGAAGTGCCCTTGCTGGCTAAAGGCTTGGCGGTTTATAGTTCCTGCGGCAGGTTGCATCCTACTTCTCAACGCTTGTGGCTGTTTCATCAAGCCAGCCTGGGCGTATCTCGGGGAGTGGTATGGAGGCGATGAGAGTTCGAGTGAACTCAGACCGCGGGTGGGCGAAAACGTCTGGCGTGCGGCCCTCTTCAACGATCCCGCCCGAGCGCATGATGACGACGCGCTCGCACAGATAGCGGACCACCGACAGGTCATGGCTGATGAACACCAAGGCCAAGCCCATCTCATCACGTAGGGTTCTGAGCAGATCGAGGACCTGCGCTTGCGTGGAGACATCGAGGCCAGACACGATTTCGTCCGCCACCACGAGTTCGGGCTTTACCGCCACTGCGCGCGCAATGCCAACGCGCTGGCGCTGACCGCCGGACAGTTGGTGCGGATATCGGCGGATGGTGGAGGACGGCAGGCCGACGCGATCGAGAACGGCGGCGATGGACTTCTCCGACGCATCCATGCCGTTCAGCTTCAGCGCGGTGGCGAGGATGTTGCCAATGGTGTGGCGCGGGTTGAGCGACGACTGCGGATCCTGGAAGATCATCTGCATGCGGCGGCGCAGCGGCTTCAGTTCGGCCGCGCTCGCATGGGTGATGTCCTGCCCGTCGAAGAACAGCTGGCCTTCGCTCGGCGCATAAAGGCGCAGCAGCGAGCGGCCGAGCGAGGTCTTGCCGGAGCCCGACTCGCCGACGAGGCCTACCGTTTCACCCTTCTTCAGCGCGATCGACACATTCGTCAGGATGCGGAGCCTTCGGCGATGGCCGATGAGCACCTGATGCCCCATGTCCGGCACGTCGAGCGAAATGTTCCGGGCGTCGATCAGCATCACGCCCCGATCTCCCGCTTGAGCTCGGCGATGAGGGTTTCAGGCACGGGCTTCAGGCTCTGCTCCGGCTGGTCGTAACGTGGGCTGGCAGCCAGCAGGGCGCGCGTATAGGAGCTCTGTGGATTGGCGAGGATTTCCGCCGTCACACCTTGTTCCAGCACCTTGCCGCCGTAGAGCACCGTCATGCGGTCGCAGATCTGCGCGACGACGCCCAAGTCATGGGTGACGAAGAGCAGCGTGGTCTTGTGTTCGCGCTGCATGTCGCGGATCAGGCGCAGCACTTGTTTCTGCACGGTCACGTCAAGCGCCGTGGTCGGCTCGTCGGCGATGACTACATGTGGGTTGAGCGAGAAGGCCTGGGCGATCAGCACGCGCTGGCGCATGCCGCCCGAAAGTTCATGTGGATAGCGCTCCAGCACGCGCTCCGGCTCGCGGATGTGAACGTCGTTGAGCAGGCTTAGCGCCTTGTCGAACGCCTGCTTGCGGTTCATGCCGGCGCGCAGGCGCAACCCGTCTGTCAGCTGGTTGCCAATGCGGCGGGCGGGATTGAGCGAAGTCAGAGGGTCCTGCGGAATGAGCGCGATGCGAACGCCCAGCATCTCGCGCAGCTTTGGGGGTGAGAGTACAAGAAGGTCCGTGCCTTCGAAGATGATGTTGCCACCAGTCACCTTGATGCCGGTCGGCAGGATGCCGAGCACTGCCTTGGCGATGGTGGACTTGCCGGCGCCGCTCTCGCCCACCAGCGCCATCACCTCGCCGGCGTTCACCGACAGGGAGACGTCGCGCAGGATGGGGCTCACCGCGGTGCGGGCGGAAAGGTTACGGATGTCGATAACCGGGCTCATCGCTTCAGCATCGGATCGAGCCACTGGCGCAATCCGTCTCCCAACTGGTTGAAGGCGAGCACGGTGAGGAACAACGCGCCGAGCGGAAAGACCAGCACCCACCAGGCCTGGTAGATGATCTGCCGACCCTCCGCGATCATGCCGCCCCAGGTGGGCATGTCGGTCGACACCGAGAGCCCGACGAAGGACAGGATGGCCTCGACTATGACGGCGATGCCCATTTCAAGCGACAGCAGCACCAGCACCACGGGCAGCACGTTTGGCAGAACCTCGCGCCACAGGATGGCGCCGCGCCCCATGCCAAGTGCGGATGCCGCTTCTGCATATTCCAACCGCGCCTGCTGCTTGGTTTCGGCGCGCACCACGCGGGCAAAGCGCGTCCAGTCGATGACCACGATGGCGACGATGACCGAGGTGAGGCCTGCGCCCAGCACCGCGACCAGCAGGATTGACAACAACACCGGCGGAAAGGCCATCCAGATGTCGACCAGGCGGCTGACGCCCGCGTCCACCCAGCCGCGGTAGTAGCCCGCGAGCAGGCCCAGCGTGGTGCCGAGCAGGCAGGCCAGCGTTGCAGCCACGAAAGCCACGGTGAGCGCGATGCGCGTGCCGTAAATGAGGCGGGAGAGCAGGTCGCGGCCGAGGCTGTCAGTGCCCAGCCAGTGGCCGGGCTCGACGCCGGGTGCGGCAGTTGCCGCCATCAGGTCCTGCTCCAGCGGATCGAAGGGGGCCAAGAGCGGCGCGAAGATCGCGATGAGGATGAGGAACAGGATGAAGCCGCCACCCAGCCAGATGCGCAGGTCCCTAGGCATGCCTGAGCCTCGGGTTCAGCCACACGGTCAGCGCATCGACGAGCATGTTCACGATGATGAAGATGATGCCGAAGGTGAGCACGAGGCCCTGGATCAGCGGCAGATCGCGGTTGATGACGGCGTCGATGGCGAGGTTGCCGATGCCGGGGTAGGAGAAGATGCGTTCGGTGATCACTGTGCCTCCGATCAGGAAGGTGAACTGAACGCCGGTGAGTGCCAGGGCCGGCACGGCGGCATTGCGCAGCGCCTCCTGCAGCAGGATGCGGATGCTGGAGAGGCCCTTGATGCGGGCCAGTGTGATGTAGTCCTGCACCATCACGTCCATCATGGTGTTCTTGAGTACGCGGCCAATGACGGCGGCGAGCGGGAAGGCCAGCGCGCAGGCCGGCAGCAGCATGTGCTTCAGTACGTCCCACACGAAAGCGAACTTTCCACGCAGCAGGCCTTCGAGAATGTAGAACTGGGTGGCGAGGCCCGCATCGATCGACGGGTCGCTGCGGCCGGATATGGGCAGCACCGGCACCAGCACGCCCAGCACCAGCACGAAGGTGAGGGCCCAGATGAAATCCGGCACCGCCAGCATGATGCCGTTGAAGTTGTCGATGACGCGCTCCGCCCAAGTTCCCCGCCATGCGGTGGAGACGAGCGCGATGAAGCCGCCCCAGATAACGGCCATGGTGAGTGCGAAGATCGCGAGCTCCAGCGTGGCGGGCAGGCGCTGGGCAATGATGGTGAGCACGCCCTGCTTCATGGAGATGGAGGTGCCGAGGTTGCCGTGCAGAACCTGGCCGAACCAGATCCAGAACTGCTGCCAGATCGGCAGGTCAAGACCGTAATGCGCGCGAAGTGCTGCGATGTCGGCATCGGTGGCGCCAGGGGAGATCATCATCGAAATCGGGTCGCCCGGCACCACGCGCACCAGCACGAAGACCACCACCATCACGCCGAACAGCGTGACGAGGGCGGAGAGCGCGCGGGAGAGGATGAGGCTGAGCGGCATTCTTGTTTCTGCAAGCGACGAGGCCCGGCCGGAGCCGGGCCTCGCGCCATGTCAGTCGGATCAGGCCGGAGACATCTGTGCGGGCTCGGGCGAGCCCGCAACGTTCGGCGTGACCTTGATGGACTTCTTGAACAGGATCGGCTGCTGATACTGGATCAGCGGGATCACATAGGCGTTCTCGGCGATGTACTTGTCGACGGCCTTCCAGCCATCGATGCGCTTCTGCTCGTCGGCCTCGCCCCACAGCGGACCAATCATGCCATCAAGATCGTCCGTGTTCCACACCGAGTGCGGGCTGGGGCCGAACATGGAGAAGCCGGTCGAGGTGGTGGGATCGCCGATGGCATTGCCCCAGTTGTAGAAGGCGGCAGGAGCAAGCTTGTCGGCGGCGCGCAGCTCATAGTGCTTGGCGATCTCGTAGACCTCGATCTCGGCCTCGATGCCCACCTTGCGCCACATGCCGACGATGGCCTGCACCATCTCATAGTCCTTGGGCTTCAGCCCGCGGGTCGTCTGGATGGTGAACTTCACCGGATTGTCCGGGCCGAAGCCGGACGCCTTGAGCAGTTCCTTGGCCTTCTCCGGATCATAGGGCACCACGATCGATGGATCGAAGGCCACGTATTCCGGCGCTTCCAACGTGCTGATGGGCGTTGCATAGCCGCGCAGCAGCTTGTCGACGATGGCCTTCTTGTCGATCGAGATCGCCGCCGCCATGCGCACGTTCTTGTCCAGCATCGGGCCGTCGTTGTTGAGGAAGATCATGCCGATGTCGGAGACGGGCGTCACCACGCCGCCAAGGCCGTCCTTGGCCTTCAGGCGGTCATACTCCTCGAAGGGCACGTCAACCGTGACGTCGGAGGAACCCGACTCGATCTCGGCCACGCGGCTTGTGGCATCCGGCACGAACTTGAAGACGACGGTCTCGAAGGCCGGCTTGCCGCCCCAGTAATCCGGATTGGCCTTGAGCCGCACGAAGGCGTTGCGCTCGAACTGATCCACCATGTAGGGGCCAGTGCCGATGGGCTTGGCCTCGAAGCCTTCAGCTCCCACCTTCTCGTAATAGGCCTTGGGCATCACGTAGCCGGTGAGGAAGGACATCCACTTGAACAGCGTGGGCTCGAATTGCAGCACGTCGGCAGTGATCTTGTTGCCATCGACCTTGAAGTTGCCGATCTTCGACCAGATGAAGGCGATGGGGTTGCCGCCATCCATCTTGCCGGCGCGTTCCAGCGACCAAACGACGTCTTCGGCCGTGAAGGGCGAACCGTCATGCCACTTGACGCCTTCGCGGACCTTCATCCACACCTGCTTCTTGTCGTCGGACCAGCCCCACTCGGTGAGCAGGCCGGGCTGGAATTCGAGGTCGGGCTTCTGCCCGATGAACTGGTCGAACACCGAACGGTAGATCGCCTGGATCGTCGGGTTCACGGCGGAGAGACCGGTGGTCGGGTCCCACGACGGCAGGTTAACGTTGAAGGCAATGGTGACGGTGCTGCCCTCGGCATGGGCTGCGGTGATGCCGAGACCCTGTCCAAGCAGCATGCCGGCCAGGCCGCCCTGCAGCAGTTGGCGGCGTGAAAGTTCGATCATGTAGTCCTCCCTGTTTGCCGTGCGTCGTCGTGTCCGCCCGATTGAGCGTCATTCTGGGGGGTGGAGGGGAAAACATTCAAGTGCATTTTTCGATTGGGCCAATCATCAGGCTTGATATTGCTTGATAATTGGTCGGGGCGAGGTCACTATCCCGAATTCCATGCATTTGAATGTAATTCGGGGCGAAGAGACGGATGGCTGAACGGTCTTTTGCGAGTGAAGTGGAGGATCTGCGGCTTGGCGAGGGGCAGGAGTTCCGCGGCGAGGGCATTCTTGCCATCACCAAGGCGCTGTTGCAGTCAGGTGTGTCCTATGTCGGCGGCTACCAGGGTTCGCCCATTTCGCACTTGATGGACGTATTGGCCGACGCTTCGGACTACATGGCAGAGCTTGGGGTTCATTTCGAGTCCTCGGCCTCCGAAGCCACTGCCGCCGCCATGCTCTCGGCGTCCGTCATGTATCCCATCCGCGGTGCGGTCACCTGGAAGTCGACGGCGGGCACCAACGTTGCAAGTGACGCGTTGTCGAACCTCGCCTCGGGCGGCGTCAACGGCGGCGCCGTCATCATCATCGGCGAGGACTACGGCGAAGGCTCCTCCATCATGCAGGAGCGCAGCCATGCCTATGCCATGAAGTCGCAGATCTGGCTGATGGACCCGCGCCCGGACCTGCCCACCATGGTGAACATGGTGGAGAAGGCTTTCGAGCTTTCGGAAGCGTCCAACACACCGGTGATGGTCGAAGTCCGCATCCGTGGCTGCCATGTGCACGGCCGCTTCAAGACCAAGGACAACAAGAAGCCCGCATATACGCTGCGCGAGGCACTGGAAAACCCGGTGCGCGATGTCAACCGCATCGTGCTGCCGCCGGCCTCGTTCATCCACGAGAAGCACAAGATCGAGAAGCGCTGGCCAGCGGCGGTGAATTTCATTCGTGACAGCAAGCTCAACGAGTTTTTCGGACCGGTGGATGCGGACGTCGGCATCATCCTGCAGGGCGGCATGTATAATGGTGTGATCCGCGCGCTGCAGCAGCTGGGCCTGTCGGATTCCTATGGCAACACCCGCGTGCCTCTCTACGTGCTGAACGTCACCTATCCGCTGGTGGACGAGGAAGTGCTGTCGTTCTGCACCGGAAAATCCGCAGTCGTCGTGGTGGAGGAAGGCCAGCCGGAGTTTATCGAACAGGCGCTGAACACCATGCTGAGAAGGCGTGACATCAACACCCGCATCTCCGGCAAGGACGTGTTACCTATGGCGGGGGAATACACCGCGACCGTGATGCAGAAGGGCCTTCTGGGCTTCCTCGAGCGTCATGCGCCACGGCTTCTCGGCAACCGTCCGCCGCTGCCTGATGCCTCGCCGGTGCTCAGCGGCAAGGAGGTGCAGGCACTCGCCACCGTGGTGCCGCCGCGCCCGCCGGGCTTCTGCACAGGTTGCCCGGAGCGGCCGATCTTCGCGGCGATGAAGCTGGTGGAACAGGAACTGGGCCAGCATCATGTCTCGGCAGACATCGGCTGCCACCTGTTCTCCATCCTGCCGCCGTTCAACATCGGCGCCACCACCATGGGCTATGGGCTAGGCCCCGCTGCGGCGTCCGCCTTCAACGTGAAGTCGGACAAGCGCGTGATCTCGGTAATGGGTGATGGTGGCTTCTGGCACAATGGCCTGTCGTCATCCGTGGGCAATGCCGTGTTCA
>Ga0114971_10003594_pt1 | contig 10517 bp, 6 predicted proteins | sample M_140625_MF_Meta_FD_87320 | JGI IMG/M metagenome (GOLD analysis project Ga0114971, IMG submission 87320) | Freshwater microbial communities from Lake Montjoie, Canada to study carbon cycling - M_140625_MF_MetaG | ecosystem: Environmental > Aquatic > Freshwater > Lake | place: Lake Montjoie...
CCTTTTATTGATAAGCAATTTGATTTTTACACAATTGCATTTGGGATTAGAAATTTTACCGATATTCAAAAAGGCCTCATCGAAGCTAAAAGGGTTTTGAAAGAAGGTGGAAAATTTATTTGTCTTGAATTTTCAAAAGTTGAAGATTATTTTTTACAAAAAATTTATGATCAATATTCTTTCAAGATTATTCCTAAGATTGGTGAAATAATATTAAAAGATCGCAATTCCTATCAATATTTAGTAGAAAGTATTAGAAAATTTCCCGAACAAAATCAATTTAAAAAAATGCTTGAGGATGCAGGATTTTCTGACGTTTCTTATCAAAATTTAAATTTTGGCGTAGTGACAATATTCGAGGCTAAAGCATAATTATTTTATGAAAAAACTTAACTTATTATTTTTTTTATTATTATTAAATTCTTGTGAATCAATGTGTTTTGTAGAAGAATCTGACACTCAAGAAGCATCCAGACTTTATAATTCCTTAGGTACTCGTTTAACTGATTTTAACGAATATCAGAATCGTTATTTATTCGGGGATTGCTACAATCCTAGAACCGATCGTGTTTTTGTTTATGAAAGTTTTTACAGCAAAAAATATATTTTAGAAAGATATGGCAAGCCTTTTACCTATGCTGGAAGATCTTGGTAGGTTAACGGTAAAACAATATTTTTAAGAACGACATTTCAAGAGACTATATTCCAATACTGGTGCTATCAAGTGGAATCGAACCACCGACCTCTTCATTACCAATGAAGTGCTCTACCCCTGAGCTATGATAGCTTGATATAAAATTTTCAGTTTTAAATTCTTATTATTTTATAAATTTAACACTTAATTTTTTGCAAATTAAAAATCATTTAAAGAAAATTGTCAATCAAGTTAAATTAACTATAAATTTTAAATATTTTAATATTTACTAATTCTTACTTGTTAATTCTAAATTATAACTATTTGAAAATAAATAAGTTAAATTAATCATTAATAATTAATCATCATCTTTTTCCTTATTTCTGTCCTTAAGTGATTTTCCTAACTTAATTGATGCGCGCCTTGCCCTTTTAACAAAGCCTTGGGTTAAGCTAGAGATTCGCATAAAGGCTTTCAGTGCATCAGCTTTTGAACTTGGCAATTGCGTTCCGCCACTTAATTGCTCACTGATTCCAGGTATTTCATCCATAAAATTGTAAAGTAGAAATAACACCAAAACACCTTTGAAAATAGTTAATAATCGTATAGAAGTTTTACTTGGATCATCAAATAAATTTTTTAATGCAATTATTGAAACCCCAATAATTTCAAACCCCGGATATGAATTAAAACTCTTTGAATCAATATTAATTAAACATAAAACGCTACTATCCAAAGGATTAACAGGTATATCATTGGCAGCTTTACAATTGGTTATGTCATTACTTGTTGTACCATCTGCTTTAACGCAATATTGATTGCAATTTAATGAGCGGGGATTGTCGCCAATAAAAGTTGCTTTACCAACCAATACCGAATCCATAGCTGAAACTACAATTCCAATATATGCAAATAAAATTGCCACTTGCAATCCAAAGCCGATTAATTCTTTAAACCAACTATCAAAAATATTTTTGGTTTTTTCAAATAAAATAGTTGGAATAATTAATGGCGAAATGAATACAAAAATTACTACTGAAAAACAAGAACATATAAAAATATGCAATGCCCTAATTGTTAAAAATAAAACTAATAACCCAAAAATTAAAACCGAACAAGCAAAGTAAATTCCTATCGGACCTGTAAAAAATGATGCTATTATTAATAAAACAATATTTGCTGCCGATGGCTTTAAAGAAATTCCAAGATATTTGGCAATCTTACAGTCCATTGTATCCCACATCGCAAGATATTTTTTTCCTGCTGGGTAAATTTGCTTATTAATCCCCCCTGAATTACTATTATCAATAACCTCTCCGCTTTGGCTTCTGATTATTCCAAACTGGCAACCATCCAGTTTTTCTGGAGTAATACTACTAAATGGCGTCTTAACGTTATATAAAATATTTCCCAAATCTCCACCTAAATCATAAACGGCACTAAAGAAATAACCTTGCCACGCGTCTCCTAAGGCGAAATATCCAACTAATGCAAATTTTAATAAAAACAGCATGAGAGTTTTTTTATCGCCTAAATTTACTTTTTGCATTAAAATATTAGCACCAAAAAAAATCACCGCTAAGGATAAAAATATTTTAATTGCAACCTTCATTTTTTCTTGGATATTTTCAAATATTGAATTGTTTTGAACTTTTGATCCTGCCTTGTAAATAAAACCATTACCTGGTATATAACTAGCGTTACCACCACCGCCATTACCGATACATTCGCCAATTTTATTTGGCAGTTCAGCTGAATCACTGCATCGACTATGACCAACCCGATTAAAAAATAAATTTTCCATTGTCTCCTTAAAACACTGAGCTATTGGTGCACTAAAGTTTGTATAGCTTCCCAATATCCCGCCATCATATGTTGCGACATTTTTTGAATCTCCAACAAAATTGAGGCAAGCCTGAGAAAAATAAGGTGAGGTGATGCCGTTTATTGGTTTAAATTTTGTATCTGAAGCAACTGTACAATGTCGCATATATTGACAATAATTTCGACACTTATTGACCTTTTCATTCAGAGTGCAATTTGAATTTCTTACCTCGCTAATCGGATCTCCATTAGCATTAAAAGTTCCCGACGTCTTTCCGCATGTTCCTGCCTTGATTAAGCTATCCCATTCTTGAGCATTTAAATATCGAGTTCCATTTGCATTTTTTGGAGGATGACATGAATTTTCTTCGTAAATCCCATCGCAAAAATTATCACAATAATCTGAACCACCTTCAATATTGAAATTATATGGACATAGGCTATATGATTGACCACAAATCAATCTTTGATTATTTTCAAACCAAATTTTATAATATACTCCATTAATATTGCATGTACTTCCAGCCTTACAAAAAACTTGCTTGCTATCATCTTTAAGGCATATAAAATTTTTACTTCTTTTTACACAACAATCGTAAGATTTTTTTATTTCTGCCAATCTCTCTGTTGTTAGCCTTAATCCATTTTTGTCTTGACCAGTAGATACTAAATATTTTTGACAATTAAAATTACCCAGTTGACTTCCGCGCAAATAATATTTTTGCCTTGGGTAACTTCCATTAGAAAGTTTATCCTGCGTTGCATCATAACATATCTCACCTTGATCTGTGTTATCTTCAACTTCTTCGCCACCATAAACAAATTGTCGATATTTTACATCGCTCATACTAAGATTTACATTGCCAGAAGCTAATTGGTTGGTTATGTAAATATCAATCTCTTGTTCAGTTCCAGGTGAATTGATTAAATATTCTGCAGGATTAGGTTTTTTCCAACCCGAACCACAAATTTTAACTGAACTAAATTTCGCTTTAGCAATTGAATTTACAACTCCAAAAGAAACTAATACAGTAGTAAATGATCGCATAGCATTTCCTAGTCCAACGGTGCAGGCAGTGTTTCCAACTGCAGATTTAGAAGCTTTGGCCATATCACGAACATCTTGAGCTATAGAAGGAAAAGCTCTCGGAATAGAGCTTCCGCTTCTACACACTAGGTTCATAGCAGCTATTGATACTTTTACATCAACATAACTTGAAATGGCAATAGCTCTGCAAACTTCATTAGTGAAAACAAATTCTGCATCCTTACCACCGTCAAAACCAATACCGTTAATTGGCTCAACTAAAATTTGATTATCACTTGCCTTCTCACAATTTCTTACCCTGCCAACTCCATCAAATTTTGCTTCAATACCGTAAGAAATTCTATTATTAGAAATTGTTAATATACAGCAAATTACAATAACTTTAAACAGAAAAAAAATATTTTGTTGACTTCTATCAAATTTATTTTCTTTAATCATTTTTTTTGGGTCCTAGCATAATAAATTGGCAACCAATCATTTGGATTATCTCCGACCTCTTCGATTATTTTATCAAGCAAGCGAATAGTATCCGCCCTTGCTGATAAAACCCTAACTACCTCATCCATTCCCGATAAATCTACACGCGCAATTACTCCGTCATTATCTTGCTTGATTAAAAAAAATCTCGTTGAAGGATCAGTTGTTTTTACCAATAAAAATTCTCGCTCGGATAACATAAAAACTTCGCGATAAGTAATGGTAGCTTTCAGATTAGGAAGAAATATTTGCGTTGCTGTTTGTTGGACTAAAGTATCTGAGATACTGCTCTTCGCAGCATCCTCAACAGATTGAGTAGCGAATACCACCATGGTGTTAAGCTTCCTTAAAACTTTTAACCAATCTTTTATTTTAGGGGCAAAAACTGGATTATCAATTAACGCCCAAGCTTCATCAAGAACAATCATTGTTGGCTCTCCAGTTAGGGAGCTCTGAATACGATGAAATAAGTAAAGTAACACTGGAGCAATTGCATATTTATCTTGCAAAATCGGACCCATTTCAATTCCAAAAGTTTTGGCTTGTGTAAAGTCAATCAGATCCTCTTCATTATCAAATAATTTGGCATGAGAACCTCGGCTATGCCACATTTCAAGCCTTCCGGCCAATGTCCCTGGACCAGATAAACCCATAAAAGGCGCAAGATTTCTTAAACGTCTTTGATCTTTTGGTAATTTAAAATTACTATTTACCGCTTCATTAATGCGATCAATTTCATGAGCTGGGAGAGGTTTATCATCGACCTTGACTAAGGCCTTCATAAAATCAATTAGAAAAGAACGATTTTCATTACTATCTTCCAGTTGAAATGGATTAAAGCCTGAAACCCTAGAAGCTGAAGGAGTCATATATCTCCCATGAATGGCTCTTAAAAAAATTTCTGCACCACGATCCTTATCGAAAAAAAATAATCTTCCTTTAAATTTTTGTGCTTGTGCACAAAGAAAAGTTAGCAATACAGTTTTACCAGCACCAGTTGGACCAATAACCATCGTATGTCCAACATCACGAACATGGAAACTGAAAAAATATGGCGTACCAGAAACCGTGTTAAGAACAGTAACTGCATCACCCCAATGATTATTTTTTCTCTTGCCAGAGGGATAATTGTGAAAAGATGCAAAGCTGGCGATATTAAAAGTATTAATAACCGATCTTCTCGCCATAAATTCTTTATTGCCAGGTAGCTGAGCCCAATAGGCTGGTTCCATATTCATTCTTTCTCGAACTCCCGTAATTCCAACATTTGACAACTCAACAACCGCAAGCGATAAAGAACTTTCTAAGGTCTTCAGGGAATCTTCGATACAAAGGACAGTCATGTGATGCATGCCAAAAGCAAATTCTCCACTCATTGCCGAATCAAGAGCCTGATCAATTTCTTGAATTTGCGAAACCGCAACGTCTTCTGATTGAATAAGTCGACGTTGTTGAAGTTGCATCGAACTTATTGCAATCATACGGTTAATATATGAAAATGATTGGCTAATGATAAGCTCAAAAGGCATTTGCATAAAACCATCAAAAGTTCCAGCATGAGTTGACGGACGATATTCTTTGATAGAAATTATTCCAGCATATTTAAGGCCAACTGGAGTATATACCTCAATTGACTTGCTACCAAAATATAGTCTGCAAAGTGGCAAATGCTTATTAATATTGCCCAAAGGGACTGTAAATGGTTGTGAATATCCGCAATTACTTAAACGCGATAAAAATTCTAAAACTTCGGAAATAATACATTCCTCATTATCAACAATATCAAGCAGTTCTGCACCATAATTTGAAAAACCATTTAGAATTCTTTCTGTAATTTCATCAAGCTCATCATATGCTTCGCGCATGTAATTTTCCCAAGAAGATTTATCCGCACGATGTTGAAATTTTTTAGCAATATTTTCAATAACTGCTACCCCAGATTTATCGGCTCCTCTAATTATTGTTAAATAATGTTCATTTACAAAACATTTGTCATCTGAGTGTTTATTTGCCCATTCCTGATTAACGCGTTCGCAAAAAATATCAGGCATTTCTCCATCGGGAAAGCTTTTTTCTTTTCGCCTAATCGTATGAAAATAAAGTGAGAAATTGCCAGACGCCATGCCTTTTAGCAAGTTATTGCGTGAATTTTTTTTAAGATCAATATCGATATCATCAGCAGTTTCAAATGCAAATCCTTTGATCTTGATGACTCTTATTAATTCTTCATTAAAAGTAAGAATTGTATTTGAATTCCAATGACATTTATAGGGAATAAAATGTCCTATTGAAACTTCGCCCTTAGTGATTTTTTCTTTACTGGATTTGACTGTTGTTAAGCGCATTAATTTTTCTTTAAATTTTTATTAAAAGTAATAACAAATAACAATATTACGCATGGTAAAGCCAATATTGTTGAAAAAATAAAAAAACCAAACCAACCTAAACTTTGCGCAAAAATTCCAGCACTTGCTGCTAAAAAGCTTCGCGAAAAACTAGCTAAAGAAGATAACAGCGAATATTGCGTTGCGCTAAATGCAACGTTACATAGGCTACTTAAATATGCCACGAAGACTGAATCGCCAATTCCACCACTGGAATTTTCAATAAAAATTACTAGATAAAGTAAGTCATTATTTTTTCCTTGCAAAGCAAGATAAGAAAAAGCTAGATTCGAAATTGCCTGCATAATTATTGCAATCCACAGTGATTTTATTAATCCAATTTTTTTTACTAAAACTCCGCCAATTAAAACGCCAAATAAAGTTGCAAAAAGTCCAAAAGTTTTAGTGATTGTTGCAATTTCAATTTTAGTAAAACCAATTTCCATCAAAAAAGGTAGAGTTAAATTACCGGCAAAAATATCGGTAAGTTTAAATAAAATAATAAAAATTAAAATTAACAACCAATTGCGATGCCTAGAGAAATCAACAAAGGGTTCGATTATGAAATTTTTATACCATTGTGCAAATTTATATTTTTTTGGTTGCCAATTTATGCGCGATTCATTTGCAATCAAAGTTGTTATAAAACAACAACTCATAAAAATTGCCATCAAAACATAAACTGCTTGCCAAGAAATTTTTTCAGACAAGGCTAGAGCTAGAGCTCCTGAAATCAACATTCCAACTCGATAACCGTAAACATAAAAACTTGCTGCCAAGCCTTGATTTTCGACACTTGTAATTTCAATACGATAAGCGTCAATTACAATATCTTGGGTTGCAGAAGAAATCGCAATGAGAAGAGCAAAACAAGCAATGAAAAATAATGAATTAGAAATTTGAATAATGCCAAGAACGCTTATGAATATTACCAGCAAAGCTTGGCTAAAAATTATCCATGATTTCCTTTGGCCAAAAATTTTCGTTAAAATTGGCAAAGCTTTTGAATCAATAAATGGGGAGATGATAAATTTTAAAGAATAAGGAATACTGATTAACGAAAATAATCCAATCGTTTTTAAATCAAAACCTTTATCAACAAGCAATGGTTTAAGTGTCGATATAATCAATGAAATCGGCAATCCAGAACTGATTCCAAAAAAAAATATGATAATAAAATTTTTAAAAGATTTATTCATTAAAAAATTAAATTTTTAAGTAAAATTATCGCCACAAAACAATTGGAAAATCCAATTAAAAAATATTTAATTTTTATCCAAAATTAAATTGCAAAAGTTTAAATAACAAAGTAATTTTTTATTAATTACAAATTCTTGCAAAAAAAATTCTACGGATTTTTTGATTATAAATTTATAAACTCAATTTTAATAAAAATCAATTTATGTTTGAACATAATAATCCCCAACAAATGTACGCAACTACCATTCTTTGCGTAAGAAAGAATAATCAAGTTGCAATCGCTGGGGATGGACAGGTTTCACTTGGTAATACCATCTTGAAATCTAACGCTAAAAAAATTAGAAAATTAGGCGATGGATCAATAATTGGAGGTTTTGCTGGAGCAACTGCAGATGCTTTCACCCTTTTTGAAAGACTAGAATCGAAATTAGAACAATATCCCAATCAATTAATGCGAGCTTGCGTTGAACTTGCCAAGGATTGGCGAACTGATAAATATTTACGTCGACTCGAAGCGATGATGATTGTTGTCGATAAAAATATTTCTTTAGTTTTAACTGGCAATGGTGATGTATTGGAACCTGAAGATGGAATAATTGGCATTGGCTCTGGTGGAAATTATGCCTTATCTGCCGCACGTGCTCTTGCTTCGGTTGATAATTTTTCTGCCAAAGAAATCGTTGAAAGATCAATGATTATTGCCTCACAACTTTGCGTTTTCACTAATAATAATATTATTGTTGAAACCTTATAATATTTGTTAGCAATTATTGTAAACTCTTAATAATCATCATAAACTAAATAGTAAAATGAAATTATTTAAACCCTTTATTAATTCGATTATAATCTTAACAATACTATGTCTTACGCAAGTCAAACAAGGTTTTGGAGCTATTAATTTTACTATTACCGACAATGGAATTGAAAAAAGTAAAATTTTAATCTATGGCTTTTCCAATCAAGATGAAAATCTTAACAATGATATTTTGGAAATTAAAAAGCGTATAATTAAAAATATTGATAGCACTAATTTAGTTGAGTTTATAGATAATATACCAAACGATATCATAACTCAGCAAGCAATTCCTGATATCGAATCCGTTCCCAATTTCTTAAAATTTCAAAATCATAATATTGCTGGTCTGCTCATTGGAAAATTTAACTATAATGAACAAGGTGATTTAGAATTAAGGGTTCGTTTATGGGACGTCAATGATAGAAAACAAGATTTTGGCAAACATTATCTAGCATCTCGCTATAATTATCGACAGCTTGCAAATAGTATTTCTAACGAAATTTTTAAAGCTGTTTCACGCGAAGCAGTCGGGCATTTCTCTTCACGAATTGTTTATGTTGGTGAGACTGGACCAATAAATCAGCGCATAAAAAAAATTAACATGATTGATTTTGATGGCGAAAATTATCGCAATCTAACTGATGATAATGAGTTAGTTTTAACACCGAATTTTACAAAAAATCAAAATCTAATTTACTATCTTCGTTACTTTGAAAATAAGCCACAAATTTTTTCGCTTGATTTACGTAATAAAAATACCGATAAACTTGGTGGATTTCAAGCGACAACTTTCGCTAGTTCACCTCACCCACTCGATGATAATCTGGTAATTTTATCAGCAATAATTGATGGTAATTGCGATATTTACGAAATGAATATTGCCGAAAATTTTGCAAAAAGATTAACTAAAAATCCTGCCATAGACACTACAGCTTCATACTCTCCTGATGGTAAACTTATCGTTTTTTCTTCTGATCGCCAAGCTGGTCAGCAACTTTATGTGATGAATGCTAATGGCTCATACACTTCACGCATTAGCCAAGGGACAGGTTCATATTCAAAACCATCTTGGTCTCCCGATGGTAAATTAATTGCTTTTACAAAAATTAAATCTGGTCAATTTATGGTTGGAACTATGACAGCAAATGGTCGCGCTGAAAAAATCCTTACCACCGCTTATTTAGTAGAAGGAGCAAGATGGTCTCCAAATGGTCGCTATTTAATTTATTCAAAGAAAAAAGGTCCATATGGTCGCGATTCAATTCCACGCCTTTACACCGTTGACATAATTACTGGTCATGAATATGAAATACCTACACCCAAAAATGAAGGAGCACTTGATCCCGACTGGTCTTTAATAAACGCAACTTAACAAATTAAAAATAGTTTTAATTTAATTAAGTTTAAAACTATTGAGTTTTATTTATTACTAAATTAATCAAATTAAAAAATGTATTTATATTTTTTCAAAAGAATTTTATTAATTTTTCCAACATTATTTGTTATAATGTTTTTAAATTTTTTAATTATTCAAACTGCGCCAGGTGGTCCGGTTGAAAAATTTATTGCCCAAATTAATCATACCAAATTTGATGGTGAAGTCAGTAATAATAATTTTGAAAAAAATATTTTTAACAATAATTCAAATGTCATTTCCAGCCTAAAATATCAAGGATCGCAAGGCATTGATAGCGAGATATTAATTAAAATTGAAAAACTATATGGCTTTGATTTACCCTTGTCGCAAAGATTTTTTTTAATGATCAAAAAATTTACAACTTTTGATTTTGGCGAAAGTTTTTTTCAAGATAAAAAAATTACTGATTTGATTTTGCAAAAGCTTCCTGTTTCCATCTCTTTAGGTCTTTGGACAACTTTACTTATCTACTTAATTTCAATTCCACTTGGCATAAAAAAAGCTGTCAATGATGGTTCCAAATTTGATTTATGGAGTAGTTCACTGATAATTTTTTTACATGCAGTTCCAGCATTTCTAATTGCAATTTTATTAATGATTTTATTTTGTGGAGGAAATTTTTTAAACATTTTCCCGCTTAGAGGCTTAAGCTCTGATAATTTTAATGAATTAAATTTATTTTCAAAAATTCTTGACTATTTATGGCATATTTTTTTACCAACCATTGCCATTGTTGC
>Ga0114971_10003595_pt1 | contig 10515 bp, 9 predicted proteins | sample M_140625_MF_Meta_FD_87320 | JGI IMG/M metagenome (GOLD analysis project Ga0114971, IMG submission 87320) | Freshwater microbial communities from Lake Montjoie, Canada to study carbon cycling - M_140625_MF_MetaG | ecosystem: Environmental > Aquatic > Freshwater > Lake | place: Lake Montjoie...
AGACGTGCGCGATCGCTTCGAATCCCTGACCCCGGAACAGAAAGAATCCCTCAAGGCCGCCCGTGAATCCGTCAAGAACGACCCCGCCGTGCAGGTTGCCCGCGAGAAAATTCGGGCCGCCCAAGGGCCCGAGGCCAAAAAGCAAGCCGCCTTGGAATTGCACCAAGCGGTCAAGGACGCCGTGCTCAAACAAAACCCGGAGTTGGCGCCCTTGTTGGATCGCTTGGGGCCTCCCCATCGCGGTTGCATGGGCTTCGCCCCCGATAATGGTGGAGGAGGCTCTTCGCCAGAAAATCCGATGGAAGAACCTGCTATGGAGTAACTTGGGATCTATTTGAACTTACGTGATCGCCGCCTCAGGGCGGCGATTTCGTTCTTGCCCTTCGGGATCGGTGCGCCTATTTTACATGTCTCTTATCGAGGTTATGGCCATGTTTGTTGTTTCCTCTTGGCTGCAGGCAATTCGTGCATCCGGTCGCCCCAAATCCGGCTGGCTCTTTTTTCTGCTCAGCTTGGCCGCAGGCCCGAAAGCCCTGCGCCACGCTGGCTCCTTGGCCCTCCTCGAGAAGCAACCGGATGGAAATCGTGCATCATTCGCCCGCTGCGCCGCTATGGCGCCGTATCCGGAACACACCTGCGGGATCCAACGCATGCGCGGTCGGCGCGCCCCGCAAAACAACAATACAAACTACATCACTGATCGTCTCTATGAATTCAAATCATTCCAACTCAGGGCAGCGTCGCCGTCGCGGCGGCCGCTCCAGCCATTCGTCCCGTCAACGCTCCGGCGACAACTTCCATGTGCACCGCGAACCACGCCAACCGGCTGGCCTGTGGGATAAAATCAAAGCCTTCTTCGGCATCACCCCGCAACCGCAACGATCCTCGTCCAGCGACCAACCGCCCCGCGAACCCCGCCAGTCCCGCACCCTGCGGGAAGAGGGGGTGGCTCCGGCCCAGCGCAAGCCGCGCGAGCGCCGGGAGTCCCGCCTGCCCGAGGACATCGAAGTCACCACACCCCGTCTTTACATCGGCAATCTTTCCTATGATGCAGGTGAAAGCGACTTGTTCGAACTCTTCTCCGGCGTCGGCACCGTGGCCAATGTGGAGATCATCACCAACAAGCATACCGAGAGGTCCAAGGGATTCGGCTTTGTCCAGATGAACAGCATCGTCGAAGCCAAGCGTGCGGTCGACGAACTGCACGACAAGGAATACATGGGTCGCAAACTCGTGGTCAGCGGGGCCAAACTCCCGTCCGACCGCGCGGTCGGCCGTGATCGCGACGACGAGCGTTCCGAGGAGCAGGTCGAGCCGTCCTCGCAGGCCTGAGGTGCCCGCAAAAATTAGCCGCGTCCGCTCCCTGCCCACAGCGGGGAGCGGACGTTTTCTTTGGCGGTGAAGACGGACCGCTCCATTTTGCGCCGTGCCGTCTTCGTGGTCGGACCGACCTCGGCGGGCAAGTCTTCCGTCGCCATTGCCCTCGCGCAAAAGTGCGGCGGGGAAATTGTCAACGCAGACGCATTCCAACTCTACCGCGAGCTTCCCGTGCTGGGCGCTCAACCATCCGCGACCGAACGCGCGGATGTGGTGCATCACCTCTTCGGCTGCTTGGCTTGCGCAGATGAGATGGATGCCGCGCGCTATGCCGGCATGGCGTTGCCGGTGGTCGCCGATGTCATCGGGCGCGGACGCATCCCTTTCGTCGTGGGTGGCAGTGGGCTCTATCTGCAGGCGCTGATGGCGGGCTTGCCCGAACTTCCGGCCATTGATCTCTCGCTCCGGGAGACAGTGAGAGCGATGCCGCTGCCCTTCATGGTGGAGCGGTTGCGCGAGTTGGATCCAGCGAGCGCCTTGTCGGTCGATGTGCAGAATCCGCGCCGCGTTGCGCGGCGGCTGGAATTGTGCCTGCAGACCGGCCGCCCGGCCTCCGCCATGCTGACCGAGTTGCCCGCTCCCGAGGGATTGCGCGGAGTGGTGCTGGTGCGCGAGCGCGCCGATCTCGCGGCCCGGATCGCCGACGCCGTCGCCTCGCGCCTCCGCGGCGGAGCTATCGACGAGGTTCGGGCCGCCCGCGCGACGGCCGGTCCCACCGCGAGGCAGATCCTCGGCTGGCGCGAGATCACCGCATTCCTCGACGGCGATAGCACGGAGGACAAATGTCGTGAAGACATCACACTCGCTACCCGGCGGTATGCCAAAAGGCAGTTGACGTGGTTTCGCGGCAGATCCACATTCGCGGCAGAGATCATCTCATCCGTGACACCCGAAACCTTGGACCGCATCGCCCGCCAGTTGGGCCTTTCATGATGAGTCTGTACCCAAGGGTTGCTCTCCTCTCTCGGTCCTCATTCCGCAGCCTTCAGCCCCTCGTGTTCCGCGCATGATCATCAGCGTTCCTGCTCCCACCGCCACGGAAAAAACCGTGCTTGTCGGTCTTGAGCGCCACGGTGTGAGCCGCTGGGATCTCGAGGATTCGCTGGCCGAGTTGCGGGAACTTGCCGCCACAGCCGGTGCCAAGGTTGTCGATACGATCACCCAGAAACTGGACCAACCCACCGCGCCCTACTACATCGGCAAAGGCAAGGCCGAGGAGCTAGCCTTGCGCTGCGCCGAACTCGGCGCCGGCTCCATCATCTTCGACGACGAGCTTTCCCCCGCGCAGGGCCGCAACCTCGAGGAAATCACCTCGCGCAAGATCCTCGACCGCACCCAGCTCATCCTCGACATTTTCGCGCGGCGCGCGCGCAGCCGCGAGGGCCGCCTCCAGATCGAACTTGCCCAGCTTCAGTATCTTCTCCCGCGCCTCACGCGCATGTGGACGCACCTCTCCCGTCAGACTGGCGGAATTGGCACGCGCGGCCCGGGTGAAACCCAGCTCGAGGTCGACCGCCGTCGCGTGCAGGAACGCATCGCCCGTCTGCTGCGCGAACTCGAGGAGGTGCGCAAGCACCGCACCATCCAGCGCGAGGGGCGCCAGCGTCACCAGTGGCCCGTCGTCGCCATCGTCGGCTACACCAACGCGGGAAAATCCTCGTTGCTCAACCGGCTGACCAACGCCGGCGTGCTCGCTGAGGACAAACTCTTCGCCACCTTAGATCCGACCACCCGGCAATTTGTCCTTCCGAATAAACTCAAGGTCCTCTTCACCGACACGGTGGGATTCATCCGCAAACTTCCCCACACCGTCATCGAGTCGTTCAAAGCGACCCTCGAGGAATTGAAGTCGGCCGATCTGCTCGTCCATGTTGTCGATGTCAGCCATCCGCAGTGGGAGGAGCAGATTGTCGCGACCAACGAGGTGATCAATGAAATCGAAGCCGGCGGAAAACACACCCTGATCGTCTTCAACAAGATCGACCTCGTGGCCAATCCCGAGGCGGTGGATGCGGCCTTACAACGCCATCCAGGCAGCGTGGCTATCTCGGTGCAAACCGGTGCCAATCTGCAGGAGTTTGTCGACGAATTGCAAAACCAGCTTTCCGCCTGGCGCCTTCGCCAGAAGTTCCGCGTCCCGCAGTCAGATAGCGCCGCGCTCGCCGAGTTGCACCGCGCGGGCCATGTGGTGGAAATCCGCTACGAGGGCGACGACGCCCTCGTCACCGCGCACATTCCTCCGGCGCTCGAGTCCAAGTTCGCCCGTTACGCGGTGTCGTAATTTTTTGAACAAAAGGAAACGAAGTTAACGAAGACAGTATTTTCTGGAAGTTTCCCCTTTGTTGCCTTCGTTACCTTCTGTTCAATTTCTTCCCATGAAATCCTTTCGTGAAGAATTATGGTTCGAAGTCCCGGCGCGCCGCGGCTTGCTCAACATCACGCCACAAATCGAAAAATGTCTGCGCGCCAGCGGGATCAGAGAAGGACTTTGCCTGGTCAACGCCATGCACATCACAGCCAGCGTGTTCATCAACGATGACGAGAGCGGGCTCCATGCCGATTTCGAAAAGTGGCTCGAGAAGCTCGCCCCGGAAAAACCGCACAGCCAATACAAGCACAACGGCGCCGAAGACAACGCCGACGCGCACCTCAAGCGCAGCATTATGGGCCGCGAGGTGGTTGTCGCCGTGACGGAAGGCCGGCTCGACTTCGGCCCGTGGGAGCAAATTTTTTACGGTGAGTTCGACGGCCTGCGCCGCAAGCGCGTGCTGGTCAAAATCATTGGCGGTTGAGCGCCGCGGCGAGTGTCATTTGAGGGGAAACGCCATTTGACAGATTGCCGGGTCGGTTTATGTTGTGCGGTTTCTCTGATTCCACCCTATTCCATTTCATGAAAACCACCTCTCTTCGCAAAACCTTCGGTCTTCTTCCTCTGGCTCTCTGCTTCTTGTCCAATGCCCTCGTGCCGCATTTTGCTGCGGCCCAATCGGCAGCGACCAGCACGTTCTCTTTCCAAGAAAAATACAAGGAAGTTCCCTCCATCGAGCCGGGCAAACCGGTTGCTAAGAAAACTCTGGGCAGCTTCAGGGCTGCGGGCTATCTGGAGATTCCACGAACTATATATATCGATGGCATTGGCGATGTTGTGACTTGGGTTACAGTCCGGGACCCCAATCACCCAATCTGGTGGCGCATGCGCGTGGGGGACTACACTGCGGAAGTCAATCTCGCGGACAGCCCAGACTACAGACCCAACGCCAAGGTCCTTAGCTATGATCTGCCTGATGGTGCCGTTCTGCGGATCGCGCTCGCGCGACGGGCTATGACGTGGTCCTTGTCTGCGGGCGACAGCATCAGGGAGATGCCGGAATTAGTCGAATCGACAAATCCGCCGGAACCTATCCCTGTGAGCATCATCATAGGCGATGAGAAAGGAGCACTCCAGGAAGATGCAGCGCCTTTGCTGCGCGGCAGCTTGAAATACTCCACCCAGAAGATTGCCGGCCAGACATTGCGTCTCGCGGAAGTGAATGTCGCAGGCAGCGCCGCGGGACTGGTCGTGCCTGCGGGCAAGATCAAACTCTGGTATGCTTATGATGCTGGTGGCGCCGAGGAGGATGCTCTGAAGCAGGCAGTCGCCTTGCTGAAAAAAGACCAACCAAATCTTGAGGTTACCTTGGAGAGAGTTCCTTTCGGACAGTTCAATGAAAAGGGAAGAATCTTTGACAAATGGAACGAGGAGGTTGCGGCCGGACGAGGTCCCGACATGTTCACCGCGCCGAACGACCACACCGGTGCCCAAGTGCGTCTCGGTCGCCTTGCACCGCTGGACAAGCTTTTGAAAGAAGAAGACGCGGCCAATTTCTTTCCTCCGGCCAGTTTCGAGGGCGCCAAGGTGGGCGGCAAGGTCTATGGCGTGCCGGGAATCGCCAAGGCTGTGGCGCTTTATTACAACAAGACCACCATCCCGAATCCGCCAGCCACGACCGCCCAGTTGCTGCTCATGGTCAGCAGTGGCAAAAAGATCGCCATCAACCAGACCGCTTACCACAGCTTCGGATTTCTCACGGGCGCCTTTGGCGGCACGTTGCTCAATGCGAACGGTGTCTGCGTTGCGAATCAAGGAGGCTTTGCCCCCGCGTTGCAGTTCTTGAAGGACTTGAAGGCGGCGGCAGGCGCAACTTTCGACACCACCGACGATAACGCCGTGTCCAACCAACTCTTCACCCAAGGCGCTGTCGATATGACGATCAACGGTCCGTGGAAGCTCGGCGATTTCAGGCAGGCGCTTGGTGACGCCAACCTGGGCGTGGTCAAGATGCCGTCCGGCCCCGGTGGTGCGGCCACTCCGCTGGCCGGCGTCGACTATTGGTATGTGAACCCGAACATCCCCGACAAGCAGAAGAAATTGGCTGTCGCCGTCGCCATGTACCTCTTCGGGCCGAAGGGCGCACAGATCTACAGCGACACGGCTCGCAGCCCGATGGTGACCCTCGGCGTGGAGCCTGCCAGCGAGCGTGTTCAGACCTTCGCCGATGCCGCGGCGGCGGGCTTCCCTCGCCCGCAGACCACGGAGTTTGGCAACTACTGGGGACCGTTTGGCACGGCGATCAACCAAGTTCTGGACGGTGGCGTCGACCCGGCGGTGGCGGTCAAGGCGGCAACGGACGCCATGAACGCCGCCAACGGGAAGTAGAGTTTAGGGCCAGCCGTGAGGAAGCGGCCCCCGGAGTCCGGCATTTCGAGCGGTTTGACCGCGTGTCTCGCATCGTCAGCTTGCCGCCCGAAGTCTGGTGTGTGAGTACTTTGCCATGAACCAAAAAGTCGCCACCATCTCCGTAGTCATCGCGGCTGTGGCTGTGGTTTTGGTTTTCCTTTTCCTGCCTTCGCCCCCGCCGCCCGCCGTGCCGCCCACCACGGTGACACCGGTTGGTCAAAGCGAAGCCCCCGCCCACCGGGCCAACTATTCGGCCGAACTCGGCTCGGCGATCACCGCAACTTCCTCCGGCTCTCCCGAGGTGGCATCCGCCCCCGCACTGCCCCCGGGAGCGACATGGGAGGACCGCCTCGACCAGCTCTTGACCACGGAAGCCGACAACGCGACCACGGTTCGCGGCTTGCTGTCATCTCTGCCCGGACTTCCACCCGACGCCCGGGAGGAATTTGTCGCCCATGCGGTGAACCTCTGCGAAGACGAGCAGTTCGGCTTGCTCGGGGAAATCTACTTGGACGCGCAGAATCCGCGGTCGGTGACTGAAATCATTTTCAACGACGTGCTCAATCGCCCCGACGAGATTAAATTGCCGTTGCTGGCCAAGACCTTGCGCAACGCCGCTCATCCCATGGCTGGTGAAGCCAGAGAAATCCTCGAAATGTATCTTGAATTAGAACCGGGTGTGATCCCGCCAAATGGCTGGGAGCAGGCGGTCGACACCTACCTCAAGCAGCAAGCGTCACCGTGAGTGGTGGCCGCTGCAGGGACCCCGCTTCACACCCTCAAAAGTCCTTCGCCTTGCGCTGCTTGGTTTCCTGCTTGGTCCGGAGCGCCCCGGCTTCCGCCTTCTCGCGGGCGTTGCGTTCGGCCGCCACCTGGCGGGCGAATATCGTGCTGAAGAGCACGATCACGACCAAGGTCGCGGCGAACAAGCCGCGCAGCATTAGCAGGCGGCGCGGATAGGGTCGCGTGCTGCTGCAGCTGGTGCAGTAGTTTTTGGTGGCTCGCAAGTAGCCGCACTTTTCGCACTTGGGCATGGGATGAGCAGCGATGTATGGCCCAGCAGCCTCATGCTGACAAGGAGCCTTTGCTTACTTTTCGGCGAGGAGCTCTTTTTTGGCCGCGGCCAATTGCGCCAACTGCGCCTTCCCGATCCTCGGGTAGGCAAGGTCCAGCGAGTGCAGCGCGTCGATGACCGCCGCGGCCACCACCGCGCGGGTGAACCACTTGTGATCGGCCGGGACGACATACCAGGGCGATTCTTCCGTGGCCGTGGCGCGGATCATCTCTTCGTAGGCCCGCTGGTAGTCGTCCCAGAACTTCCTCTCGTGCGAGTCGGCGGTGGAGAACTTCCAGTTTTTTTCCCGCTGGTCGATGCGCTCGAGAAAACGCTTTTTCTGCTCGTCCTTCGAGACGTGGAGGAAAAATTTACGCACCAGCACGCCGTTGCGGTTGAGGTAGCGCTCGAAAGATCGGATGTCCTGATGCCGCTCATCCCAGATGTTTTTGGTCAGGACTTTCTGCGGCAGCTTTTGTTTGCCGAGGATTTCCCGGTGCACGCGCACCACGAGAGTCTCCTCGTAGTAGCTGCGGTTGAAGATGCCGATGCGCCCGCGCTCCGGCACGCGCTTGCTGCAGCGCCACAGGTAGTCGTGGTCGAGTTCCTCGCTGGTCGGCGCCTTGAACGAATGCACCTCGCAGCCTTGGGGATTGATCCCCGACATGACGTGCTTGATCGCACCGTCTTTGCCCGCCGCGTCCATCGCCTGGAAAATGAGGAGCACAGCCCACTGGTCCTGCGCGTAGAGTTTGTCCTGCAGCTCCGCCAGAGCCTGCACTCCCACCGCCAGCGCTTTCTTCGCCTTGGGCTTGTCCTCGTCGTTGAAATCAAGCGTGTCGCCCGGATCGAAATCCTTGAGGCGAAATTTTTTCCCGTTCGTCACGCGGAAAGACCTTGAGAGTTTGCGGGCCGACTTGCTGATGGTGTTCTCTTTCATCGGGTGGTGCCTTGCTTGACGCGGATTGTGCTTCTCTCCCCGGCAGACGGCAACGGCAATCCCTGCTCAGAACGCGAGGGACACGCTGAGGCCGGCGACCAGGGCATTGCCGAGCGTCGAGCTTCCGCCCGGCTGGACGATGTATTGCAGGTCGGGCTGCACCGCGAACCATACCAAACACCTCAGCGTCATCGCGGAAGATATCTCACCGCGCCATGAGTTGCACCGCACGCAACCCCATCCACAAAAACAACAGCCCCACCAGCACGCTGCCCGCCGCATAAGCCGCCGCGACCCAGAGTTCGTTCCTCCGCAAAAGATACACCGTCTCCAAGCCGAAGGCCGAAAAAGTGGTGAATCCCCCCAGCACCCCCGTGAAGAGAAACAGCCGGGCCGTCGGGCCGATCATCTCGAACCGTTCGGCCACACCAGAAAGCACACCTATAGCCAGACAACCGAGCACATTGACCGCGAACGTGCTCCAAGGAAACCGTGCTCCCAGCGTGTGCTGCAGGATCCATCCTCCCAGCAGATAGCGGGCGACCGAACCGGCAAATCCGCCGAGGCCGACGAGAAAAAGTTGAGCCATGATAGTTATGATATGTTGCCGGGTTGTCTCTTGCTTTGGCCCGAAGATCGGTCCACAGGACTGGCCTCTTCTCGCACAAATGTGCCTATTCATCCAGCTTCGGAAGCCAATCCGACATTTTGCCCGGTCAACCCCGAGCCAAAACCGCCTCGATCGAACCTCGCATCGGCCATCTCAGCGGCGACCCAAAAAGCGCTGCCGCCGCAGAGTAAGATACCCTTATTCTCGCCGGGGAAGCTCCGCAAAGGTTGGGGTGAACCTGAAACCGTCGTTCAAAGTTAATGTTTCGACTGTAAAAACTTTCTCATAAGCACTTTACAAAATAATATTACCTCACGCTTGGGGCGACTCTGCCTGCGTCGAAGGATCATCGGCTTTCGACCTTGCAACCCCCAAGAGTAAACTGTCAGGGCTCTTTCTGAGGTGACCATGTTGGCCGCGCTTATGGCCATTGCATCAGTGCTTATGGCTGTTTCGGCGTAACAGAGTGTTTGAGTTTAGCAGGATGATACTTATAGTCTATGGGGAGTATACCCCATGCTTTACCTAACCCCTCAGACTAGGCGCTGGCGTTCATTCGTCTCGGCGCTTGACCAACTTCACGCCAACCGTGTCACACCTTGCCCTAGTCCTTCCTCTTTCTCCACCCCATCCCCTGCACCAACCAACCCCATGAAAACCACACACGTACCCCCCCGTCAAAAGCTCCACGCGCGCCTCGCGTTTGCCTTGCTGCTCGGTGTCATAATGCTCGCCGGCACCACGCAGCATGCCTCGGCGGCGCTCTCCAACACGCTTACTTGGACCGGCGGGACCAGCACGAATGCCGCGGTCTCCACCAACTACTCGGTGTCGCCCGCCTTTGGAGGAGCCAACGTGTTCAACATGAGCAACTCGATCTACTTGTACGTTTACACCAACACGGCCAGCTACCAGGTGGGTACGGCGACTTTCACCTACGGAAACTCCAACATTGGTGGTCTCGGCTTTCAGTTTCTGGGCTACGACAATGTGGTGGTGACTAACCTAGGCGGTTTCCGACTGGACACCTCCGGAGTTGTCGCGAGTAACGCCTCGGGCACCGGCACTGTCTACATTTACAACAACGCCAACTCCAACAACCAGCTTACGGGCAACGCCCTCTTCGGCGGTAACATGTCAGTTTTTCTCGGGGCCTTGGCCAACCACTCCTCCACCGCAAGAACTCTCAGCAACAACCTGAACAGTTTCGCGCTGTCGAACTTGGTTGTAAACTCGATGAGTCAGACGACCATTGGCGGTTCAGGTAACACCACCACCCTCACGTGGGCGGGGACCGGCACCGGCACAATCCTAGGAAGTATTGGCGTAGTCGCCCAAACAAACGTCGGCGGAACGTCGACAAACGCAGGCGCTCTGATTGTCACAAGCGGCAGGCTTAACATTGCCACCACCAACGCCGCCAACATCGCCGCGTCGACCGGTTGGAACAGCGGTCTGGTCATCACCAACAGCGGCTCCGTTTTTGTCGCTGGCCAAAACAGCCTGGGCATGCAGGCCTATAACATCAAAATCGGCACGACCAATGGCGGCACGACGACCTTCGGCCTTTTCGATACGAACGTATGGGCCACGAACTCGGCAACGACGGTCGCGCTGACCAACAATTTCGACATCCTTAACGCCGCATCTGCGTCAGCGACCAACATCTTTCAATCGGTAGCCGGCAAGACGCTCACGCTGAGCGGCGTCATCGGTTCGACGAACACAAACGGCACCCTGCTCTTCCTCAATGGCACGACAGTCCTCTCTGGGGCAAACACCTTCAGCAACGTAGTGGTGGTCAGCAACTCGACCCT
>Ga0114971_10003600_pt1 | contig 10507 bp, 7 predicted proteins | sample M_140625_MF_Meta_FD_87320 | JGI IMG/M metagenome (GOLD analysis project Ga0114971, IMG submission 87320) | Freshwater microbial communities from Lake Montjoie, Canada to study carbon cycling - M_140625_MF_MetaG | ecosystem: Environmental > Aquatic > Freshwater > Lake | place: Lake Montjoie...
CGGTTAGGTAGGGCGCGTCACTCCGTGCGCGCCGTCGTGGTAAACCAGGACGCGTGGGTTGGCAATTGCAGCGGGCAGAGAACTGGCCGCCCTACCAGACGATGTCCCAAGGTTCAGTTGAACTGCCACATAACTCGGATGCCGCGGTGACACCGCAGCGTTCGGCTTCAAAGGCCAAAGCGCTTCATCGCAGATTCCACTCGTTTAAAAGATCCCGGGGAATCTCCGAGAGGAAGCGGGACGGGGACTGCATGGAATCCATTCCGGTGCTGCCGTATCCGGCGCGGATCAGCGGGTAGGTGATATAGAGCTCGTTCTTCGCGCGCGTGAGGGCCACATAAAACAGCCGGCGCTCTTCCTCCTCGCCCTCGCTGCTTTCCATCGAGCGCTTGGACGGAAATAGGCCGTCGCACAGCATGATGACGAACACGGCATCGAACTCCAGTCCCTTGGCCTGATGGATGGTGGAGAGCTTGAGTTTTTCTGCATCGCCCTCCTCGCCCGCGTCGTCTTCCGCCTCCACGTTGGTGAGCAGCGCGAGCTGGGTGAGGAATTCCTCCACGCTTCCAAACTGATAAGCAAATTCGGCCAGCTGCTGCAATTCCTCCAGCCGGCGGGCGTAGTTGGCAAACGTCTCCTTCAGGTAATCGTCATAGCCCGCGTCCATGACCAGCCGCAGCATCTTCGCCGCGCTCTTCCGCACGATCGGATCCTCCAGCTGGGAAATCGTGGCAGCAAACTGCGCCCACGCCACGGCGGCCTTCTTCGGCACCGCCTTGGAACACGCCTGGAGGGCCGCTGCAATCCTGCAGGGAGAGGGTTGCGACGCCTCTGAATGGGGCGCGGCCTCCGTTTTCAGAGGGCCGTCATTTTGAATTTTGATTTGAAAGGATTGAAAAATTTTATCCGCGCCCTTGGCTGCGATGCCGGGCAGCAGCTGGACCAGACGCTTGAAGGAGATTTCATCGCGGGGATTGGCCACAAATTTCAAATAGGCTGTGGCGTCCTTGATGTGCGCCTGCTCAAAGAAGCGGAGGCCGCTGGTGATGGAGAACGGGATCTGCTGCCGCGTGAGCTCCAGCTGCAATTCCAGGGCATGAAAATGGGAGCGGTACAGCACGGCCACCTGGTTCAGGCTCACTCCCTCGTCGCGCAACTCCAGCGCGCGCTGCGCGATGAAGGCCGCCTGCTGGCCGGCGTCCTGGCAGGCTACGAGCGCGGGCTTCACCCCGGGCGGGCGGGCGGGCGCGAGCTCTTTGGCGAACTGGCGGAGGTTGGCGGCGATCGCCGCATTGGCAACGGCGAGAATCTGCGGCGTGCTTCGGTAATTGGTCTCGATCTTGAAGACATTGGCGCCCGGATAACGACGGGGAAACTCCAGAATGTTCGCAAAGTTGGCGCCCCGCCACGCGTAGATGCTCTGCGCATCGTCGCCCACCACGGTGACGTTGTGGTGCTTCTCCGCCAGCAAATCCACCAGATCACTTTGAAGCTGATTGGTGTCCTGATACTCATCCACCAGGATGAATTGGAACCGGCGCTGGTACTGTTCCCGAACCTCGGCATCGTCCTGCAGCAGTTTGAGCCACAGCGCCAGCAGATCGTCAAAATCCATCGCGTTGGTCGCGCGCTTGCGAGCGGTATAGCGCCCCGCCAGATCCACAATCGGTCCGGCAAACTGGGACAAATAGCTGAACTGACCCTCCATCAACTCCCCGGTGCTTTTGTGAGTGTTGGCCGTCATTGAAAAAATCTCGTTCAGCACCGCCGGCTTGGGAAAATGAGTGCCCTTCGTCTCAATCCCCGCATCGGTCACACAGGCCTTGATCAGATCCTGCGCGTCGTCCCGGTCGAGGATGGTGAAGTCCGTCCGATAGCCGATCCGGTCGGCGTGCTGGCGCAGAATCCGGGCTCCGATGGAATGGAAGGTGCCGCCCCAGAGCGCCCGCAATTCATGGCCCAGCAAATCTCCGATGCGCCGCATCATTTCGCCCGCCGCCTTGTTCGTGAAGGTCAGCAGCAAGATCCGGTCGGCGGGGATCCCCTGCTCCAGCAGATACGCGACCCGGTAGGTGAGCGTGCGCGTCTTGCCGGAGCCGGCGCCGGCGATCACCAGGGCCGGCCCGGGCGGCGCGGTGACGGCCGCCAGCTGCTGGGGATTGAGTTCGCGCGCATAATCAATCTCGAGCCGCACCTCCGGCTGATAGGGTTTGAGGACGTATTCGCGCGACATGCCGGGGAATTGAACGGGCAAACCGCCCCCGGTAAAAGGAAATAATCAGCCGCCCTCGGGATTTGCGGTTCCCCTCCCCTTTGTTTACCTATTGTATCAATTCCGGTTTGAATCCGGCTTGGGTCTTACCCCTTTGCGTCGTTGGCGCCTAGGCGATTTGGCGGTTTATTCGCACCACAGGGTTCCGGGTCACAGCGGACACCCCATAACACCCCACGCGCGCCAGCCTCATCGGGGCAGTGAAGGCATGCCGCCTCACTGCGGCGTGTGGGTCTCTGCAGGGTGTTTAGCGGGCTTCCTGTTGCGTCTCCGTCCAGCGCGCCATCAGCCAAAGCAGATCGGATAGCCGGTTCAGAAATATCATCACTTCCGCGTTCGGCAGTTCTCCCGCCGTGTGCAGGTCGTACACCCGCCGCTCCCCGCGCCGGCATACGGTCCGCGCCACGTCCAGCGCTGCAGAATCCGGCGTCGCTCCCGGAGTGGCCCAGCCCTTAAAACTAACTTGTTGGGATTCGATCTCCCGCACCTGAGCGTCCAGCTTGGCGGTGAGCTCGGGCGTCACCAGCGTGTATCCTCCCTGAACATAGCGCGCCACATCCTCATTGCTCACGGCCAATTCCCCCATCAGCACGACCAGATCTTTTTGGATGATCAGCAGCGCCTCCCGGAGCCGGATGTGCACGGTGGTCGCGCGCGCCAAGCCGAGGGCGGCGTTGAGTTCGTCCACCGTGCCGTAGGCTTCCACGCGCGGATGGTTTTTGGGGACGCGCCGCCCGTACATCAGGCCTGTGAGTCCCTCGTCGCCGGTTTTAGTAGCAATGCTCATTTGAATTTATATGTTTCTGGCGGTTTCACCGCCCGTTTACGGACTGGGGCGGCGCTGGCCGCCGTCGATTTGACTTTCGCCGGCACCGAAGTCGGTTTCTGATACGCCAAGATTCCCTTCACGATCGCTGCAGCCATCTGCTGGCGATAGGCCGAATCAAAAATCTTCTTTCCCTCAACCGGATGGCTCAGATAGCCGCCCTCAATCAGGAGGGCCGGCATCGTCGCATCGCGCAGCACGGCGAACCGCGCACGCCGCACGCCGCGGTCCTCCGCACGGAGGGTTTGCACCAGCGATTTTTGCATTTGATAGGCCAGCTGCAAACTTTTATTTTCAAAACGGTTCGCCGCGGTCGGCCCGTGACGGCTCCCCTCCCCCTGCGCGTTAGAGGAACTGGCCCCCACCGGGGTGATGCAATAGGTCTCCACGCCGTCCACCTCGTTTTTGTTGGAGGGCGTCCCGTTAAAGTGCAGGCTTAAAAAAAGGTCCGCTCCGACCCGGTTGGCCAGCGCCACCCGCGCCGGGAGTTCTACAAAACTGTCCCGGTTCCGTGTCAGAATCACATTGAAGCCGGCGCGCTTGAGCTGGTCGCGCAGTTCCTGGGCCAGCGCCAGTGTGTAGGTTTTCTCATTGCGCCCGAACAGCCCGCCCACGTGGTTGCCGGTATCCTTGCCGCCATGCCCCGGATCCAGGCAGATGGTCGCGATGCGGCGCGGCGACGGGTCGCTTACCGGCGACAGCAGCGGGAGGAGCGTCTTGTCCAGATCCAATCGGGCCAGGTGCGGCGCCCCCCTCACACTCGCCACCGGAAAGGACAGCCGCACATTGACGCCATTGATACGGGATTGGGCGGAGTCCACCTCAAATTCCAGCCGGTTGACGCGATTGGTCACCACCACCCTCGCGCCGCGCCAGGAACCGGCCGGCCTCAGGCCGTTTGCGCCGGCCCAATCCGACAGCGGCACATACCACTCCCCATTGAGGGACGCCGCCTGCACCAGCGCCGCGCACCCCGCAATCCCGAGCACCAAAATCCCTAGCCGGAAAAAGTTCAAAGGCGCACAGTGCCAGACCAGCCGCCGGATTCAAGGGAAAGCTGCCCCGCATGGGCTAATAAACATATCTTCAAATCAGGATGCGTTGATTTTTGAGTTGAATTAGGCGGCGATTGCCCTATGGTGGCGGCATGTCAAAAAACGTCGGTCTTCTTCAGCAGGCGCTCCGGGAGCGCATCGTTATTCTCGATGGGGCGATGGGCACGACCCTCCGGACCTACGGGCTGGGCGAGGCGGAGGTTCGGGGCGAGCGCTTCCGGGATTCGCAGAAGGATCTCAAGAATAACGGGGATCTATTTTCGCTGACGCAGCCGGCCACGGTGGGGGATATTCACCGGCGCTTCCTGGAGGCGGGGGCGGACATCATTGAGACCAACACCTTTTCAGCGACCAGCATTGGCCAGAGCGAGTTTTTTGTGGACGATCCGCGGGAGCGCGGCGGGCGGAAGGACCCGGCTTTTTATCAGGGAATCATTGAGAACCGATTTCTGAATGACCTCGCCTGGGAGATCAACGAGCAGTCCGCCCGTCAATGCCGCGAGTGGTGCGACCGCATCGCGCTCAAGACCGGGCGCCCCCGCTTTGTGGCTGGCGCCATCGGGCCGCTGACCGTCTCGCTCAGCAATTCGCCGGATGCGGATGACGCCGGCTTTCGCGTCTGCACCTTCGACCAAGTCAAGGCCGCCTACCTCAACCAGGTGCGCGCGCTCATCGCCGGGGGCTCGGACCTGCTATTGGTCGAAACGATCTTTGATTCGCTCAATGCCAAGGCTGCGCTGGTCGCCATTCAGGAGGTCTTTGAGAAGGATGGTACTTCCCTGCCCGTCATGATTTCCGCCGCCGTCGGCCTCGGCGGGGAAACGATGATCTCCGCCCAGACCGTCGAGGCGTTTTGGAATGCAATGAAGCATGTGAAGCCTATCGCCATTGGTCTCAATTGCTCGCTCGGCCCGGATTTGATGCGCCCCTTTCTCTCGGAGCTCTCCCGGAAATCGGATACGGCCATTTCCTGCTATCCCAACGCGGGCCTGCCCAACCCGCTGTCGCCCACGGGGTTTGATTTAAAGCCTGAAGACATGGGGCGCTATCTCCGTGAATTTGCGGAGGACGGCCTGCTCAACATCGCTGGCGGCTGCTGCGGCAACACGCCCGAACACATCGCGGCAATCGCCAAGGCCTTGGAGGGACGCCATCCGCGGGACTACGCCGTGCGCGCCGCGCGCCGCGTCAGCCCAGTGCGGCCACAGAAATCTGAGGACCGCGCGCCGGCGCCCGTCGCGGAACCGCTGCCCCTCCGCCTTTCCGGCTCGCTGCCGTTCACCCAGCAGCCCGGCCAGTTCATTCTCATTGGCGAGCGCACCAACGTGGCCGGATCCCCCAAATTCGCCAAGCTGATTAAGGAGAACCAGTATGACCAGGCCGTGGCCATCGCCCGGCAGCAGGTTGAAAACGGGGCGAATATTTTGGATATCTGCATGGACGAGGGGATGATCGACGGCGCGTCGGCCATGACGCGCTACCTGCTTTTGCTCGGCAGCGAGCCGGAGGTGGCCAAGGTGCCGTTCATGATCGATTCCTCCAAATGGGAGGTCATCGAAGCCGGCCTGAAGTGTGTCCAGGGTAAGGGCATTGTGAACTCCATCTCGATGAAGGAGGGGGAAGCCAAGTTTTGTGAGCAGGCCGCCCAGGTGCTCCGCTATGGCGCCGCGGTCGTGGTGATGGCCTTCGACGAGCAGGGCCAAGCTGCGACGCTTGCCGACAAGATCCGCATCTGCCGCCGCGCCTATCATCTGCTGGTGGAGGAAGTGGGCTTTCCGCCCGAGGACATCATCTTCGACCCGAACATCCTGACCGTCGGCACGGGCATCGAGGAGCATAACAACTACGCCGTGGATTTCATCGAGGCGACGCGCTGGATCAAGGCCAACCTGCCGCACGCGAAAGTAAGCGGCGGCGTGTCTAATGTCTCCTTCGGTTTCCGCGGCAACAACCCCGTGCGCGAGGCCATGCACAGCGCCTTCCTCTATCACGCCATCCGGGCCGGCCTGGACATGGGCATCGTCAACGCCGGCATGCTGGAGGTGTACGAGGAGATCGAGCCGGAGCTGCGCAATCTGGTGGAGGATGTCTTATTGAACCGGCGCCCCGACGCCACCGAGCGGCTGGTGACCTTTGGCGAGCAGCTCAAAGCCGCAAGCGCAGGCACCACGGCCACGGACAAAAAAATCGAGGAGGAATGGCGCCAGGGCACCGTCGAGCAGCGGCTCGCGCACGCGCTGGTGAAGGGCATTGACACGTATATCGACGCCGATACCGAGGAAGCCCGGGCCCAATACAGCCGGCCCCTGGCAGTCATCGAGGGCCCGCTGATGGCGGGCATGAGTGTGGTGGGCGACCTGTTCGGCGCGGGCAAGATGTTCCTGCCGCAGGTGGTGAAGTCCGCGCGCGTGATGAAGAAATCCGTCGCGTATCTGACGCCGTATATGGAGGCGGAAAAGGCGGCGATGGCCGCGCGGGGCGAAGCCGTCAAGGCGCAGGGCAAGATCGTGCTGGCCACCGTCCGGGGCGACGTGCACGACATCGGGAAAAACATCGTCGGCGTGGTGCTCGCCTGTAACAACTACGAGGTGATCGATCTCGGGGTGATGGTGCCGTGCGAAAAAATCCTGGAGCGCGCCCGCCTCGAGAATGCCGACCTCATCGGCCTCAGCGGGCTGATCACGCCGTCGCTGGACGAGATGGTGCACGTGGCGCGGGAGATGGAGCGGACGGGCCTCGAGATCCCCCTGCTCATCGGCGGCGCCACCACCAGCCGGGCGCACACGGCGGTCAAGGTGGCTCATCATTACAGCGGGCCGGTGGTCCATGTGCTCGACGCCTCGCGCGCTGTGCCAGTGACCAGCAGCCTGTTGAGCAAGGACGGGAAAGCGCCCTTCGTGAAGCAGCTCCGGGAGGATTATGAGAAACTGCGCTCCCAGCACGCGGGCTCACAGGTGGGATTGCTTTCCCTGGAGGCGGCCCGCGCCCTGGCCCCCCGTCTCACTTACGGGGAGCTGCCGCGGCCGGAGTTCACCGGCACCCGGGTGCTGGCGGCGGGAGCCAGCGTCGGAAATCATAACCTGGAAATCTCCCTAGCCGACCTGGTGCCTTACATTGACTGGTCCCCGTTTTTCCACACCTGGGAACTGCGCGGCGTTTATCCGCAGATTCTGCAGCATGAGAAACAGGGTGAGGCGGCGCGCAAGCTGTTCGCCGATGCCCAGCAGATGCTCGGGGAGATGGTCCGCGAGCGCTGGCTCCAGCCGCGCGGCGTTTACGGATTCTTCCCCGCCAACCGCGTGGGCGACGACGTGGAGATCTACAGCGACGAATCCCGCACCACCGTCCGGGCCCGACTCCATTTCCTCCGTCAACAGATCGAGAAAGGCGACGGCACGCCCAACTGGTGCCTGGCGGATTTCATCGCCCCCAAACCGGAGCCGGACTACATCGGCGCCTTCGCCGTCACAAGCGGCCATGGCTTGGACGAGCGGGTGAAAAAATTCAAGGCGGATCATGACGACTACAACGCCATCCTTGCGGAGGCGCTCGCGGACCGTCTGGCGGAGGCCTTTGCCGAGTCTCTGCACCGGCGCGCCCGGGAAGCCTGGGGATTCGGCGCCCAAGAAAAACTCACGGTCGAGGAGATCATCGGGGAGCAGTACCAGGGAATTCGTCCCGCAGCGGGGTATCCCGCCTGTCCGGATCACACGGAAAAAGAGCTGCTCTGGAAGCTGCTTGATGCCGAGAAAAGCACCGGCATCCGGCTCACTGAAAGCTTTGCCATGTGGCCGGGCAGCTCGGTGAGCGGGCTGTATTTTGCGCATCCGGAATCGAAATACTTTGCCGTGGGCAAGCTCGGCCGGGATCAAATTCAGGATCTATCGACACGCAAAGGAAAGCCCGTTTCTGAAATGGAGAGATGGCTCGGTCCCTGGCTGAATTACAATCCCGGCACACCCTGAACCTAGGCTTGTTTTCCAGTCGTTTTCGCCTAGATTAACCGCATGAAGAACGAAGTTGTGCCGGTACAAATCCGGGGCATCCTGCCCGCCAATAGCGGGTGTGCGCTCTTCGTCGGCAATGAAGAGAAAGTTTTCGTTATCAACGTCGAGCCCCAGATGGGCGCGGTCATCGGCATGTTCCTGCGCAACGAGCCCAAGGAACGCCCGCTCACGCACGACCTGATGCAGCGCATCTTTCAGGGCTTTAATATCACCGTCGAGCGGGTCATCATCACCGACCTCAAAAACTCCACCTACTTCGCCCGGCTCATCCTGCAGCAGCAGAACGAAGTCGCCCGCAAGATTGTGGAAATCGACGCCCGCCCCAGCGACTGTCTGGCGATTGCCGCGGCGCAGAAGAAGCCCATCTTTGTGGCCACGCCGCTGTTTGAGCAGGTGGAGGACATGAGCGAGGTGCTCAACCGGATCAACGAGACCGGCAGCGACGCCTCCGAGTAACCTGGCATGCCCCCCGCCCCCGATTCTCCCCTAGCCCTGGTCTGTGGCGACGATGAGTTTGCCGTAAAGCAGCGCGCCCGGCAGCTGTTTCAGCAGTGGTCGGAAGATCTCGGCGGCATGGATCACGAAATCATCGAGGCGTCCGTTGCCAACAGCGGCGACGCGCTGGCGGCCCTGGGACGCTTGCGCGAGGCGCTGCAGACCCTTCCCTTTTTCGGTTCCGGCAAGGTCGTCTGGCTGCGCGACTGCAATTTTCTGGGCGATGAGCGCACCGCCTCCTCCCAGGCCGTCACTGCCGCACTCGGCGAACTAGCGGAAGAGCTCAAGGCGTTCACCTGGAAATCTGTGCGATTGCTCATCAGTGCGGGCAAGGTGGACAAGCGCAAATCCTTTTACAAGACGCTCGACAAGATCGGCTCGGTTGAGCTTTTCACGGCCTGGTCGGCAGACGACCGGGATTGGGCGGAGCGGGCCGAAGCGTCTGCCTTGGCCACCATCCGCTCCCGCCAGAAGGAGATTTCCCGTGCGGCTCTCGCCGAGCTCGTCAGCCGGGTGGGGCCCCATGCGCGCCAGCTGGACAGCGAAATTGAGAAGCTGTGCCTTTTCACCGGTGACCGGAAGCAGATTGAGGTCGCCGATATCGCCACCATTTGCACGCAAAACAAAACCGCCCGGGCCTTTGCCTTGGGCGATGCTCTGGGCGACCGCGATCTGCCGCGCCTGCTCAAACGGCTGGATGAGGAGCTCTGGGAAATGAAGACCGATAAGGATAAGTCAGAAATCGGCCTGCTCTACGGCCTGATCGGTAAAATCCGGGCGATGCTGCTGCTCAAGGAGAAGCTGCGGGAGGGCTGGATCAAGCCGGAAGCCGATTACAACCGGTTCAAGACGCAACTGGAGCGGGTGCCGGCGGACCAGCTGCCGGCGGACAAGCGTTTTAATCCCCTGGCGCTCAATCCCTATGTGCTTTTCAAGGCGCTGCCCCAGGCCAAAAAATACACCCGGAATGAACTGGTCCGAGCTATGGAACTGCTGCTGCGCTGCAATCAGCGGCTGGTGTCCAGTTCCCTCGAGGAAGCGCTGGTGCTGCAGCAGGCCCTGGTGCAGATCATCACCCCGCAACCAGCTGCGGCCTGAACCCGAAAAATGACACTTCCCTCGGCCAGTTTAACGGTGTTGGTGGGTGATAATTTAGTCTGCGTTAAAATCGCCGGGCGCGCCAACTTCGTTTCCAGCCCGGATTTCAAGACCCTGATCGAACAGCTCCAGCAGAAGGACTACGCGCATTTCATCATCGACCTCTCAGAATGCGCTTTAATGGACAGTACGTTTCTGGGGGTTTTGGCGCAGTTCGGTTTACGGCTCAACACGGCTGGCGCCGCCGCCAGGGCCGGCATCGAATTGTCTAACCCCAATCCGCGGGTGACGGAACTGCTTGAAAACTTGGGCGCCCTTCACCTTTTTAAAATTCTCTCAGGAGAACTGGCCCTGCCCGGCGTCGTGGAGACCTCCACTCCGACTTCCATCCATCCCTCGCGGGAGCAAATCGCCCGCACCAGCCTCGAGGCCCATCAGACCCTCATGCAGGTGAATCCCGATAATTACGCCCGCTTCAAGGATGTGACCCAGTTCCTCGCCGAGGATCTCCATAACCTTCAAAAAGCCCGGTGATCAGAGACGCCGTCTGCAGTAAAAAAAGCCTTACGCCGGAAAAATTAATTTCTCAGGGAGCGTATCAATTCCTGCTGAATAGTATTAATCCCGAATTCTGAAATGGGGATAGAGATAGCGCGCTGCTGTACAGTATCAAGACATCGGTAACAGGTTAAGGTTAGGCTTTTGCCTATGCCATGGCTTGATATTCGACCGATGGAACAGAAGATTTTATTTC
>Ga0114971_10003602_pt1 | contig 10504 bp, 7 predicted proteins | sample M_140625_MF_Meta_FD_87320 | JGI IMG/M metagenome (GOLD analysis project Ga0114971, IMG submission 87320) | Freshwater microbial communities from Lake Montjoie, Canada to study carbon cycling - M_140625_MF_MetaG | ecosystem: Environmental > Aquatic > Freshwater > Lake | place: Lake Montjoie...
AGAGACGTCGAACGTTCCGCCGCCGAAGTCATAAACGACGATTGTTTCCGACGACGTGCGGCGCCGTTCCGATGCGCCGATTCCATAAGCAAGCGCGGCGGCGGTGGGTTCGTTGACAATGCGTACTGCTTCAAGTCCGGCGAGCCGCGCCGCGTCGCGCGTTGCCTGGCGCTGCGCGTCGTCGAAGTACGCAGGCACGGTGATTACCGCGCGGCGGACCTCAACTCCAAGTCGACGTTCCGCGACGGCCTTCAATGCGCGCAAGACATGCGCGGCCACTTCTTGCGGAGTGACAACGGCACCGCCAACTGCAAATGCTGCCAACCCACGCGGGCCGTCGACCACTGCGAACGGCAATCCACCGATCGACGCGCCCTGCTCCGCAAAGCCGCGGCCCATGAATCGCTTGGCGCTGTACACCGTGTCCACCGGATATTCAACCGCATGCGCGCGCGCTTCATGACCAACGACTGCTGCCGCGCCCTCTACAAAGCGCACCACGGACGGCAGAAGCGCGTGACCTGCATCGTCCATGAGAATGCGCGGTCCCGCGTCATCGCAGAACGCCACCAAGGAATTGGTGGTGCCAAGATCGATGCCGACGATCGGGTCAATGATGGAAGACGTCACGGGCATTCCGTGGATACTAGGTTCTTAGCCACCCAAGAACCTCCGCCGCATATGAACCGTGGTTACCGCTGCTCCGCCGCCTCACAAGTCATGGCGCGCAGCAGCACAGCAGCGCACATCAGCGCACATCAGCGCACTTGCGTGCCAGCATCCGGCAGGCGCTGCATGAAACGGTCGAATCGGCGCCCGGCCGCTTTGGAAAGGACTTCGACGACCTGCAGCACATATTCGTTCGGACCCTGAATAGTCAACGAGCGTTCGCTTTTGCCACTTGCGACCATGATTTCCGCCATTGGTGTCTCTGCCGTATGTAATGATGGATTCTCTGCCGTCATCCACTTCGCTTCATTGACAAGCGTGCGCAGGCGATAGCCCTCTTCGGCGGTCAGTCGTCCAGTCCACTCAATGTTGCGATTGAACGCAGTCATCCCGCCGCCGTAAGAAAGTGACCCATCGGGGCGGACCTGAAAGAAGTCATATTGACGGGTATCAACGCGCGCGTACCACAATTGCAAGCCCATTCCATCGGTACTTGAATTCTCATCATGTGGCGGCACCATCGGCGTGGACTGACACGCGGTGAAGGTGACGGATGCCACGACGAGCGTGGCGCCAAGTGCGATGCGTAAGAAACTGTTCATCGTCGAATGGTTGCTGGTTGCTGAGCACGAATGGCGCGGTACACGGCGTAGGGATCCGGGCCGAAGTCGTATCGCTCTGGCGCAATGTCTTCGGCGCGGTAATCGGGCAGCCAACTGAGAATCGCGATCGTTCGAATGATGCGGACCGCGGCGGCATCGAACGGCTGCGCGTCGGTCGCGCGGCGAACGAATGTCCACGTTCGCCCACGGGCGCGGAACGTCATGACTGCCAATCGTTCACCGCGTGGCACTTGCAACATGTCTGGGTTGGGCGGACCGTTGGCATTGCGCTCATCAGTAAATCCAAGCTGCGAGCACAGCGACCACAGGAACTGCACCTGATCTTCGAAGAGCCAACGGGTGCGACCGGGGCGCGTTGAAATATCAATGAATGGGCTCGCGTCAGCATGCAGTGCGCCATCGGGAAGCACTACATATTTGGCCTGTCGCTCCTCTACTTTCAGGAGTTCAGGGGCGCCGAGACCAACCAAGACGGTGAGGTCGATGGTGAAGTCAGGTGGGTAGGTCCCATCAGTCAGTGCGCCAGACTCCGCCGGAGCGCCTTCTGTCGTCTCCACAAACCGACCGCTCGCAGCGCTCGTGCCCGGCTTTTCACCGGATACTGGCTCTAACTCCGCAACTTGATTCGAGGGCGGCGCCGCCGGTCCATCGGCCGTCCCCACCGCGCCGCTACAGCCCGCAAGCAAGCCAGCGGCGGCAAGAAGCGCGCAAGCAGTCATTTGGATGCGCACGGCGGCCGTCACAGTGCCCGGAATGCTACCCTTCGACCCTTCACCATGCGAACAAGCGTCACTTGGATCAACGACTACCTCGACCGCCCCGCCACCGCAGAGGAGCAGGCCGACCTACTCACTGCCGCAGGGCTGAACTTTGATGGCGGCGACGATGCCGAAAACGGCGAGCGATGGCAGGAGATCGAGACCACCTCGAACCGCGGCGACTGCCTGAGCCACCTTGGACTCGCGCGCGAAATCTGCGCCATGAGCGGTCGTTCGCTCAAAGCACCCCAAGGCAACGCAAAGGCAACTGGTAGCGCGACATCCAAGCACATCGCGGTGAGCAACACTGAAACCGCCGCATGCCCGCGCTACACAGCCCGCGTCATTCGTGATGTGAAGGTTGGACCGAGTCCCGAATGGCTGCAACGCAGGCTGCGCGCGATCGGACAGATTCCGCGCAACAATCTTGTGGACTGCACCAACTTCGTGCTGTTTGAATACGGTCAGCCGACGCACGTCTTTGATCTTGACTTGCTGCACGGCGCGCGCATCCAAGTACGACGCGCCCAAAAAGGCGAGCGATTTCTTCCGATCGGCGACGGCGCACAAGAGGTCACCCTTGCCGGTGGCGAACTGCTGATCGCCGACGCAGACCGAGCCGTTGCCATCGCCGGCGTCAAGGGCGGCGCACTGACTGCAGTCACTGCCAACACCACCAATATCTTGGTAGAGGCCGCCACCTTTGATCCTGCCGCAGTGCGTGCTGCAAGTCGCGCGTTGAAGATCGCCAGCGATTCCTCATACCGATTCGAACGCGGCGTTCATCCGGCAGATATTGATGCTGCTGCTGAGCGCCTCGTTGCTTTGATCCTTGAAACAGCGGGTGGAACGCTGTGCGACGGCGTGGTTGAAGCCGGTGCGCCGCTGCCCGCGGAGCGTCGCGTTTCGGTTCGACCTGCGCGCGTTCGATCAATCCTTGGAACGGACATTCCGCTTGAAGAAATCGTGCGTGCTTTGGCAACTTTGGGATTCTCACCAGTCGTCCGTGGCGATTCCGTTGACTGCTTGGTGCCCGCACGTCGGCTTGATGTCGAGCGCGAGATCGATGTCATTGAGGAAATCTGCCGCATCCACGGACTCGACCGTATCCCGCTGAAGGAGACGCTTGCGGTTCGTGTTGCTCCGGTCGAACCACAAGTGGCAGCGCCGCGTGCCGCAAAGGGTCTCTTGGTTGGCCTTGGCTTCATGGAGAGCATCACGCACTCGTTGATCTCTGAACGCAACGCTGCGCCGTTCTTCCGTCCGGGATGCATGCCGCTGCGCGTGAGCGACGAGCGCGCTGGCGGGACGCCTGTGCTGCGACCGTCGGTGATTCCAAGTCTCCTTGAGGTACGACGCCGCAATGCTGATGCCGGCATCAGCCAATTGCGCGTCTTTGAATTTGCAGGCGCATTCGCCCTCCGCGCCGATGGCAGCCACAACGAGCGATCGCTCGTCACCCTGCTCTCTGATGCGCCGAGTGATTCCGACGGCGCCATGCGCTGGATCCGCGGCGCATGCGAACGGACCGTGCGACTGTTGGCCGGAAATCACGCAAAACTGCAGGTTTCAGCCGTCAGCGACGCCGCACGGGCAGCGTGGTACTCCAGCGAAGCGGAACTCACCGTCGATGGAAACGCCGTAGCGTCGTGGGGCATTCTCAGTCCTGCCGTGACGGCACTCTTCGGTCTTGAAGGAACCTTTACTGCCGCAGAACTTCTGCTCCGACCGCTCTACGCCAACTTCCCACCCGAAGTCCGCGCGCAGGCGTTGCCATCATTCCCAAGTATCGAGCGCGACCTGAGTGCGATTCTGCCTGAGACCTCCACGTGGTCAAGCATTGAAGCGCTCGTGCAGAGTTTGAACCTTCCATGCTTTGAGTCGTTGGGATTTGTTGGCACCTACCGCGGCAAGCAGACCGGCGCAGGTCGAAAGAGCGTCACCATGCGATTGACATTCCGAGCGCATGACCGCACGCTGAAGCGCGAAGATGCGGAGGCAGCCATGCAATCGCTTGCTGCCGCATTGCAAGCGCAGCTCGCCGCAGAGATCCGCGCGTAGAACTGCAACACCCAACCGCAGGAGCAGAACCATGGCCTTTCGAACACTGACGGTTGAGGAATTCGCAGAGATGCTCGCCGCCAAGACGCCAGCGCCAGGTGGCGGCGCGGTGGCCGCGATAACGGCTGCACACGCAGCGGCATTGGGAGCCATGGTCTTGGAATTCTCCATTGGCAAGCCAAAATTTGCGGCAGATGACGCGTCGAACGCCTCCGCACTCAAGCGCCTCACTGAACTGCGCCATCATTCCCTCACGCTCGCTGACCGTGATGCCGAGGCATACGGAGTGCTGAATTCCTTGTGGAAATTGCCAAAAGACGCGGCGGCCCGACTCGATGCCTGGGACGCTTCGGTGGCTGCAGCGATCGACGCCCCGCAAGCGATTCTGAATGCCGCCGCAGAGATTGCCGCAACTTGCAGCGGACTCGCGGCACGCACCAATCCAAACTTAGCAAGTGATCTCGCGATTGCTATCGACCTCGCCTGCGTTGCAGCCCGCGCGGCTGCGCACAACGTGGAAGTGAATCTGCCGTCTGTTACAGATGAAAGCGACCGAAACACTCGCCGCACTGCGATGGAGCGCGCCCTCAGCGAAGCCGCCGCTGCCGGAGCACGCAAAGCGTGAGCATGCTGGGTGACACGCTCGGGTCTTCGCAGAGTTACATCTTGGCGTCGTCGCAGAGTTTCATGCTGGCGTCGTCGGTCAGTTCCGTGATCGGCGCAACGCTTGGATTCGCAACGCTGCTCGGCACTGCGGCGCTCCTTATAAGTGGCGCTTATCTCGCAGGTCTTTGGCACGATGCCGTCAAGCCAGCGCGGAGAAGCATGGGATGGGCGCTTGGACAGGGCCTGCCTGCGAGCCCCGAAGACGTTGGTCTTCAGTTTGAAGAGCGTTCGACCGTTCTTGGCGATGGCACCATGCCCGCGTGGTGGATTCGCGGTCGAGCGCCGCATTCAAACCGCGCGGTCATCATCCTGCACGGGCACGGGCGTTCGCGTTGGGACTCGCTGCGGCGCATCGGCCAACACGCAGACAACGCGGCGCTGATCGTGACCCCCGACCTCCGTGGTCACGGCGACGCACCCGGTCGCTGCGCGCTCGCACGCCGCGAGGCTGGTGATATTTGCGTTCTCATAGCTGCGATCGAGGCGGAACACCCCGGGATCACGATCACGCTCGTTGGACACTCGATGGGCGCAGTGGTTGCCATTCATGCCGCCGCGCAACGCGCCGCAGCGGGCGCCGCAATTTCAGAAGTCATCTCTTGGGGCGCGTATGACCGTGTTGCAACACCACTCAATGCACGCCTGAAACTGCGCGCCCTACCCGCCCGCCCATTCAGCGATGCCATTCTCTGGATGTGCGGTCGCGCGAACGGTCCGGAACGCATCACTCGCGATGCCGCCGCTACTCTTGGCCCGACCCAACTCACGCTTCACGCAGACAGCCTCGACGCCGTGTCGCCGCTCGCTGATTCGGAAGCGATTCACGCCGCACTGCCAAGTTCCAAGCTGCATCGCACGACCGGTATTCCGCACTCGGAACTCGGCGTGCAATGACTGCCGGTTTACTTTGCTGGCTGCATCACCGCTGCACGAGTCACGAATCCCTTGCTGTCAGACTTCATGCTCCACACAAAGGATCCGAAGTACTTGGCAACCATGGCCGCATCCATCGTCTTCAAGACATCGCTCGCGTTTGCGGGCACCTTGTAGCCGAGTCGCTTGGCCACTGATGAATCGTCGGCCTTGCCAACTGCATTGTCGAGTTTCGAATCATCATCGCCAAAGTGTTCGAGCAGCTCGCGCTCAAATCCCCAACGGGCTGGAAGGTCGATATATCCCCAGGAAATCACTGGCTCGCCACCAACTGCAAGCGCTGCAGCCTTGTATGCCGAGTTCTCACTGATGCTCGGCAAGTCCTTCTGACCCATGGAGCGCATGGCTTGCTCAACGAGCTTGCTGTCGCCCGTTGCCATGAATCCATTTGCGACGCCAATCGATATTGGCAAGAAATCCGCTGAGAAGATCGTGTTGCCATCAAAGTCGCGCGGCTCCAAACCCATGGTGCCACCAAACTGAGTGATCATCGGTACCACGGCCTTCGGATTACCGCACGTGACGATGCTTCCCGTCACACGGCTCTCCGGCGTCACTGGCTGACGAATGGTTTCGTAGGTCCAGATGCTTGGGCCGAGTGCCTCAAAGCCCTTTGACATCACTGGTCCGAAGTTGACGAGGAACCCATCAATCTCCTGCGCCTGTTCCTCAGGAAGATTGGCGACTACCGAGTTGATCAGAGTCATCAGGTTCTTCAATTGCACATTCACGCGACCAAACCCGATAGCGTCCGGTCCGATCATCGGTGGCGGAGCCTCGATGGGTGCGCTCGGTCCCAACAGTGCCCAGACTCCAACCTTCGAACCGGGTACATAGATCCCCGACGTCACTTCAACCTGCCCGCGCGGAGTGTCTATACCGATGCCGATCGTCCATGCTTGGACGTCGCCAACGAGCGGCTGTAAGACTGGCTGCACCATGGCAAGCGCGCCCGCGCCCTCGCCGGCGATTGATTTCTGCAGTGGCCCCGTCAGGATGACAACCGAAATATCTGTATCGCCCAATTGATCAATGGCGCCGCGGAAATCACTCTGCTCCGGCAACTTCGCCTTGCGCTTGCCGTCGAGTGCTTGCAACGCGTCTTCGAGTCCACCTGAGTCTGTTGATGCCAGGAATCGCGAGCCATCCCTGCAGTAGTAGACCTTCTCGGCATTCTTGGCGAAGGACATATCCATCTCGAATCCCATGGCGCCGCCACGGCCGTTTCGCTTCGCGTCCGGCTTGCGCAAAGTGAGTACCTGCACTTCGCGGCCAGCAATGTCTTCCTTCTCGACCGTGACTCCATCCTTCTTGACGGCTTCAGCAATCACTGCATCGAACAACTTCGCCATACCGTCAGCCTTCGCGCCCCAATCTCCGTAGACGAGCGCGTGCGACTGCTCCACATCAAGCTCCTCGTCGTGGACGGTAAAGAGCGTCATGCCTCCGACTGCCGGCCAATCGATGCTGCCCTCTGGAATTCCCATTTCCTTGAGCCGATTCTCCATGGCATTCTGTGCGCCGCCATCGGTGCCGAGCACCTTCGCCATCTGTGGCGTCTTGAGAAATGCCTGCAGCGGAGTCTTCTGCCAACGCTCCACCGTCTGCGTCATCACATCCGCCGAGACAATCACGTAGGTAGTGTCTGGAGCAATCGCGCGCATCAACATCGGACCGTCTGCGGCGATTGCATTCGGAGCGATGAATGCAATGACAACGGCAGCCGCACGAGCGGTAATGAGTCGGATGTTCATGGTGTTCATGGTGTTCATGGTGTTCAATGCGGTCACTTGTTCGGTGAGTCAGAACCCGGAACCGCGCGCGGAGGAACCGCCGCAGCCTTGGAAGATCCGTCCTCGAGTTCGCTCGGCGGACCCGGCTGCGGACGCGGCGGTCCGCCGTGATAGAAGTGACCTGAATTCGGGTTGTTCTTGTCGAACGCAAACGCCTCGCGATGACGCACAAAGTCCTTCAAATAACGGGCTGGAATTGCAAACCCGACATTCTCACCAAGCGTGATCTTCATGTTGGTGATGCCCACCACTTCGCCGCGCATATTGAACAGCGGACCGCCGGAGTTGCCCGGATTGATAGGCGTATCGGTCTGAATGTAAGTGCGGCCATCGAGTTGCATTGCAGGCACACTCACCACGCCCTCGGTCAGCGTTCGTTCAAGACCGAGCGGATTGCCAATCGCAAAGACGCGCTGACCCGCCTCGATTGAATCATCGCCCTCAACAGGCGCTACTGGGAATGGCTTGCCGTCAGGACTTTTCAGTTTAATAAGTGCCAGATCAAGCGAGTTACTCACCGCCTCGATTTCCACATCATCGATATCGGTGCGCTTCAGACTTCCATCGGGCTGTCTGACCCAAATGGTCGCACGCAACGATCGCTCGCCTTGAATGACATGGGCGTTGGTAATGGCGAATCCATCGGGACTGATGATGACACCAGAACCAAGCCCGCCTGGAGTACTCACCTTGATGACCGAGGCACCCAGACCTTTGGCAAGTTCCTTTGGTGGAAGCGTTGGCAAGTCTTTCGCTGTTGAAAAGAGTTGCGAGACATCAGGCTGCAGCGCCGCGCCCGAATCGTCGCGCGTGACCGAATCCACCTGCTCCATATCCACCTGCACCACGTCTGCACCGATGTCAACCCAGACGGCTCGATCGGTCTGCTTGAGAATCTTGCCGTCGATCGACGCCCCGCTCCTCAGCTTGACCACATCCCCGGATGCGATGGTTGCGATTGCGATGGCGAACGCGGGAACGGCGGCTTGGAAAGTGAATTGCATGGTGCGATGACCTCTCAGGGAAACCTTACCATAGGCATCTCGCGCGGCAGTCGCTCGCGCGTGACAACGGACCGAATATCCACCATGAACATCCGCTCTCACCGTTCCACCGTTCGGCTCGCCTGCGCCAGCCTCGCCTTCCTGACCGCGAGTGCCGTTGGGCTCGCCGCAGATGACATCGCGCGCCACTTTGGATTTCTGCCACTCGAGGTACTTAAAGTGGATCCAAAGGCGGGTCCCTTCATCGTTGCTGACATGAATGGCGACGGACTCGAAGACCTGGTGGTGGTCGACAATTTCAAGAACCGCATCGATGTGAACTTTCAGAAGAAGGGCGCGAAGGAAACCGATGAAGCGCCTGCCGTGCGCGGCGTCAATGAGTTTCCGGAACACTGGCGCTACAAGCGCGAAAGTATCACTGTCGATCGCGAAGTGGAAGCCGTAGTCGCCTGCGACTGGGACCATGATGGCCTGATGGACATGATCTACGCCGGCAACAGTCCGCCGGGAGTGGTGTTCGTGCGCCAAACCGAGCCGGGGCAGTTCAAGGTGGCTCGCAAGCAGACCATTCGAAATCTCGGATCAAATCCAAACGCTCTCGCTGTTGCCAACCTCATTGGCGACGGTGCCAAGGAACTGGTCAGCATTGTCGATGGCAAAATTTCCATTTGGCCGCTCGACAAAGAGACCACTGGCGCGCCCACCGAACTGAGTGCTGGCGGCGCGCGCGTAGTTGCAGTGATCCTTGAAGACTTCGACGGCAACGGCACCACTGACATCATCGGCGTGGTTCCAGAAGATCCAGCACCAGTACGCGCGTGGTTCACCGAACGCCAAGGCGACAAGTTGTTTGTGGGTCCGCAGGTGCGCTTTGAGATGCCCGCGGTACGTGAAGTCTGCGCCGTGCGACTTCCCGGCGCGAAGGCTGCCCTCATTGGCGCGGTCGAACGCCCAACCAAGCGCGTCACGTTCAGCCGAGTGGGACGCGGTCGCATCGAAGGCGCAGGTACTCGAGACTCAAGTTTGGTGACATGGAGCTTTGAGGATCCGCAGAACCGCAAGCGCCGCACTGTGTTTGCAGACATCAACGCGGACGGCCTCCCCGATGTCGTATCGACCAACACACTCGCCAACGCGGTGATGACGTATCGACAAGAGAAGTCCAAAGGTCTGAGCGCTCCTGTTGCGAGCCCATCATTTGCTGACCTTGATTCCATCGCCGTTGCACCAACAAAGGACGGAGCCATTGTGTTCAGCCTGTCTGAGAAAGAAGGCGTTGTCGGCAGGAGTGAGACAGGCAAAGATGGCACCATCGGATTCCCGCTTGCAGTTCAGTTGGGCGCCGGCCGAACGCCGGTCGCGATCAATTTGGTTGACCTCGGCGGCGAGCGCAATTTGGCAGTGGTAGCGAAGGACGGAAAGAACTTCGTGATCGAACTCGTCCCAGTGGACATCCAAGTGGACGCAGCGAAACGCGTGACGATCAACTTGGGCGCGCAGAGCCGATCGCCCAATGCCGTGTCTGCCGTCGATGCGGACCAAGACGGACTCACGGATCTCTTGGTGTTCACGCCTGAAAAACCGATGATCATGTTGCAAGCACAAGCGCAGGCAAAGGTTCCCACCGAACCGCCCGCACCGATCATTGATGCGAAGGCCGCAGACAAGCCTGCAAGCAAGTCTGCTGATAAGGACAAGGCTGCCGATACCACTCCAGCTCCCTTCAAAGTACTTGAATCCAAGGACATGGGCCAATTCGGCCTCGTTCAAGCGGCTACCGGCGACAACACGTTGGTTGCCGATGTTGACGGCAATGGCAAGGGCGAACTCCTTGTCGCTGATCGCAACTACGTGCGCGCCCTGCGCTATGAACCGAAGCCCGCGAACGGCGCAAGCCCCGGCTGGCAAGTTGTGACGCAGATGAACGCCAAGAATCCAGATGCGAAATTGGTGACGCTCACATCACTCGGTGATCGCCTCGTCGCTGGTGACCGTGA
>Ga0114971_10003603_pt1 | contig 10504 bp, 8 predicted proteins | sample M_140625_MF_Meta_FD_87320 | JGI IMG/M metagenome (GOLD analysis project Ga0114971, IMG submission 87320) | Freshwater microbial communities from Lake Montjoie, Canada to study carbon cycling - M_140625_MF_MetaG | ecosystem: Environmental > Aquatic > Freshwater > Lake | place: Lake Montjoie...
CTATCTACTCATTGTATATTTGTAAAAATTAATTCCATTGAAACAACTTCTCTCATTTGCCGTACTACTGATGATGACTTCACTTGTCAAAAGTCAATCTATTAATCAAATCAAAAAAGAACTAGATACCACTCAGGATCCGATTGGGTACGTAAAATATAAACTTAAGAAAAAATATACCATTGATACAGTAACGGTAATGAGTACCTCCTCATTTATGGGCATCGCAGATAGCCTTGCTTACAATGGAAAAATTGGTAAAGTTTATGGCCCATTTAAAGGTGGCAATTATTTAATAAAAGTATTGGCAAAAGTTCCCAATACTTTTTACCATGTCAGTCATATCCTTATTGATACATCTGCCTTTAGTAAAAAATTTGCTGATTCCTTGGGAAGTAATATTATAAAAAGAATTAGGTCTGGTAATAGTACCTTTTCCTCAATGGCAAGTACTTATAGCATCGATCACTATTCAGCTTTAAGAGGTGGCGACCTTGGTTGGTTTATTCGCGGTGCGATGTTGCCACAACTTGATCAAGCAATAGCTAATCACAAAAAGGGAGATCTTTTTAAAGTTTGGACTCCAGCGGGTTTACATGTAGTTACCATTCGCGACAATCCAAAACAAGACAATGGTTTTGCACTTTTGTTAAGAGTGGTTTTATAAAAACTCACCTTAGCTCTTAAATCATTAAAAAATTGTTTATGAAATATTTTCTTACATTTTCACTGACGGTATTGATATTTTCATTTGGTCTCCAAACGGATGCACAGTCTACCCAGAATAACTTTTCAACGGTTGATAATTATGTGAAATCACTCGGTTCTTTAGATACGCTGAACATGGGGACAATTAGTTATTTAGTAACTAAAAAATTTACTGACCCTAAGGAAAAGGTTAGGGCAATTTTTGACTGGATTGCTTACAATATCAATTACGATTTAAAGGCAGGTAAAAATAACAACAACGAAAAGACAAGTACTGAGCTGGTATTGAAATTAAGAAAAGCAACCGCTGTTGGCTTCGCTGCTTTATTTCAAGACATGTGCAGTGTAGTGAAAATCCGTTGCCTTACTGTAGATGGCTATGCTAAATTTACGACCGAGCAAATTATTGAAAAACCTGAGGAGTTAAATCATACTTGGGCGGTAGTTCAGTTGGGACAAAGTCCAGATTCTTGGTACTATGTAGACCCGACATGGGCTAGTGGATATACCGATGATAAGATGACTAAGTTTACCAAAGCATTCAATGCGGATTACTTTTTTGCTGATAAAAACATTTTTAATTATCAGCACTTCCCTGACAATGGTGCCTGGTTGATAGGAGAAGGTACAAGAAGTTCAAGTTCTTTTTTTGCAATGCCCTTGGTAAAGAGTGCGGCTTACGAATTTAAACTAGGTAAATTTTTACCAGCCAATGGCTTCGTTAAAACAAAGCTCAGTAAACCTGTAGCCTTTAATATTAAACTCAATACCAGTGCGGCAATCGAAATTGTATCTCTTGAAATGGGCGAAAATAAAAAGAAGAAAACAAAGACGGTAGATTTTACTTTTTCCGATGGCAATCTTTCCTTCAGCCATAAATTTGATATGGAAGATACTTATCCGGTAACCGTATTGGTCAATAACAAACCAGTCCTTGGGTATTTGGTTGAAGTAAGTGAATAATTATTTTTTAATTAGCTCATTAACTTTCATTTCTAATCGAGAACCAATTAAATCAATAGCTATTATTTTACCCTCTTTGTCAAATAAAAAAGAAGTAGGTATTTGATTGATGCCATATTTTTCTGCTACTGGAGAATACCAACCTAAGGTGTCGTTGAGCTGCTGATAATGAATTTTATCTTGGGCAATCGCTTTTAACCAAGCTTTCTTTTTATTGTCAATCGATATTCCTAACACCTCAAAGCCTTTTGCTTTATACTTTTGATAAATCCTTTCCACACTAGGATTTGCAATACGACATGGTCCACACCAGCTTGCCCAAAAATCAATCATTACTACCTTGCCACGAAAAGAAGACAGACTTACTGTGGAATTTTTTGTGTTATTTAAAGAAAAATCAGGCGCCATTTCTCCAATAGCAACCTGCGCATTTACAAATTGGCTACTTGATAACGTTAGTATAATTGCAAAGAAAAATTTCATTGACAACATTTTTTTTTAAATAGAGAAGCTATCCAACGGAAGATTTTTTTCATTTCAATACAAGTTATCAATTATTATTTAAATTTTTCGAGTTAATAACCAAGTTAAAATAATACATCAATCCGATACTGAATTATATATAAATTGATTCAGAAAAAATAAACATGAATTTAATTTACAAAATTCCAAAGAATTCCAAAACGAAAAATTAAGCCTTGATAGACATAATGTGGGGCTGCGAAATTATTTTTTGTAAAACCGAATCCATTTGAAAAGTCAATCGCATTTAGATTTTCCAGTCGAAGATAAGCGGTGAATGATTTAATCCTAAAATGAAGGAAACCGCTTACATCAGGTCGATTTTTAGTCGCAACAGAATCCTGTCTTACAAACTGACCCATTACCGGCGAATAATTATAAGCATTGTAAGAAGTATAATAACGAAACTCAACCCCTGCACTTAAATTTAGATTTTTAAAAAACACCCCTTCATAAGCCAATCGATTTCTAGTAAACACAAAAGGAACTTTGATAGGAGCTGCTCCATCGGTTTGCTGTAAAGTAAGTTCAGTATACCAATTCCATCTTTTATTAATTGCTATTTTTTTTGACAGGCTTGCTTGCACCAAATTAATCAATCGATTGTATTGAGCAGTATGATAATAATCTGTGAAATAGAGATAATTGGTCAATAAATAATTTGTAAAAGAAATATTGAAAAAAGGATTTTCAGCGGAAGCCCTTAGTACCGTAATATTTTCTTTTTTATAATCTCCTAGATTGCCAAAATTGAAGGATGAATACCCAGTGTAAATAAATGAAGGACTTCTATTCACATTATTAAAAAGAAGTCGAATACTTCCAAGCTTTTTATTGAGCGTTCTGCTAAGCGTTGCGAAGGCTGAATAGTCGCCACTATTAATGCCGTTTAAATAAAATTCTCCCTTAGCAAGGATATCCCATAATCTATTTCGAGTTTTATTTCGATACTCGCCATGCAATACAATATTGTAAAAATTTTTACTGCCGCCAGCAAAAGTACCCTTCAGATTTTCAAGCCTAGCTCCTGCCAATAAAAATTGAGCGGCATTTTTTGTATCCGGAAATTGAATCAAAGAAAAGTCATTGGTTACCACCTTCCACTGATCCATTACCATCAGGGTGTCCTTTTTCTTCCTTAAAGTAGTATCGTACCATTGTTGATAAATGGACGAATCGGCTACAATATCTTTAAATTGGTAGCTATAAGAATTATAGGTGAAGCTGTGTTGAAATCGAAGTTTAGGATAAAATACATATTCAGTAGTAGTGTCATTAACAGCCACCGAATCTTTTTTTCCAATATCATAAGTTTGTCTCACAAAAAAAGTGGCTTCCTTATAATTATTGCCTGTACTAATTGATGATTTGAATGGATTGGGCTGTAGAGAGGCATCTCCTCCCAAATTGACAGGAATGGTAAATCGCTTTGAGAAGTCTTTGTCATCAAGTAGACTATCATTTTTTATTCCGCCATTTTCTGAGACTTTGAATGTATTAGCCAACAATGTAAAAAAAGCAGCATAACGCTTACGCTTACCCTGATAATTACTAAAGAGTCTGTAATTATTAAGATTGGTATTTTGAGTTACAAAAAAACCGGGTGCAGAAATAAGGCGATATTCAAATCCAAAATTTAAATTGGGTTTAGGATTTTGCGTGTGCAAAATCTTTATCATTTGTTCCTTACCGGATGCAAGCTGATAACCCATCTGTGTAAATGGTTTACTAGTTTTAAAAAAACGAGTATTCTCCAATGTTAGCCGGTAGGCATCAAAAGCGTGAAACCCCGCATCCCAACCTGGTTTTAGAAAGGGTGCAAAAATTAATGAATAACCAGCTGCACCATTGTTACCCAAGTATTGCTGAGCAGCAGGCACAATGAAATAATTATAAAAATCATTAATGGTATTGTCGATTTTATTATTGCGTATGGAATCTAGGTATTTAAAACCGATAGAAATAGAATCTTTAGCATCGTCTCTATGTTCAAATCCAAGGGTAGAGCTTTTGGAACTGGTATCGCTAACCCCTCCCCTAGAAGTATTGGAATTACTTCCATTGCGATTAGAAGAATTATTACCACCCATACCTCCGCCGAAAACTCCCCTACCTAAGCCACCAGGGATTTGTGCAAAGGTTGTTTGTAACAGCACCAAAAAAAATAAAGTAGCTACAATTTTAAACATGAATTACAATTGAGCAATTAATTCTTTGAAAAGGTAGGTTAATTTAGGCTCTGCTTTACTCGCTGCTTCCAACACTTCTGCATGAGTAATAATATTTTCTTCCTCCCGAATTCCTAAATCTGTAATCACACTGATTGCAAATACTGTCATACCCATATGTACTGCCACTATCACTTCTTGTACCGTACTCATACCTACTGCATCTGCTCCAATTGTATGCAGGAACTTATATTCAGCACGAGTTTCAAAAGTAGGACCAGTTACGCCACAATAGACTCCTTCTTTTAAATCGATGCCTTTTGCTTTTGCAATTGATTTAGCAGCAGCAATCAATTTCTTACTATATGGCTCACTCATATCAGGAAACCTTGGTCCCAATTCATCTAAATTTTTTCCTATCAATGGGTTAGGAGTAAATAGACTAATATGATCTTTAATTAACATTAAATCTCCTACTTCAAAATCAATATTCATTCCGCCTGCTGCATTGCTCAGCAGTAGCGTTTGAATTCCTAAAAATTTCATCACACGAATAGGAAATACCACCTCTTCAACACTGTATCCCTCATAATAATGAAAGCGGCCAGCCATGGCAATCACTTTTTTTCCACCTAACTCACCAAAGATTAATTTTCCACTGTGACCCTCTACTGTACTTACTGGAAAATGTGGAATATCACCATAAGCAATTTCTTTTTCTACCTTCATCTGGGCAGTAAAACTTCCCAAGCCACTGCCCAATACTATTCCCACTGTTGGATTGTCTGAATAAATACTACGGATAAAAGTAACTGCAGCTTCGATTTTATTAACCATATATTTTTAATAAATAATTTAAACCAATTTCCAAAAAACTCAATTAAGATTTTATACAACCATTCAATTCTTTTCTAGCTATGAAACACTTAGTGCAAAGAAACTAAACTATACCCAAGGATGAATTAAAATATTGATAAAATAAAACAGCAAAGGATTGACCTTTATTAATAATTCACCCAATACATTAGTGATTGCAGTTAAATTAGATTCGTATTAATAATATTAATTATATAAAATTACAAAAATGAAGAACTTATAATATGCAATGGTCAATATTTTGACACATAGTTTCTTATCTTCGCCAAAACTTTTTTTACATGAATCTTCACGAATATCAAGCAAAGGAACTACTGAAAAAATACAATGTACCGGTGCAGGAAGGAATTGCCTGTAACACGGCTACCGAAGCAGAAGAAGCTTACAGACAGATTCACTCACAGTATGGTAGTAAATTTGCAGTTGTAAAAGCCCAAATACATGCAGGTGGAAGAGGAAAAGGTACCATTATTGGAAAAGAGCAACGCGGAGTAGCGGTAGGTAAAAATGCGGAGGCTGTTAAAGAGATTGCACAAAACATAATCGGAGGTACGTTGGTAACCATTCAAACAGGTCCTGCTGGCAAGGTGGTAAATAAAGTATTGGTAGCACAAGATGTGTACTATGATGGCGCTAGCCCAGTAAAAGAATTTTATCTATCTATATTACTTGACCGTTCAAAAGGACAAAATGTAATAATGTATAGCACAGAAGGCGGTATGAATATTGAAGATGTAGCACATGATACCCCTGAAAAAATATTCAAAGAGTGGATACATCCTGGTGGATTACTACAAGGATTTCAAGCTCGCAAAATCGCCTTCAACCTAGGTTTAAGCGGAGAAGCATTTAAAAATTGCGTAAAATTTGTATCTAATTTATACAAAGCCTATGTGGAATTAGATTGCGGTATGTTAGAGATTAATCCTCTTTTCAAAACAAGCGACGATAAAATTATTGCGGTAGATTGCAAGATGAATATTGATGACAACGCTATTATGCGTCATCCAGATATTGCATCCCTTCGCGATATATCTGAAGAAGATCCTACAGAAGTAGAAGCTGGAAAATTCAATTTGAATTTTGTAAAATTAGATGGCAATGTAGGTTGTATGGTTAATGGGGCTGGACTTGCGATGGCTACCATGGATATGATAAAATTAAGTGGTGGTGAGCCTGCTAACTTTTTAGATGTAGGAGGTACTGCCAATGCGCAGACAGTAGAAGCAGGTTTCCGCATCATTCTAAAAGATCCGAAAGTAAAAGCAATCTTAATCAATATATTCGGCGGTATTGTACGTTGCGATCGTGTAGCCCAAGGCGTTATCGATGCCTATCAATCCATCGGAAACATTGAAATTCCAATCATTGTTCGCTTACAAGGAACCAATGCGGATGTAGCTAAGAAATTAATTGACGAAAGTGGACTGAAAGTGCAAAGCGCCATTCAACTAAGCGAAGCTGCCTCCTTGGTAAATATAGCGGTTGCTTAACAAATTATTAAAATAACTGAAATCAAAAAATCCCATCTAGCAATAGATGGGATTTTTTGATTAACTCAATTTTTATTTTTTCTATTCACAACATCCTTTCTATGTCTGCGGATTTTGTTTATAAACTACGCATTGATTTTAAATTCTATTAACTACTCTATTTCTGAATTTTTAACAAACCATTGAAATTTCTGTGTAAGAAATTTTTAAAAAGGAATATTCCATTTCATAGAAATTGAGGAAATAGAACTACTTTTATTTTTTTAGAACTCCAATATCCAATATGTTCATCTACCTCCTTCACCTCCTTACGGGGCTACTTGGGTTTACTATCCTAATAGTCATTCAACTTCAATTTAAAAAAAATAGGCTTGTAAATAAATATCTACAACTAGTAATAGCAGCTGTTACCATCAAATTTACCATTAATGGAGTGAGTCCATTTATAGCTAATTTTTCATCTGAAAATTTCAATCTTTACCTTGACATGACTTTAACTCTTATTATACCTTCCTATTATCTTTATTTCAAAGATTTAGCAAAGGAATTAGAGTGGAAAATAAAAGACCTCAAGCATTTAGCATTCACCTTTACCTTGTTCTTCTTTTTTATATTGGGTGAACATACAGATGCAAAATATACATGGATATTTAAACAAATATCTTCCACTATTGCATTGGTCTTTTGTTTTATTTACGCTTATGCAGGTTATGTTTTTCTTAAAAAAAATGTATGGAGTAAAAAAAGTGAACTAAAGACGGTAGAAGCACATAATAAAATAATACACAACTGGACCTATTTATTATTTATCTGCTTTATTTTATTTATTATGAGATATAGTTACAACTTCTTCAATTCTGGCTTAGTATATTCAAAAGCAACTGCTTATCAAAATCTTTGGATAAGTTCTATTATTTGGTTGATTGTTTTTTTTAAACTTCTTATTACTCCAGAAATTCTTTACGGATTTAATTTTTTAGAAAAACAATTTGATGAACTTAAATTAAAAAAAATCACCCTGCCAGATTTATGGAATATAAAAGAACTTCAACCTATTGGCAACCAAAAAGATCAAAAACTAGCAGAAAAAATATCGACTTCCCTTCCTTTATACATTCAAAAAATTGAAAACCTATCGCTTTCAAGAAATTATTTCAGAAATACTGACGCAACTTTAGAAGACCTAGCAAGAGATGTCAACATACCAGTAAGCCACATTGCTTATTTATACAAATACCATTGCAAAGAATCCTTTAGTGACTATAAAAAAATATTTAGAATTCAAGATTCTATTCAACTTATCAAGGCTGGTTATCTAGACAATAACACCATAGAGTCGATTGCTTCTAAAGTAGGCTTTTCAAGTTACAGTACCTTTTTTAATAGCTTCAAAAGCATTACAGGCTTATCTCCTTTTGATTATAATGCAATCGCTAAATCTTAGGGCCGAGTGGCTCCGCTACTGACTATTTTTTTTAGTTTACCGAAATTTTTCTGGGGATTTTCATAATCTATTTTGAGTAAATCAATCATCTGTCAATTTTAAAAGCTACTAAAAAACGAGTCTTAAAAAATATATAGCTCACTCATTATTACTCACCTTCTCTCATCTCCTTTCCAATTTCTGCATTGTAAAAACCAACAGCGTTTTCAATAGAAAAGATTTAATAAGTCAATAAATCGATTAGTAGTAAAATGAAGATGAATCTGCTAAAATCGATTCATTGATTGTTTGCACTAGATTATTGTTTAGTCTGGGTAACGCTCAAGTATTAATAAAAAGTTTGGGAATAATTATTTAAATTTAAGAAAAGCTCCACTTCGATAAACGATTTGATCTTTCAAAAATTGATTATGGAAATAAAAAAAAACAATCCTAGCAGACTCACCCGCTTTTGGAAAATCCTTGGACCTGGGTTGATAACTGGTGCCAGCGATGACGACCCCTCTGGTATTGCCACCTACTCACAAGCAGGAGCAGCCTTTGGTTTATCCACTCTTTGGACAGCATTAATAGCTTTCCCTTTAATGGCATCTATCCAGCAAATGTGTGCAAGAATTGGAATTGTTACTTCTAGTGGACTAACGGGAACTTTGAAAAAAAATTATCCAAGGCCTGTATTATACCTTATGCTTATTTTTAGTTTTCCGGCGATCATCCTAAATATCGGAGCAGACATTGCAGGAATGGGAGCTGTTGGGAATTTACTTTTTCCTTCTGTCGATGCTACTTATTTTAGTGTAGTATTTACCCTTCTCTTACTAGCACTGATTATTTATTTACCTTATCAAAAAATCGCTTCTATCCTTAAATATCTTTGTATTGCACTACTCGTTTATTTAATTGTGCCTTTCCTTTACAAACAAGATTTCTTAAAAATACTTTCTTCTACCTTTATCCCATCTATACAATTTAATAAAGAATTTATCAGCATTCTCGTAGGTATTTTGGGCACTACCATTTCACCCTATCTTTTCTTTTGGCAAGCCAGCATGGAAGTGGAAGAAATGAACCATGCAAAAAATCATCTGGTAGTAAACAAAAAAATTATTAAGGACATGCAACAAGATGTCGACTTTGGAATGTCTTTTTCAGGACTAGTGATGTTCTTCATCATTTTAACGACGGGGACTGTTTTATTCAATAGTGGAATTCATCAGATTGATACAGTTGAACAAGCGGCAATGGCATTAAAACCCTTAGCAGGAAACTTAGCCTACCTTCTTTTTGCCATTGGAGTTATTGGAACAGGTTTCATTGCTATTCCTGTTTTGAGCGGATCGCTTTCTTATATTTTCACTGAAACATTTGGATGGGAGCAAGGACTGGATAAAAAATTTCACGAAGCAAAAGCATTTTATATCATCATTGCTATTTCTTTGATCCTAGGACTTTCATTAAATTATATTGGTATTTCACCTGTAAAAGCCCTGATATACACTGCTATATTGTATGGTATTACTGCGCCTGTTTTAATTGCGATCATTTTACACATCTCCAATAACAAAAAAATTATGGGAGAATTTACCAATGGGAGAATATCCAATATTCTCGGATTCACTGCGTTAATTGTTATGACTGCGGCCGCGCTAGCTTTACTTTATCTGCAATGGTGAGGTGGTGAATGGTGAATGGTCAATGGTGAATGGTGAATGGTGAATAATGAATATACAATCAATTAAAAATGGTCAACAACCTCCGTCAGATATTTCAAATCCTAACGAATGTTATTGACCATTCACCATTCACCACACCATTCACAACTACAGTTGCTTCAACATTATATTACGATATTCCACTTTCATTTTTGGCATCACATGAACTTGTAATCCCAATACACCGTTGTACTTTCTATTTTTAGCATCCTCATCTGTTACTTCACTCATCAAAACACCATTGATATAATGCTGCAAATGATTGTCTTTTACAACAATGTGAATTTCATTCCAGTCTCCCTTTTTAATTTTAACCTTAAGAGAATCTGAGTTGCCCAATGAACCAGTAATGGTAGGTTTCATGTCAGATTTTAAAACTGATTTTTCGCCCCGCTTTGCTAAAAATCCACGACCGCGCTCTTCATAATTCTGACCAGTATAGGTATCGGCTCCATCAATATCGGCTTGGTAACCTTTTAAAGCAAAGCGAATATTAGGTAGCTCTTCGCTGCGGTATTGAACACCACTATTTCCTTCTGGACTGATGCGATACTGAGCAATAAATTCAAAGTTGGTTGGTAACCCGCCTCTCCAAATAAGAAAAGTATTTGTTTTAAG
>Ga0114971_10003604_pt1 | contig 10501 bp, 11 predicted proteins | sample M_140625_MF_Meta_FD_87320 | JGI IMG/M metagenome (GOLD analysis project Ga0114971, IMG submission 87320) | Freshwater microbial communities from Lake Montjoie, Canada to study carbon cycling - M_140625_MF_MetaG | ecosystem: Environmental > Aquatic > Freshwater > Lake | place: Lake Montjoie...
GCAGAGCTCGACTTCCCAGTCGGTCTTGACGCTGTTCTTCGGAATCATGATGTCGTCATTCGGTCCGCAAAGGGCGCCGAGCGATTTCAGGAACACGATCGGCTCTTTCGGGATCGGGTTACCCGTTTCCTTCGCGTGATCCACGTAGTTCAGGCCAATGCAGACGAGGTTCGTCATGCCGGAGACCGGCGGTCCGAGGCGCGGCTTGCCGGCAACTGCCGGCAGCGTCGTGGGGTCGAGCGCTGCGATTTTTGCTAAGCCGGCCGGCGAAAGCGCAGCGCCGGCGAGATCGGGGATCACGCCGGAGAGATCGCGGATCGTACCGCCGGCATCGAGCAAGCCGGGCTTCTCAGCGCCAGCGGAACCATAGCGAAGCAGTTTCATGGGATGTCTCTCCTGGCTTTTCTATCTCGGCCGATTGGCAGCGGCAGCGGGTTCGGTGGCCGTGTCATCGCCCATAGATCGATCTGACGGGTTAATATGACGGCGTGTCTCCAAAGCTTGATCTATAGCGTCCAGCCGCCATCGATCACGATCGCCTGCCCTGTGACGAAGGTGCTTTCGTCCGCCGACAGATAAACAACGAGTGCGGCCATTTCCTCGGCCGTCGCCAGCCTGCCCATGGCTTGGCGCGCGACAAAGGCGGCGCGCGCCTGATCCATTCCCCCGGAAGCGGCGGCATTGGCTGCAATCCGTTCACCAAGACTGGGCGTATCCACAGTACCAGGGCAGAGGCAATTGCACCGGATGCCCTGGCGCACGTAGTCGGTCGCCACCGATTTGGTTAGCCCGACGACCGCGGCTTTGGTCGTGCCATAGAGGAAGCGATCCGGCGCACCTTTCACCGAGGAACACGCCGATGCCATATTGACGATAGCTCCGCCGCCTTTCGCCAACATGCCGGGCAGCGCCGCGCGAATGCTCTGCCACATGCTCCTCACATTGAGGGCGAAGGCGAAATCCCATTCGGCATCGGTGCAAGTCTCGACCGTGTTCTGATGCACGAAACCTGCGCAGTTGAACAGCACGTCGAGCGGCCCCGCGGTGGCGACCGCCTTCGCCACCGCAGCATCATCCAGCATGTCGAGTGCCTGCGTCTCGATACCAAGCGCGATCAGGCCCTTGAGCTTGTCAGCATCCTTGTCGGTCGCAATCACCTTGGCGCCGGCCTCGGCATAGGCAATCGCGGTGGCGCGGCCGATGCCTTGGCCGGCTGCCGTGACGAAGCAGCGTTTGCCCTGTAACCGGCCCGCCATCGGTACGTTCCCCTCATCCTCGCGCCATCCTGACAATCACAAGGCCGCCGTCAAGCCGAAGCCTTGGCCGGTGCCGAAGGGGATGCCGACGCCGGGCGGGTGGGCTAGCGTGAGCCAAAAGCGGCAAGGCCGCGCTGGGGGAGGGCAGACCATGTCAGGTTTCGCAAGCGCCAACGATCTCGCCGAGAAGAACGTCTCTTTCGACGAGCTCGGTCAGGGCCTCTACGGCTGGACGGCCGAGGGGGACCCAAATTCTGGCATCGTTATCGGTGATGACGGGGTGCTGGTGGTGGATGCGCAAGCGACGCCGAACATGGCCGCCGATGTCATTAACAAGGTCCGCAGCGTGACCGACAAGCCGGTGACCCATGTGGTCCTCAGCCATTACCACGCGGTCCGTGTGCTGGGCGCTTCCGGCTACAAGGGTGCACAGATCATCTGCTCCGATGTCACGCGTGCCTTGATCGTCGAACGCGGCCAGCAGGACATGGACAGCGAAATCGGCCGTTTCCCCAGGCTCTTTCGGGGCAAAGAGACCATCCCTGGCCTGACCTGGCCGCATATCACCTTCCACCAGCGAATGACGCTATGGATGGGTCGGCGTGAGGTGCAGATCATTCATGTCGGGCGCAGCCATACGGCAGGTGACACTGTGGTCTGGCTACCGCAGGAAAAGGTTTGCTTCGCCGGCGATATCGTTGAATTCGGGGCGACACCCTATTGCGGCGATGCGCATTTTGCCGATTGGCCGGCGACCTTGGCCGCGGTGCAAGCCCTGGGTGCGGAGAAACTAGTGCCGGGACGCGGCCGCAGCCTGATGAGCAAGACCGATATCGCCGAAGGGCTGGCAGGAACGGCCGCCTTTACCTCGGGCCTTTTCGCGATCGCCAGGGCGGGCGTCGCCAAGGGCGCGACCCTGAAGCAGGTTTATGACGAGGCAATAGCGTCCATGCGGCCGAAATACGGAGCTTGGGTGATCTTCGACCATTGCATGCCATTCAACGTCAGTCGCGCCTATGACGAGGCCAAGGGCCTCGATCACCCGCGCATCTGGACCGCTGAGCGCGACGTCGAAATGTGGCAGGCGTTGGAGCATGGGGCCGGGCGCTCGGGTGAGCTCAGGGGCTAACGGTGCGGGTGGATGGCCGAGAGTAAGCTCGGGAGGTCCGGATAGGCCGCTATAACTCCCGTGTCATAAGCCGATGATGTGACGTCAATCGCTGTCAGCACGGGCAACGGGGTAATCGTTGAGTCAGCGCAGATTCAATGAGGGACCGCATGGTCGCGATGGTGTTGATCACGTGCCGCTCAGGCCGGGTCGGGGGCTCCCCGCGCTCGCCGGGTTGCCGGAACGGCAGACGCCGCGCAGCATGGCGTGGAGCGTTCGGCGGAGGGTACAATCGTCGCCCGTTCGATGACCAGGGATTCGAGGTCAGCGATGGAGGGGGTGGCATGGTGGTCGAAGCTTCGCCAGCCACGGCCCTCGTAGTGGCCAAGGCCGTTCCCTGTTTTAGCTCCTGATAGTGGCGCTCGATGCGCCCGCTCAGCAGGGTGTGGCGGACCAGCTTGGTGCGATTGGGGGCGGCTGGCAGCGTGGAGAATCCGAACTTGCTGGGTACGCCAACACCGACCGGCCAATCGATTAGGCAACATTCCTCGGCGCGCCGCGTAGTTGTGCCCTCGCGCCAGGTCAACGGAGGCTGCACTAGGCGGTGTCAGGCAGTGCTGCAGCAAGCTCTCTCACGGAGACAGGCTTGCGGTATCAGCTGCGCCTGACGCGGCTCGAGGGTCGGCCGCGCCCGCCGCAAGGTTTGACCGGTAGGGGCGTCTGGCTTGGCGGCCAGAGGTTGGCGGCGGATTGGATGCCGACGACGTAAGTGGGCCCGACAGCGGTGATGCCATCGCGGAAGCCAGAATCCGGCCGTAGCCGGCGTCGGCCGCACGACGCCGGGTGGGATGCCGTTGGCCTGCGCGGCGCGGATCTGCTCAAGCGCTATTTGCGGCTTGGTGGCGAAGGGCAGCGCCCCCGGCACCCCGGCCCTGCTGCATCGGGCCGTCTCCTCGGCGCAGGACTGCGGCAGATAGAGACGCTAGGCCACCGGCAGGCTCGCATGCTCGTTGGCGACCGAGACGCTGACCGCGATCTGACAAATGTCCGGCTCGCCGCGTTGACCGCAGTATTGCCGCGCGACGCCGACCGAGTGCGGGCCCTTTTCCGGGAAGTCGGTATCGTCGGTGATCCAGGCTTGGATCGGGCCTGCTGCTGGATCGCCGGCAGCACCCGGGCGTGGACCAAGGCGAACATCGTCGCATCGGGCGAGTTGGCTTTGGCGATGAGGTGATGCAGCGATTGGTGCGTCGCTTGAACCCGGCCAGGCTCGACCCCGGCCGCTATCGGCTGGATGGTCTGGCGGTCGCGAGGCAGCAGGAGCCCAGCGCAATATTGCCGAATAGTCTCAATACGGTCAGCATGTCCAAGCGCGGCACCAAGCGTCTCCACATAGGCTGACGGCCACGATCCACTGTTCCTCGACGCGGATGGAAGAGCAACGCACAGTATCCACATGCGTGAATGTCAACGCCGGTTGAAATCTGGTCCAGTCTGGCGCGGTGCGCCGGTTGAAACCTGACCCGCCTTCGCCCGCTGTAGGGCGAGCCCCACCCTGGACGGCGTGGCTCACCATGCAGGCTTCGGCTCGGCTATGCGGCCTGCAGGCCGCTTGTCCTTCCGCCGGAAGCTCGCGCAGCTGATCTGTGGACTGCCCCGGCCGGCGCCGCCGGCCCGACTGGCGATCATGCATCGGATAGACGCGCCGCATCTCGTGCAGCCCTTCGCGGGCAGCCAGATGTTGCGTGATAGGCTTCGGTTGGGCGGGCTGACGACCTGCCCTCTGGCGATGGTGACATATTATTATGTGGCAAGTCGATACAGAGGCGCCGTGTCGCTTGCGGAGCACGTCCAAGCCCTCTCCGGGCCACAAGATTTACCCGTATCTGCCGCGCAAGGTCCGGACCGGTCGGCCGAACCAGGTCTGGGCAATGGACGTCCAGTATATCCCGATGGCGCGCGGCTTCGTCTATCTGGCTGCGGCGATAGACCGGTTCAGCCGATAAGGTCTGGCCTGGCGGTCATCCATCACGCTGAAGATCGAGTTCGGCATCGATGCCACGCGGGAGGTATTGGCCCGCTATGGCAAGCCGGAGATCGTCGACACCAACCTGGGCAGCCAGTTCACCGGCGCGGGTGTTACGGGTATGCGGCAGGAGCAGACGATCTCGCTCAGCACGGATGGTCGCTGCGCCCGATCTGCGGGATGCCACAGCAGCCGCAAAACAGTGCCTATCAACCGGCAGGTGATCCACTTCGCGGAACTGAAATACTATAGCGATAAACTGACTCAGCCCTGTCTACCCGATCAAATACTACTCTAGAGCATGCTGCGCTCACATGCGTTCACGCAGCCCGCTCTAGCATGTGTTGGATCACGCGATTCAGCGCCTTCGGCGATCCCGCCTCAACGCATCGCGCTCTAACGGAAGCCCATCCTCAGGGCGCCGTCGCAGCGAATCGTCTCGCCGTTTAGGTAGGGGTTGTCGATAATTTGATTCGCTAGCAGCGCATATTCCTCTGGCAGGCCGAGCCGCGCTGGATTCGGCACGCTGGCGGCCAATCCCGCACGCACCTGCTCCGGAAGGCGCCCAAGCATCGGTGTATCCATGATGCCAGGAGCGATGGTGCAAACTCTGATGAGCCGGCTAGCAAGGTCACGGGCCGCACAGATGGTCAGGCCGATCACGCCGGCTTTCGACGCAGCATAAGGGGATTGGCCGATCTGTCCCTCATAGCCTGCGATGCTCGCAGTCAGGATGCAGATGCCCCTCTCGCCATTGATTGGTGCTGCTTCGCTGATCGCCGCGGCGGCGCAGCGCAGCGCATTGAAGGTGCCGATCAGGTTCACATTTACGATCCGTGCGAAATGATCGAGCGGCATGGGCGCCCCTTCCTTATCCACAATTCGGCGGGACCCGCCGATCCCCGCGCAATGCACAAGTATGCGGACAGCGCCAAGGCGATGCGCCTTGCTGACGGCGGCTTCCATTTGCGGACCATCGGTCACGTCGGCTGCGCTGAAATCGGCATGAGGGCCTAATTCTGCGGCGAGTTTGGCGCCATCCGAGCTTTCCAGGTCAACGAGCAGCACTTTGGCGCCGCCAGCGAGAAGGCGCCGTGCAGTTGCGAGGCCAAGCCCGGAGGCGGCTCCGGTGACGATTGCGACGGCGTTCTCCAACTGCATGGTGGGTCCCTTCGGAGTCTTCGCTTGCAGCGGTAACATCCGCCGCGGGGCCGCAACAGGGGGGATTTACCTAGTTTTGTTCCGGTCGGCCTTTGGGCGCGCGCTGGCCGCGGCCGGTGCAGGGGTTCAAAAAACTCCGAGCGCCAGTCCTTCCGCGAAAGTCGCGCCCATCTCCGCGCAGCGTGCACGATCCTCGGCACCCAGGTTCTTCGGGGCGTCGATCGCCTCGGGCGTTTGGGCGTTTGTGCTAATAATCAGGGGTGGCATCGCTTCGCGGAGCCGCCAACCTGCCGCGATCCGCTGAATGTCGCGCACGGCGCCGGCACCATCGCTGCCAGCCGCGACCATCAACCCGTAGGGGCGGCCATTCAAATGACCCAGCGCGGGGTAGTAGCACCGCTCGAAAAAACTCTTCATCGCGCCCGCCATGCTGCCGAGCGTTTCCGGCGTGATGAAGAGCAGGCCATGGGCATTGAGAATATCATCGGGTGCTGCTGCTTCGGCCTGGCGCAAGCGAATGGCGACACCGTTCACTTCGTGCGCCGCAGCGGCATCGGCCATCTGCCGCGCCGCACCGGTGCGGGAATACCAGACAATCAGAAGGGATTTCACGAGCCTATTCCTGCCGCATCGGCCGCGCCAGCAAGGTTTCCATGGCTTCGCGTACCCGCAGCCGCCCGGCGAGAATGGCGGCTACTGCTTCGGAGATTGGCAATTCTATCCCCTCCGCAGCGGCACGAGCCAACAGGGCTGGGGCGGTGGTCACCCCCTCTGTCACAGCCTCCCGGGCAGCCAGGATTTCGGTCAGCGATTGCCCTCTGCCCAGGGCAACACCGAGCGAGGTGTTGCGGCTGGCGAGACTCGTCGCCGTCAACAGCAGGTCGCCAAGACCCGATAGCCCTGCGACCGTCTCGCTCCGGCCTCCGAGCCCGGCCGCCAAGCGGCCGATTTCGGCAAGGCCTCGGGTAATAAGGGCTGCCCTCGCATTCTCACCGAGGCCGGCGCCGATGACGATGCCAGCCGCGATCGCGATCACGTTCTTGGCGGCCCCGCCAACCTGCACGCCTATCGCATCGAGATTGCCGTAAAGCCGGAACGCGGGCGTGCCCAGGCGGGCAATAACGCTCTGGTGCAATGACGTATCCGGGCTGGCGACCACCGCTGCAGCGGGGAGACCCGCGGCAATCTCATGCGCGAAATTCGGACCCGACAGAATAATGGCTTGGTGCTGGGGACGAAGCGATGCAACCAGCTCCAACGGCATGAGCAAGGTGGTCTGCTCGACACCCTTGGCGGCGATCAACACTGGCGGCAACGCTGCGGGCAGGCGCGCCAGGAGCCCCCGGAGATGCTGGACAGGTATCGCAAGGATAACCAATTCTGCGCCCGACAAGGCCTCATCAAGCGAGGAGGTCATGGCGACGCTGGCTGGCAGGATCGCACCGGGTAAACGCCGGGTATTCTCCCGCGTCATCGCAATCATCGCCGCCTCCGCCGGGTCGCGCGCCCACAACGCGACGCTGGCCGCATTGGCGCGAGCGGCTTGGATGGCGAGTGCGGTGCCCCAGGCGCCGGCCCCGAGGACAGCGATCTCGGCCATGCTTACTCCTCCACCAAGCGGAGTACGGTCCAGCCCTGACCAGGCTCGCCATCGCCCAGCTGCGCCAGCAGCGCGGCGAGGATATCACTGGCTGTGGCCTCGAAGCGCCAGGGCGGATTGGCGACCAAAAGGCCGCAACCGTTCAGCCGCTGCGGATCAGTTGGCTCGCGTAGCCAGAGTTCGGCTGCGACCAGGTCGCGCACTCCGCTGGTCCGCAATGCATCGTGGAAGGCACGCACCGGGGCCCGATGCTTGATCGGATACCAGCAGGCTTGCACTGCGGCGCGAAAGCGATGTGCAAGCAAGCCTATGCTCGCTGCCAGTCGTTCAAATTCGCCGGGTTCTTCAAAGGGTGGATCGATCAGCACCAGACCCCGTTTTTCGGGGAAGGGGGTCAGCGCCTTGACCGCTTCCCAGCCATCACGGGCATGGACGGCGACCTGCGGATCCTGACGGAAGAGGGTACGTAGGCTCGCCGCGTCGGCCGGGTGCAGCTCGCAGCACATCAGGCGGTCCTGCGGCCGGAGCAGAGCGCGCACCAGGGATGGCGACCCTGGGTACTGTCCTGTCGGCCCAGCCAGCGCGACGTAGTCGGCCAGTGGGGCTTCGGTGATCCCATGCAGCCGACCGATCCCCCGTCTCCACTCCCCTGTCCGGGCTGCTTCCGCCGAGGAGAGATCATAGGCCCCGGCCCCCGCATGGGTGTCGAGAACCGCGAAGCCCTTCGGCTTGGCAGCCAGGGCGCGCAACAAGGAGATGAGGAGCGCGTGCTTCATGCAGTCGGCGAAATTGCCCGCGTGAAACGCATGCCGATAGTTCATGGTTCAGCCCAGGACCGGCGCCGCCAGCCTTGGGTTCCGCCACACCTGCGTACCATCGGTGGTGGCCATGGATTCCAGCGTAACGGCGTCGGGGTTCCAGCGGATGCTCGTCGGCCGGTCATGTTCAAGTACCCAGCCCTGAGCGTGAAAGAGGGCCATCAAGTCGCCGTCGATCCGGCGCGAATGCGTCCCTATGATCAGCCAGGCCACCTGCTTCCTCAGCGCCTCGGCGGCTACCTCGCAGAGCGTGCTTTCCAGCCCCTGCACATCGATGTGGAGCACATCCCAGGTTTCTTCGCGGGCCAGCAGATCGGTAATGCCAACCATCGGCACGTCCACGAAGGCGTTGAATAGCCGGCCGTGATAATCCTGTCCGTCGGCTGCTATCGGTCGCAGGCCGTAATGTGCGGCGGCTTCAGCGGCATCGACCAGTGGCCAGCGGGTGGTGCCGCTCTCCGGGCCGATTGCCGCAGTCAACAAGACATGGGCGTCGGGATCGATCGCGTTATCCTGGCAGTGTTGCCGCATGAAACGCATATGCGCGGCGTTGCCCTCCAGCGCGTAGAGCCGGATGTCAGTGATGCCACGCTGTTGCGCGGCCGCGTGAGCGGCGACGATCCAGGGCCCCCAGCCGGCGCCAAGTTCGGCTATTCTGAGACGGTTTGTGGCTCCAAGGACGGCCTTCAGCAAACCAAGCCATTCGCACGCATCTGCGAAATAATCTCCCGGTACCGGGTAGCCCATCACCTGTCCGTCGAGCGCTGCAAAGGCAGTAGAGACCGCAGTTCGAGTCCGGTTGCCAAGGAAATCGACGATGAAGCCGGGCTCTGGCGCCCGAGTGACAAGCGGAAAGGCCTGAAAGATCGACAGATCTGCCTCGCTATAGCCACGAAACACCTGATATTCTTGGAGATGTACAGGCAAGGCTGCGAAGTGGACCCTTGGGCAGGCCATCTGGCCTTCGGTGGAGGCAAGGAACTGCGTCAGCAAGTGCGGCCACGGCACGCCAAGAAAGGCTTGGATGGCCGCCTCGCTCTCCGGTTCCCGGCCGAGAATGAGGCGATAAGCGGCGATCACCTCCGCACGCCCCGCGCCCATCATGCCTCGCCTTCCGCGATCTGCACGGTGGCACCTTGCCGGGGTTCCGTTGGCAGGCAGAGCGCGGCGATGCCTGACGCTACCGCGGCAGGAGATAGCAACTGAGCCTGCTCCTCGCCCGGCATCGCCATGGCGCGTAGCTTGGTGGCGACCGGCCTTGCAGGCTCAGCGAGGTTCACGCGCAGCGGTGTGTTCGTAACCTCAGCCGCCCAGCTGCGCGCGAGATGTGCCTGGCCAGCCTTACCGAAGCCATAGAGCCCCCAATAGGCGCGCGGCGTCTCAACGACCGGATCCGTCAGGAAGACAGCGCGTCCGGCGGGCGCGGCGCGAAGCGGGGGGTCGACGGTGCGGATCAGCCGCCAGGTGGCGGCAAGGTTCACCGCTACGGCCTCCTGCCAATCCTGCGGCATGATGTGTGCGACCGGCGTCAGCTTGGCGAGCACGCCGGCGGCATGCACCACGATGTCGAGCCGACCAAAGCGTTGCGCGATCGAAGGGCCGAGCATATCAAGCTTCTCGCCGTCGCGGAGCAGGTCGAGCGGTAGCAGCGTCGCTGCCCCGCCGAGTGTGCGGATGGCATCATCGGTCGCTTCCAGCCCACCCTGGGTTCGTGCGGTCAGCACGCAATGGGCGCCGAGCCGAGCGAGCTCTATCGCGACGGCCGCGCCGATGCCACGCGAGGCGCCGGTCACCAGGGCCACCGCGCCGGCCAGAGGCGCCTCCTGCATCACCCGGCCTGAAGCAGCGAGAGTTGCCGGTCGCTACTATCATGCGTATCGGTCAGCGGGATTGCATAATCGCCCGTGAAGCAGGCGTCGCAATAGCTGGGCCGCGCAGGGTCCCTCCCCGGTTTGCCAAGCGCCCGGTAGAGGCCGTCCAGGGAAATGAACGCCAGGCTGTCGACCCCGATGATACGAGCCATTTCGCTGATATCGTGACAGGCCGCCATGAGCTTGGAGCGTTCGGGCGTATCAATCCCATAGTAGCAGCTATGAGTCGTGGGCGGGGACGAGATGCGCATATGCACTTCCCGTGCGCCGGCGGCGCGCACCATTTCGACGATCTTCCGGCTGGTGGTGCCACGGACGATGGAATCATCCACGAGGATCACCCGCTTGCCGGCGATGATCGCGCGATTGGCGCTGTGCTTCAGCTTCACGCCCAGGTGGCGGATCTGGTCGGTCGGTTCGATAAAGGTCCGGCCGACATAGTGGTTGCGGATGATGCCGAGCTCAAAGGGGATTCCGCTTTCGGTCGCATAGCCCATCGCAGCAGGGACACCGCTGTCCGGAACGGGCACGACGACATCGGCGTCAACGCCGCTTTCTCGTGCCAATTCCAAACCAATACGCTTGCGTGTCGCATAGACCGGCGTCCCCTCGACCACACTGTCGGGGCGGGCGAAATAGATATACTCGAAAATACAGAAGC
>Ga0114971_10003607_pt1 | contig 10498 bp, 9 predicted proteins | sample M_140625_MF_Meta_FD_87320 | JGI IMG/M metagenome (GOLD analysis project Ga0114971, IMG submission 87320) | Freshwater microbial communities from Lake Montjoie, Canada to study carbon cycling - M_140625_MF_MetaG | ecosystem: Environmental > Aquatic > Freshwater > Lake | place: Lake Montjoie...
CATTGCATCAGGGCCGAACATCCGGAGGAGGCGCATTTGCTTCCGCAAGGGCGCTTCAATCGTCCGCTTGTCGACATCGACACCGAGGTCTCTCAAACGTTCTTCCCACAGCCTGGCGTGTTCATACTCACTCTCCGCCATCCGCTGGAGGAGGTCCTTACGGTTCGCATCCGGTTCGGCAGCCGCAAGGGCATCGTAGACTTTTGCAACCACTATTTCCTCGCGCCAGTTGGCGAGGATGATACTGACCTTATTGGCGGGAAGGCTCAATACGCGGCTCCGGACCTGACATTGCGTGCAATCCCAACGGATTCTGACTCAGGGATTGGCTGACCGTGTGGACAGTGTGTCGGATGGTTTAAAAACGCTGCGAGGCGTTCTTCAAATTCTTCCGAGATAACATGTTCGAGGCGCTCGGCTTCTTCATGTGCGGCTTCGGATGCGAATCCAAGGGTGTCAATGAGAAAGACTTCAAGGAGGCGATGGTGGCGGGCGAGCTCATTTGCAACGCGAAGGCCATCGGGTGTCAGACCAACACCGCGGTACGCGACATAGTCAACCATGCCTTCATCGGACAAAGATTTCAACATTTTTGTAACAAAGGCGCGGCTGGTATTGTTACGGCGGGCAATGTCTGACATACTTGCAGTGCCATCCGGGCCAACCAACGACAAGATTGCGCGAAGAATATCGCCTGATGTCTTGTTTAAGTAGCGCGACTCGCGCGATTTCACCATAGTTAACTTTATACCATACTCTGACGTGTCCATGTGAGCAAATTCCTATGAAGTTCGTGATAACGGGCGGCGGTACAGGGGGGCACTTGGTTCCGGCACTTGCCGTTGTGGATGCCATCAAAAGCCAAGATTCGGAAGTGGAAATCCTTTTCATCGGTTCCACCACTGGAATCGAAGCGGAAATCGTGCCAAAACACGGCATTGTGTATAAGTCCATAGCAACGGGAAAGCTGCGGAGGTCATCCAGAGGGCTTCTCGGGATGCTGACCATCGCCAATCTTCGCGATATGCTCGCCGTCCCGAAGGGCCTCATCGATGCGTATCGCATCCTCCACGCCTACAAACCCGATGTTGTCCTATCCACCGGCGGCTACGTCGCGGTGCCGGCAAGTATCGCAGCTTGGATGCTACATATTCCACTTGTTATTCACGAACAAACCACTACGATAGGACTCGCCAACCGTCTCTGCTGCGCGATTGCACACACCGTCGCACTCTCCTTTGACATCGCCCGCGAAGACCTACCTGCACGGACACGGGCAGGCGCAGTACTGACGGGAAACCCTATTCGAAGGGAGACGATCAACGGGAGCCCTGAACGTGCAGCCGTGCGCTTTGGAATCCCGCCGGACACAAAAGTAATACTGATCACGGGTGGAGCACAAGGCGCTCGTGTACTAAACACCGCCATCTCGGATGCCATTAGCGACATCACAAAAACCCACTTCGTCATCCACCAATGTGGCAAGCAAGGTCTCGAATCCATGACAGCCCATCGGGAATCTCTCCCGGAGTCCATCCGCGAGCGGTGGTTTTTGAGTGCATTCCTTGATGTAGACTCCATGGCGGATGCGTGGTCAGTCGCCCAGGTTGTGATTGCCCGGGCCGGAGCAGGAACTGTGAATGAGGCCCTTATCCTGGGGAAGCCAATGATTTTCGTTCCACTGGAACCAAGTAGTAGAAATGAACAGCTTCGGAATGCTGAGCGAAGCGCTCATCTAGGGGCAGCGGTCATCGTGCGCCAGAGCGCGTGTACAGGAGAAACGCTGGTTATGGCGCTACGCTCAATATTTGACACACCCGGATGCATCGGACACATGGCGGCCTCTGCACATGGTAATGCCATCCTCGATGCCGATATACGGATTGCCAATATCCTAATGGAGATTGCCGCAAAGTGATGCATGATTCATCCAGGGTGGTTTTTAGATACCGAACCTCGCATTGCACGCCCTAAATGGCGGGCGATATACTCCCACTGGTTGTGATGATTGAATAGTTCACAACCGCGGAAGCGCGAATGTGAAGCGAGCCGTTTGGCCCGCTTTTTTTATTGATGCTGGATTGGCGGAAATAGAAGATGAATGCAGAATTTTATGAAGCCCTGAAGTTGATTGAGCGAGAGAAGGAAATCCCATTTGATTCCCTCCTCCGCTGCCTCGAGATTGCGCTGGCGAAAGCCTACGAGCGCAGCTTGAACATCGAGGATGATCAAGTCACACTCAAGGTCGAGCAAACCTCCAGCAAGGGCGGTTCCCCATTCCGAATTAGTCGCGTTTCGCGCGTCTCGGAGTATGTCGAAAATCCGCATACTCAGATTTCGCTTGCGGATGCCCGGGAGATTTCCCCGAAGGCGAATTATGGCGACCGAATACCCGTCGTACTCTCGGACCGTGAAGTTGACCGCATGGGTGGACGTATCGCGTCCCAGGTTGCCCGGCAGGTCCTCATGCAGGAGATACGGGAAGCCGAGCGCAACAAGGTCTATGATGAATATGTGGACCGCGTCGGTGATGTTATTTCGGGAACGATTTCCCGCCGTGACCGTGGCGACCTCGTTGTCCAGCTTGGAAACCAGCTTGGCAAAATGGAAGCTTACCTCCCAGGTCTCGAGCAGACACGCGGCGAGCAATATCGTTTCCATGACCGGATGAAATTCTTCGTGGTGGATGTGCGCAAGGCTGGCAAGGGCCCACGTGGTCCACAGATTATTGTCTCGCGCTCCCACCCATCCCTTCTGCGACGCTTGTTCGAGCTTGAAGTCCCTGAAATCGAATCCGGCCACGTGATTATCAAGTCCGTTGCCCGTGACCCGGGTCAGCGTTCCAAGATAGCCGTCGCTGCAAAGGATGACCGCTACGATCCAGTTGGATCTTGTGTCGGCCACCGTGGACAGCGTGTGCAAGCGGTTGTGGATGAGCTCCGCAACGAAAAGGTGGACATTGTTCGCTGGTCCCCAGACCAACGTCAGTTCATTATCGAGTCGCTCTCACCGGCAAAGGTCGTTGAAGTGCGCCTCGATGAAATCAATAAGGCTGCTCTTGTCATCGTTCAGGATATTCACTTGTCCCTGGCGATTGGTAAAGAAGGTCAAAATGTCCGTCTTGCTGCAAAGTTGACCGGCTGGAGGATTGATATCCGCTCCGAGTCCCAGCTCCACGCAGGTGACCTTCCAGAGTTCATGGAATCCATTGCTCCTCTTGAAGACGCAGAGTACGAAGAAGAAGACATTTACGACACTAAGAAGATCGCTGACCTCCAAGATGACGACGACGAAGAGGAAAACGATCAAGATGATGAAATCTACGAAGAAGAAGTCATCGAGCTATCTCCTGTAGTCGATGTTGAAGCGGTTGCATTTGTCGATGCGGAAGCGACAACGGATGTTGTGGAGACCGAGAATGTTGTTGAGGACTTAGATGACTCAATCATCGACCTCTCTGGCTTTGACGACGACGAAGACGAAGACTAGTCGCTGCGTACCCACGAAGTGACAACACTGCGTAAGCAACCAACGCGCACCTGTGCCGCCTGCCGATCGAAAGATGGTAAGTGGACACTGGTGCGCGTTGTGCGTTTACCCGATGGTGCCGGTGTGACGCTCGATCCTACGGGAAAGCGAGCTGGCCGTGGCGCATATCTCTGTACATCAGAAACCTGCCTGACGCTTGCGTTCAAAAAGGGAGGCTTGGCCCGAACCCTGAAATGTCAGGTTCCGGGAGCACTCGAAGCAGAACTCCGGACATACTTTGCAGATCTTCCGGCAGCCCCACCAGATGCCCCTGAAACCACTTCAGAGTAATCTCCTTTCCTCTCCCCGATGCGGTACCATAAGAGGTTGCATAGACGACGGCTGCGCCGTCCGCACTGCAATAAATTCAAAATCCATGTGACCGGGGAGCGTCCAATGAATCACTGACGCATTCGGGAAGAGGTGTTTATGCCGATCAGAATTTACGATCTGGCCAAAGAAGTGAAGCGAAGCAACGCAGAAGTCGTCGCGATGCTTGAAAAGGAAGGGTTCGGAACTCTTTCACCATCGAGCAACATTGATGACGTTACTGCAGAAAAAATTCGCAATAATATCAAAGCGGCTTTAAAGGCCATCAAGGATGCAGCTCTCGCAGCGGCTCCATCGGTGCCTTTCAATGTAACCGTACAGGCACTTGGTGACATGCTAGGTGTGGGACCTGCAAAGATTCTTGAAGTCCTCGTGGCCTTCGGAATCACTAAAGCAAGTACTACGCAACGGCTATCACCCGATGCTGCAACGAAGATTGCCAGAAAGCTCGGTATTCTCGTTCGTGCACATCGCTCTGAAGAAGAGACAGTTGCTGAGCGCGAAGCCATTGCCAAGGCCAAGGCGGAAAAAGAAAATCCAACGCCTGTGCCAAAGCCTGTTGCGCCAAAGCCCGCAGCAACCCGGCCGAACGCACCAAATAGGCCGATGAACGCTGGGCAAAGATCTGGTGACCCGGCAGATAGACTCAAAGACCTCCCCGCTCCGTCAGTTCCGTTTACTGTTCCAACCCAACATTACAACCGGAATATTCCCGTTGTGGCTGTTGTTGGTTCCAAGGATGACACTGCCCCGAAGAAGGCATCCAACCAAGCCAAACCCAAGATTGAACGCAAGGTTATCAACTCAACCGAGGGAGAGCTGGTTCACCGCCCACCCGTCGTGACCATCATGGGCCACGTCGACCACGGAAAGACCACCCTCCTCGACTCCATCCGGCGTGCACGTGTTGCCGCAGGTGAAGCCGGCGGAATCACACAACACATCGGCGCCTATCAAACCGAACGTAACGGACAAAAGATAACCTTTATCGATACTCCGGGACACGCCGCATTCTCATCGATGCGCGCACGGGGTGCATCGGTCACGGACATCATTGTCATTGTCGTCGCAGCAGATGACTCGATCATGCCACAAACTGAGGAATCTATCCGGGTTGCCAAGGAAGCCGGCGTACCGATCATCATTGCGGTCAACAAATGCGACCTCCCAACAAGCAATCCGGATCGCGTCCTCACAGACCTCACCCGGTATGAATTGCTTCCAGAGGCTTACGGTGGAGACATCCAAACCGTTAATCTGTCCGCAAAGACAGGCGAAGGTATTGATGCTCTCCTGGATGCCATCCTGCTCGTAAGTGAAGCCGTTGTTGATCCAAAGGCTGATCCAAATGGTAAGGTGCGTGGCACCGTTCTCGAGGCAAAGCTTGAGCGTGGACGCGGTACCGTGGCGACCGTTTTGATTCAAAACGGTACGATGAAGTCAGGCGATGTTGTCCTTGCTGGTATCGAGTTCGGTAAAGCACGCGTCCTAACCGATGATTCCGGCAAGCCGATGAAGGCAGCAGGCCCATCCTACCCGGTAGAAATTATCGGCCTGAGTGGAACCCCGATGGCGGGTGACTCCGTCGAGGTTGTCAAGGACGAAAAGGAAGCACGACGCCTCGCTGCAGAGCGTGATGTTGTACGTCGGGAAGAGAAGTTCGAAGTTGGCGGACGCCAAACACTCGAGCAGCTTTATCACGTCCTTCGTTTTGGCGCGGCTAAGGAACTCAACCTTGTTATAAAGGCCGATGTCCAGGGCTCAGTCCAAGCTATCCGTGAAAGCCTTGAGCCACTTGGCAACGAAGAAGTTCGTGTCAGGATTCTCCACGCAGCTGTCGGACCAATCAGCGAGTCGGATATCCAACTCGTCTCATCCGACCGCAAGGCAGATGACAAGAACTGTCTCGTTATCGGCTTCAATGTCGGAACGGCAGGCTCTATCGAGCGTAAGGCGGAGAAGGAACACGTTCGAATCCGAAACTACAAGATCATCTATGAGTTGATCGATGCAGTCAAGGAAGCGATGCTCAACCTCCTTCCACCAATCTTCGAAGAGCACATCACTGGACATGGCGTCATCCGCCAAATGTTTAAGCTCCCTGGTGGACGCCAAATTGCCGGTATCTATATCGACAAGGGCTATACCAAGCGTAGTTTCAAGGTGCGTGTTTTCCGTAATGGAGAGCTCACACACACTGGAGACATCGATACGCTTAAGCGCTTCAAGGATGATGTTCGTGAGGTTCAGGAAGGCTACGAATGTGGTCTTACGATCCGTGATTACAACGACATCATCGAAGGCGACCAGTTCGAATTCTTCGAAATGCGTCAAATCCAGCGCGAGCTCTAATCTGGCTCAATCGCAGGTGATGGCCTGCACGCAAATGAAGTACACCCCGGTCAACCAGACCGGGGTGTTTTCTGTATACTCTCCCCATGCAACGGCGCCGCCTCCCGAACATCATCATCTTCTTCGCAGATGACCTTGGCTACGCAGACCTAGGCTGTTTTGGCTCAAAGATGAATCCAACGCCAAATCTTGACCGCCTCGCAGCTGGTGGCAACCGCTTCACAAGTTTTTACTCAGCACAGGCCGTGTGCAGCGCAAGCCGTGCGGGGCTGCTCACCGGTTGTTACCCAAACCGTATCGGAATTCACGGCGCCCTCGGACCAAACTCCAAAAACGGTATTTCCTCCGATGAACAGACCATTGGTGAAATGCTCAAAACCCGTGGCTACACAACGGCCGTCATCGGTAAATGGCATCTTGGGCATCAAGAAATGTTTCATCCAAACAACCACGGCTTTGACTTCTCATTTGGCTATCCATATTCGAACGATATGTGGCCCCGGCATCCAGAAGTGCCAAAGGCCTATCCCCCGCTAAAGCTACGAAGAAACCGGGAGATTGTCGACCCGGATGTCACTCCTGAGAGCATGCGCAATATCACGGCTGATTGCACGCGGGAGGCTCTTGGCTTCATCGACCGGAATCATAAACAGCCATTCTTTCTGTATATGCCGTACTCGATGCCGCATGTTCCCCTCTTTGCAAGCCGAAAGTGGACCGGTCGTACGGGAAACGGCATTTACGCAGATGTCATCGCGGAAATCGATGACAGCATCGGCCAGATTCTTGCCCGCGTGAAACAGCTTAGCCTGACGGATGACACGCTTGTGATATTCACATCGGATAACGGACCCTGGCTGTCCTACGGCGAGCATGCTGGGTCCAAGGGAGACCTACGTGAGGGAAAAGGAACGAGCTGGGAGGGTGGAATCCGTGTCCCGATGATCGCATCCTGGCCGGGGGTTATTCCGCAAGGGATAGTGACAACCCAGCCTGCGATGACGATCGACATCCTCCCAACGCTACGCAAAATTGTTGGAGCGGCTCCAGGGAAGCATGCCGTTGATGGTCACGATATCGGGGAAAACCTTGCCGTTGGCGATACAACCCCTGCGGATGAGAGGGTGTACTGGACCTACTACAACACCAATGAGCTGCAGGCAGTGCGCAAAGGGCGATGGAAGCTCATTTTGCCACATACGTACCGTACATTAATAAATCAGCCTATGTCAAAGGGCGGCAGGCCCGTCAATTACACAAATGTGAAGACTCCGCTGGCATTGTATGACATATATTCTGATCCGGGTGAGACTACGGACATGTCCACAAAGCGTCCAGTCGTACTGCGTGTGATGCTGTTGGAGGCGGAGCGTGCCAGAGTCGAGCTTGGCGATACGCTCACAGGGAAGGCCCGGGGACGCGGGACGCGTCCACCAGGCCTCGTACCGTAACTCAGTTAGCGCTTGCGTAGCTGTGACAGTGTGCCACGCATAAAACCAATGGAGTCAGCGAGTCCAATAATTGGTTCTGTGTCGCTCTTTTCATATTCGATACCGACATTTCCCATAAATCCTATATCGATGAGTGCCTTGAAGATGCCTGCGATGTCGAGGGAACCACGTCCAACTTCGATGGCTGAGCCGACGGCCATCCCCTTTGCACCAGCTTTGACATCCTTGAAGTGAATATCGTAAACGCGTTCACGGTACTTCCGAATCTGGTCCGCTGGGTTCTTGCCATTACGTGCCGCATGTCCAACATCTACACAGAGGCCCATCCGAGGGTTCATTTTGCCGATATGACCCATAACGATATCGGGATCGCCGAACTTTTTATCTTCAGGGCCATGGTTGTGGATGGCGATATTGATGGCGTATTCCTGTGACAGCCGGTCAAGAAGTGGAAGGGATGCGATTTCTGGTGTACAGACCATGGTGGGAACACCTATTTCTTTACAGTAGACAAAGGCATCCCGGATCGCTGCCTCGTTATCTGGTAGTCCGATATTTCCAACACTTAGCGGCGTGATTCCGGCATCCACCCACTTTTGGTAGCCAGCTTTTCGCTCTGCGACAGTTGATTTGCGGGGAAGGTGGACATCCTTGATGGAGCACGTTTCGATGCCGAGGCGCTTACAGACGGCGATAGCCTGGTCGGTCGGGACCATCCGGAGCGAATATGTAGCGATACCGATGCGCAATGGCAGCCCGGTGGATGACTGTTGGGTGGTGCGGGTGAACATAGGGTTAGTTACCACGTGGATGCTTGGATTCCTGCTGGCAGGATTCGTGTGTGCGTTAGATAGTGTTCTACTGCAGGCTGGAAGGGCATCTGGAAAATAAAAGCCACCCCATAATCTACGGAGTGGCTTTGCATTGGCAAGAAACCAAAAAACTACTTAGCTGCGAGGGCGCCCTCAATCGCTTTGATCACATCGTCGGCGGTTGGGTCTGTTGCAGGCTCAAAACGCGCAATGACTTGACCATTCTTGTCAACGAGGAACTTCCCAAAGTTCCACGCGATGTCGCCCTTGTACTTTGGCAATGTTGTCAAGTACTGATAAAGCGGATGTATATCCGTTCCCTTGACGCTAATCTTACTAAACAAGTCAAAAGAGACTTTGTAGTTTAGCGTACAGAACTGGGATATTTCGGTGTCACTACCCGGTTCCTGTGCACCAAAGTTGTTTGCAGGGAACGCTGCGATACGGAGGCCTTTATCCTTGTACTTTGCATACAACGCTTGGAGCTTTTCGTACTGTGGCGTCAAACCGCACTTGCTCGCAACATTCACCACCAAAACAACATTGCCCTTGTACGCACTCAGCTTTTGCTGCTTGCCATCAATACGCTTCATCGTAAAGTCGTGCACGCTCTTCGGTGCTGGTCCGCCAGCCTGTGCGCTGGTCACAACGCCGAGCAGGCCAAGTGCCAAAAACGTGTTCAAGATGTTCTTCATATCCATCACCTCATCGCTGGAGATTCTCTAGCGTACCCGATATCCAACATTAAGCGATGCCGCTTATACCGACAACCATCAGCGAGGCATCTCAACCGACATCAAACGTCCCTCTTCATTGCTAACAATGACAGTGTCATTGTCATCAAAGGCAACCGCTTCGCATTGACCCGCATCACGAAGGATAACCTGTTGCTTTTTTCCTTGCAGAAGCTTGTCCGATTTAGCATCGAGCTGGATAAACGATACACTTGACCTCGGAAAATGGGTCAGAATCGCAAGCGTACGACCATCGGGCGAAACGGCGGCCCCCGTCACCCAGCCGCCCATATCGGGTAGGCTGTCCTTCTTTTCGAGCACATTGACTTCGCCTGGAACAACACGCAGTGGCATCGCATAGAGCTTTGTCCCCGTCTGCGGAATCGAAATCTTTCCCGCCATACGGTGTTTTGTCAAAAACCAAAGCCGCCCACGGTAATGGAAAACCGCTTCGCAGTCAAACTGCCAGTTTTGCGGATCCGGAAACACGGTCTGGTCAGGGTAGCGAACACTGATACGTCGCACTGCTGTCGCACTCTCTGCCGCCGTCGGGTTAGGTTCTGGAACGACGTAAACGCCTAGATCACGCCGAGCATTTCCGTTGTTGCCGGTATCTGCGATGTAGAGATTGGTGCCATCCGTAGTGATGTCTTCCCAGTCATGATTTGCGGCGAGATCCACCGGGATGCCCTGATAGAGCGCTTTTGGATTTTTAGCATCCAATTTGCCGATGCGGATGTCACGTAAAAACGGCGGGTAGATGACACTGCCATCCAGCTTGACAGCGAAAATCCGTGCGCTATCCCCAGAGTCGTTATGCACCCACCATGTGTCTTTGAAATGACGGCTTTTGATGAGGCCACTCTGCTCGTTGATCGGCGCGTGCTGGATGCTACCGGTTACCACTGGAGTCACGATGGTTGGCTCGACCTGGATGGTCGTCTGAGCAAACGATGCCCAAGCGGTAAGGGCAACGATACTGGATGTTACAACTGCAGGTGCGATTCTCATGGCACCCGTATCTTACACCTAGCAGTGATGGCTTTGTTGTTGCCCTTGCGTCGCTTCAATATCCTTGAGTCGTGCAAGACGTGCCTGCAGCTCGATTTCAGAGAGACGCTTATCGAAGGATAAATCAAAGCCGGTAGATGTATTTCGCAGCTGATCTATCTCTGCGCGAAGCTGGTCAAGCTCGCTTTGCATAGCATCGAGATGTTTGTTGTTCACTTTGCCAGACTTACCGCCGCCGCCACGCAAGGTCTTAACCATATGCGTTAGGGAGAGGATTGGA